>Ga0164313_10001583_pt1 | contig 20125 bp, 13 predicted proteins | sample GuaBasSedimGuay4_FD_113735 | JGI IMG/M metagenome (GOLD analysis project Ga0164313, IMG submission 113735) | Subseafloor sediment microbial communities from Guaymas Basin, Gulf of California, Mexico - Guay4, Core 4569-4, 0-3 cm | ecosystem: Environmental > Aquatic > Marine > Hydrothermal vents... | reverse complement strand
TGATAATCCGAAACATTTTTATTGAATTTATCAGCTTCAAATACAGCCACCTCGTAGTTTTTGTTTCCTTCAATAGCTCTTTTCCAAACAGCAACATCGGGGTGGGGCGTAGCAGTAATAATGGCTATTTTAATCCTTTCGTCCAGAACATCGATATAAAAGGTTTCCCTGTTATTTACTTTAATGGCCTCCTGTTGATCGGTTTCAACAACGACATGGTAGCGCTGAACCCCGATTTCATCGGCATTTAAATAAAAATTAAAACGCTTGTTCCACTGATTATTATTAACTGTTCCATTGGTTTCATAAACCACTTTGTTTTTATGGTACACTTTGATTTTAAAACCCCGATTTTCAAATCCGGAAGCTTCCAACATTAATTCTACCGGAAAATCATCATTCAAAAAAGCTATTTTATTGTGAAACAGCCCCTTAATTGCAAGGTCGTTTACTTTGGTTGTGTCTCCAATAACCACGGTATAAACAGGGGCTCCGGGTTTATCTGTAGCATACACAGGATTAAACCCTTTGTTGTAATTTCCGTCGGTAGCTATTATTACCCCACCCAAATTTCTGTTAAAGAACCGGGTATCGAGCTCTTCAATCAAATTTGACAAGTTGGTTTCATCCCCTTTAAAATCAAGGTCAAATCCGTTTTTAACATACTGGTCAAACGAAAAAGTTTCCACATTGAATTTATCGGAAACAGCGGCTGAAAGATTCAGTAGATTATTTTTTAATTCTGTTTTATAATAGACGGAATCCGATCCATTTAATATCGATGAAGAATTGTCGATGGCAATGGCGATTATGGGCTTTTGCAGCTCGGTTTCCACTACTTTAATCATGGGTTCGAGCATTAAATAACCCAAAGTGGTAAGCGACAAAAACCTAAGTGTAAAAAGCAAGATGCGAACCCACAAATGTTGCTCGTTTATAATCTTATCTTTTCGATATAACCAAAAAGCTAAACCACCGGCAATAACAATAATAGGGATAAGCCATGCGGCTGAAAAAGTGGAAGTAAGATTCAAATTTTAATTGCTTTATCAGGTTAACATTCCGCCGCAAACATTAATCGTTTGACCGGTAATATACGTGCTCATATCCGATGCCAGAAATACGCAAAGATTAGCAACATCGTCGGGTTTTCCACCTCTTTTTAGTGGAATGGAATCGCGCCATCCTTGCACCACATCCTGATCGAGAGCATCGGTCATTTCGGTTTCGATAAATCCGGGGGCCACGGCATTGCTTCTAATATTTCGACTGCCGAGTTCGAGCGCTATCGATTTGGTAAAACCGATAATCCCGGCTTTCGAAGCAGCATAATTGGCCTGACCGGCGTTTCCTCTGATTCCAACAATCGAAGACATATTTATTATCGATCCACTTCGGGCTTTTAGCATGGGCCGCAACACCGCTTTGGTCAAATTAAAAACAGATTTCAAGTTTACCTGCATTACCTCGTCCCATTGCTCTGCCGACATACGCATTAATAAAGTATCCCGGGTAATTCCGGCATTGTTCACCACCACATCAACCTTTCCAAACTCCTTTACAACAGCGGCTGCGAGTTCCTGCGCTTCATCAAAATTAGCGGCATTTGATTTAAAACCTTTGGCAGTTCCGCCTCCATCGGTAAGTTCGGCCTCTAATGCTTTGGCTTTTTCTTCAGAAGATAAATAAGTAAAGGCGACAATGGCCCCATTTTCGACAAATTTTTTGGCAATTGCTTTTCCAATTCCGCGTGATGCACCCGTAATTATTGCAACTTTTCCTTCGAGTAATTTCATAGATTCAATTTAAAAACCCAAAGATATAATTTAATGCTAGAATGTGAGGATGGTTAAGTCATTATAGCATTATCACATTCCCTCATTCTCTCATTCTCGCATTAATCCATTACCTTGCAGCCCTTAAATACACTCCAGCTATGAAGCCAGCTAAAGCTTATAAACCCAAAAATAAAGTACGCATTGTAACTGCAGCATCCCTTTTCGATGGCCACGATGCAGCTATTAATATTATGCGCCGCATTATACAATCTACCGGGTGTGAAGTGATTCACCTGGGACACGACCGTAGTGTAGAAGACGTTGTAAACACAGCCATACAGGAAGATGCCAATGCCATTGCGATGACTTCGTACCAGGGGGGGCATATCGAGTATTTTAAATATATGCACGATCTTTTACAGGAAAAAGGGGCAGGCCATATCAAGATTTTCGGCGGTGGCGGAGGCACCATTCTCCCCACCGAAATAAAGGAATTAATGGGCTATGGTATTGTCAGGATCTATCATCCGGATGATGGCCGCGAATTGGGATTGCAAGGAATGATAAACGACCTTGTAAAAGAGTCGGATTATACTATTGGTGAGGATTTCGAAAGATTTGGAAATAAATTATCAACGAAAAACCCTGTGGCGGTTGCACGAATGATTTCCGCAGCCGAAAATTTTCCTGAAAAGACAGCGTCATTCCTGGCCGGTATAAAAAAGAAAAACGCATCGAATAAAACACCGGTACTCGGAATTACAGGAACAGGTGGGGCAGGAAAATCATCATTGGTGGATGAATTGGTACGGAGGTATTTGAATGATTTTACAGACAAAACGATCGGAATAATCTCTGTTGATCCTTCGAAACGAAAAACAGGTGGTGCATTGCTTGGTGATCGGATACGGATGAATTCCATCAATAACCCAAGGGTTTATATGCGTTCGTTGGCAACCCGACAAGCTAACCTGGCTTTATCGAAATATGTAGGGGATGCCGTTCAAATTTTAAAATATGCTGGGTACGACCTGATTATCCTTGAAACTTCAGGAATTGGCCAGTCGGATACGGAGATCCTTGATTTTTCGGATATTTCGTTGTATGTAATGACTCCGGAATATGGTGCTGCCACACAGCTGGAAAAAATTGACATGCTCGACTTTGCAGACCTTATAGCCTTGAATAAATTCGATAAACGCGGGGCACTGGATGCCTTGCGCGATGTAAAAAAACAGTATCAACGGAACCATCAACAGTTTGATAAAAACACTGACGACATGCCCGTTTTTGGAACCATGGCTTCGCAGTTTAACGATCCCGGAATGAACCATTTATATCATGCGGTTTTTGAAGTGTTAAAGGATAAAACTGGCCTTGATTTTCATACCCATTTTGATGAGTCCAAGAAAACCGCAGAAAAAACCTATATCATTCCGCCCAACCGGGTGCGTTACCTTTCTGAGATTTCAGAAACCAACCGCAATTACGATCATTGGGTAAATGAACAGACAGATTTAGCCCAAAAACTCTATGCACTTGACTTATCGATCCAAATCCTTGGAAAAGCCGATGATGCATCCGAACGATTAGAGAAAAAATACAAGGCCTTAAAAAAAGACCTGAACGCTTACAATTACGATGCTATTAAAAATTGGGACAACCTCGTTTCAAAATACAAAAACCCTGAGTTCACATACGAGGTAAGAGGTAAAAAAATAGGAATTGAGACACACTCAGAATCGCTCTCACATTTGCAAATCCCGAAAATTTCACTTCCAAAGTATAAAGCCTGGGGAGACCGGCTAAAATGGTTATTGCAAGAAAATGTACCCGGCGAATTTCCATTTACCGCAGGCTTGTTTCCGTTTAAAAGAAAAGGGGAGGACCCCACCCGAATGTTTGCCGGAGAAGGCGGTCCGGAACGGACCAACAAACGTTTTCATTATGTGAGCAAAGGTATGCCAGCCAAGCGATTGTCAACCGCTTTTGATTCGGTTACACTCTATGGTAACGACCCCGATGAACGCCCCGACATTTATGGTAAAATTGGAAATGCCGGCGTTTCTATCTGCTGTTTAGACGATGCCAAAAAACTGTATTCTGGTTTTGATCTGACCAACCCCATGACTTCGGTTTCGATGACCATTAATGGCCCGGCACCCATGATGTTGAGTTATTTCTTAAATGCGGCCATCGATCAGAATTGTGAGAAGTATATCCGGCGAAATGGACTCGAGAACAAAGTGGAAGAAAAAATCAAATCAATTTTTGATAATAAAAAAATTACAAGACCCGAATATGTCGTGGATTTGCCTGTTGGTAACGATGGGTTGGGATTGATGTTGTTGGGAATTACCGGGGACAAAGTATTGCCAAAAGATGTTTACGAAAAAATCAAATCGGAAACTTTAAACCAGGTAAGAGGGACTGTTCAAGCCGATATTTTAAAGGAAGACCAGGCACAAAACACCTGTATTTTCTCTACCGAATTTGCCCTTAAATTGATGGGCGATGTGCAGAGTTATTTTATAAAAAACAAAGTACGTAATTTTTATTCGGTTTCTATTTCAGGATATCATATTGCAGAAGCAGGAGCAAATCCGATAACGCAACTTGCTTTTACACTGGCCAATGGCTTTACTTATGTAGAGTATTACATTAGCAGGGGAATGGATATTAACGAATTTGGACCCAACCTTTCGTTTTTCTTTTCCAATGGAATTGATCCGGAATATGCCGTGATTGGTAGGGTAGCCCGACGGATATGGGCCAAAGCCATGGCAAAAAAATATAAAGCGGATAAGCGTGCCCAAATGTTAAAATATCACATTCAAACATCGGGGCGGTCGTTGCATGCCCAGGAAATTGACTTTAATGATATTAGAACCACCTTGCAAGCACTTTATGCCATTTACGACAATTGCACCTCGCTGCATACCAATGCTTACGATGAGGCAATTACTACCCCAACCGAAGAGTCGGTACGCAGGGCCATGGCCATTCAGTTAATTATTAATCGGGAATTGGGCCTGGCTAAAAACGAAAACCCAATACAAGGTTCTTTTATTATCGAAGAACTAACCGATCTGGTTGAAGAAGCCATTTTATCTGAGTTTGATAGAATTACAGAAAGGGGAGGCGTTTTAGGTGCGATGGAAACCATGTACCAGCGCTCACAAATACAAGAAGAATCGATGTATTACGAACATTTAAAACACAGTGGCGAATTCCCGATTATAGGGGTAAATACCTTTCTGAGTTCGAAAGGTTCACCAACGGTAACACCCAATGAAGTAATTAGAGCTACCGAAACGGAAAAGCAGCATCAGATTGAAGTGGTTGATAGTTTGCAAAAAGCCTATAAAAAGGAATCTGCAAACGCGTTAAAGCAAATTCAGGAAACAGCATTGGCAAATAAAAATATTTTCGATAGCCTGATGGAAGCCGGAAAGTATTGCACCATTGGTCAGATTACCGAAGCATTGTTTTTGGTAGGTGGTCAGTATCGCAGAAATATGTAAATTTGAACCTTACTAATTATTAATTAAACCTGAAACAAATGGAAAAAAAGTACTTTTTAATAGCATTATTTATTGGATTGGCAACTAGTGGATATTCTCAATTCGAAGTAAAAGGGTTTCTGGGAATGAACTTCTCCTCATTAACTGATGTAGGTGAAGGCTTTACACAAAGCCCTGAAATTGGTTATCAACTTGGGGCATCTGTCCTTATTGGTACTACCTGGTTTTTAGAACCAGGCGTGACCTATTCGGTTTCTAGTCAAGCAATTGAGGAATCATCAATAACAAATTCTGACCCCTTCAGCAATAAAATTACGGGTGTAAAAGTTCCACTTAATTTTGGTTATCGATTTTTTGGCGGTACCCAGAATTTATTAAATTTAAGATTATTTGCTGGTGCTTCTGCTAATTTTGTTACCGGTATTAATATCGAGGATATTAGCATTGACAAAGAATTTTATAATTCGATTTTGTGGAATGCAAATGTTGGAGCAGGACTTGATGTTTGGTTTCTATTTTTGGATTTAGGCTATGAAATTGGCCTTTCAGATACCTTTAAAGGGGAGGATGTTCTTTCTACAAAAATGAATACTTTTTATATAAATGTAGGAGGTAGAATTAAATTTGGTAAGTAGTCGTAGAGAGCTGAATAAAAGAAGAATAGAGCATAAAAATTAATACGAAGGCCGTTTTATAACGGTCTTTTCTTATTGAAGCATAAATAAAAGCGATATTTGTTTAATCAAGTGGTAAAGAAAAATGAAATTCACAGATCTTAAACTTACGCGTCAGTACTTAAACGCTTTAGAAGATTTAGGTTTTAGCGAAGTAACACCCATACAACAAAAAGCTATTCCGCCCATTTTGGCAGGACAGGATGTAATTGCTGTAGCCCAAACCGGAACAGGTAAAACAGCGGCTTATATGTTACCTGTTTTAAAACACTTAAACTATGCACAGGGCGAATCAATCAGGGCGTTAATTCTGGTACCAACTAAGGAACTTGTATTGCAAGTTGAAGAAATGAGCGCGGCGCTGGCCAAATACACCGACCTAAGAATTACGGCTGTTTATGGCGGGGTTGGCTGGAAAGGACAGGCGCAAAAAATTGAAGCAGGAACCGATATTTTAATCGCCACCCCCGGCAGGTTTAAGGAGCTCTATCACAAAAACGCAATCATTACTAAAAAAAATCAGGTTTTGGTATTGGACGAAGCGGATAAAATGATGGATATGGGTTTTATCAACCAACTGCGCGATATACTTGAAGTAATTCCTGTAAAGCGGCAAAACCTTTTGTTTTCGGCTACATTTAACCAAAAAGTGGAAGAACTTTCGCATGAGTTTTTAGAGTTTCCTACGCGGATTGAAGTTGCAGAAACCGCTACTACTGCTGATGATATTGAACAGTATAGTTATGAACTCCCCAATGAGCGAAGTAAAATTGAGTTTTTAAAAGAACTTTTAATAAAGGAAAAATTTTCGAGGGTCCTTGTATTTGTCCGGGCAAAAAACACAGTTGAAAACATCGCCAAATACCTGGCAAGAAAAATCGAAGGGGAAGTAAAAACGATTCACTCCAATAAAGGTCAGAATTCGCGAATCAATGCCATGCAGGCGTTTAAGGATGGCGATGTGAGGGTTTTAATTGCTACTGATGTAGCATCCCGAGGAATAGATGTAACAGGGGTAAGCCATGTAATAAATTTCGATGTCCCCCGAAATTACGAAGATTATGTCCACCGTATTGGCCGTACGGGCCGTGCAAAAATGAGTGGTGTTGCAATTACGTTTATAAATAAAGCAGAACGGTACCACATTAAAAAAATCGAAAAACTCATCCGTATGCCAATAGAAAAAAGGGTATTACCATTTGAAATTCCCGATTTTCCAACACCTAAAAATGAAAATAAAGCCATGGAACTGGAAATCGATTTTCAAAAAAGAAGGGAAAACCCGGATTTTCAGGGAGCATTTCATGAGCGGGGAGGAGGTCGTAAAAGAAATAAGGATAAAAATGAAAAGAAGAGACGCAGATAATTTATTTTAAATAATGAATGTAGATCAAATAGAAAAAAGAGCCTTACGGGTAACCATAGCTGCCAATTTATTGATGGCTATTGCAGGATGGGTAACCTTCGGATTAACTAACTCTCAAGCTATATTACTGGATGGTAATTTTTCATTTATTCTGGCCATTGCAACGCTGATTGCAATTAACATATCCAAAAACAAACACAAAAAGACGAAAACCTTTCCTTTCGGAAGTTATGTTTTTGAAGCTGCTTTTGTGCTTTCGAAAGGCTTGCTGATTTTAGGGATTATTGCCATGGCCTTTTTTCAAAATGCAGTTAAAATATTCGAATATTTCCAAGGTAAAATGCCAGAACCGATCATGTTGATTCCGATATACTACTACACCATTTTTATTTTAATACTGGCGCTGATTTTACTCCTGTTTTTTAAAAATCAGAATAAAAAGATCAATAACAAAAGTGGCATTTTACTTGTGGAGGCCACCTCGGTTAAAATTGATGGAATACTTACGCTGGCTACGGGATTGGCTTTTTTATTGATGTCGTTTATAAATATGGGGTCATCCCTTGAATTTTTACTGTACATCGGAGATTCTATTATAGTAATTCTTATTGCTGTAATTATGGTCGGAGAACCGCTAAAAATTATAAAAAATTCTTTTATTGAAATGGGTGGTGGTTCCCTTCAAAACCAACAGGAAAAGAAAGAAATTGAAGAGGTAATCGAACAAGTGGTGAAGGATAGGTTTACGTATAGTACATTTATTTCAAAAGTAGGTTCTGTTTACTTGGTTATGATTTATATTGAGCTGGAAAACATGGAATTGGGACTCGAGGAATACAGATCGGTACAAAAAGAAATAAAACAAGCACTAAAGGAGAATTTTTCAACTATCATAGTAGAAATTGCACTCAAAGATTAAATATGAATAATCCGGATAAATACAATTAATCATATTTTGAGTCTGATTTACTTAAACGTTTTACCCAGCCTTAAAGATGGTTGGTAATAATTCGCTATTCCCGAAAAATTATAATTTATAAAAATCATTATATCCGCAATTTTGGATCTGCCTTTACATCAACGCTACAAAAATCCTTGTTTAAAAATTTGTAATATCCGGCTATTCCGATCATAGCTGCATTATCGGTAGTGTATTCTGCCTTGGGGATAAATACTTTCCAGCGGTTTTTGACACCGATTTCCTTTAACTGTCTCTGCAACCCGGAGTTTGCTGAAACCCCTCCGGCAATGGTAATTGTTTTAATCCCGGTTTCGTTGGCGGCCCTTTTTAATTTGCCCATTAAAATCCTTACAATAGAAAATTGAATGGAAGCGCACAAATCATGAAGATTTTCTTTTATAAAATTTGGATTTGCTTTCACCTGTTTTTGAAGAAAATACAAAACCGCTGTTTTAAATCCACTAAAACTAAAATTAAGTCCCTGGATTTTAGGGTAGGGAAAGTCGAATTTTTGGGGATCGCCCAATTTTGCAAGTTTATCAATTTCCGGTCCGGCCGGATAATTTAACCCCAACAGCATTCCCGATTTATCAAAAGCTTCACCGGCAGCATCGTCCAATGTCTTTCCAAGCACTTCCATTTCAAGGTATCCGGTAACCTTTACAATTTGGGTATGCCCACCCGAAACGGTAAGGCATAAAAAAGGAAACCCAGGAAATGCCTGTCCATTTTGATCCTCTATAAAATGTGCCAGAATATGGGCTTCCATGTGGTTTACTTCGATTAACGGAATAGCCAAAGCCTGGGCAAACGATTTGGCAAACGATACGCCAACCAATAAGGCTCCCATTAATCCGGGCCCACGTGTAAAAGCAACAGCATCAATTTCCTTTTTCTCTATTCCGGCATCTTCAAACGCTTTGTTGACAACCGGTACAATATTTTTTTGGTGCTCGCGCGATGCCAGCTCGGGGACCACACCGCCATAATTCGAATGGATTTTTTGCGTAGCTATAACATTTGACAGCACTTTAGTACCTGAAAGTATGGCTGCTGAAGTTTCATCACACGACGATTCAATGGCTAAAATAACTGGCATATTTTTTTCAGGTAAAAATAGTTGATTAATCCTGACTGATAAACCTTGTTGGTGTTACCTTTTTTTTACTTTAGTAAGTTATAACCTGAGCTCGATTTAAAATTTGCATACGGAAAGTCAATAAAATGTGAGATTTGGAGTAAAAAATATGAAATAATAACGGGTTATTATGATGATTTTTTACTCCAAAGATTGCGTTTTATTGATTTTATCCATTATTATTATAATAATTTCCCTTTTTACTTCCCCAAATTTTCTTAAAGTATCCCGATATTTCTTCGTTAATTTGGGTCGTACAAAGAAAAATTATTTATAACCGTATATTAATTTTAAATCGAGCTCAGGTTTATACAAAGATGAAGCAAAAGATTAAAAAAATATCGTTACGGATCCTGATTTTCCTGCTGGTTTTTCTGTCGGGTTCGTATTTCGCTTTTAATTCTTCGTATGTTCAGCAAAAGCTAACAAACTACTTAAGTACCTATTTATCAGATAAGTTTGGGACAGTTGTTTCGGTAAAAAGGATATATCTTAAACTAAATCAACAACTTAAAATAGAAGGGTTCTATGTAGAAGATCAACACAACGACACCCTGTTTTATGTAAAAGAACTCTATGCCGATTTTACAAAACTCAAACTCCTTAGAATGAATATCGTGCTAAAAGAGGTGAAAGTTGATCATTTAAAATTTTATTTAAGAAGATATAAAGGAGAAGAAAATTTAAACCTTCAGTTTATACTGGATTCATTAGGGACAGATACCACTCAAAAAGAATCAAAGCCCTTTAAAATGGAAGTAGATGAATTGGAATTAAAACAGGTTCATTTTATTTACCAGGACCAGAATATTACGGATACATCGTTTGGAATGCAATACCATAACCTGGATATAAGTGAAGTAAATGGATTATTTAATGATGTGATAATTATCAATGATTCCATTCAATTTGAAGCATACCATTTTTCAGCAAAGGATAAGAGTGGCCTGGATTTGCAGAATATTCAAACAAGTGGCTATGTTTCGGGAACGGGAATGGACCTTAAGCCCTTGTATATTAAAATGAACCAATCGGTAATTGATGCAGATCGCCTGGCATTTAAGTATAAAGAATGGGGAGATTACAAAGAGTTTAATACGCATGTGAGAATGTTGGCAGAAATTAAAAATGCCAGGATATTAATGAATGACATTGCTTTTTTTGCCGGAAACCTCGAAGGTTGGAAACAGGAATTTGTTTTATCGGGAACGATAAAAGGAAAGGTTTCTAACCTTTCTGGAAAATCTGTTCGTTTTCAAACCGCCGATGAAACTTTTTTTCAAGGTGATTTTAATTTAGATGGTTTGCCCAACATTCAAAACACTTTTATTACGGTCAAAGCTGAAAAATTGGTAAGTAGTGGAGTTGATATAGAACAAATCCAAACATTCCCATTTAAATCGAATAGATATCTCGAAGCCCCTGATGGTTTAAAAGCGATGGGTAAAATCCGGTTTAATGGTGAGTTTACCGGCTTTGTAAATGATTTTGTTGCCTATGGTACTTTTAATACCGATAAAGGAAAGATAATTTCCGATGTTTCACTAAAAAGTATTGAAAATGATACTGTTATAGTTACTGGAAATTTTGTCACCGAAAAACTAAGCTTAGCGGCTTTGTTGGGGAATGAAACTTTTGGAGAATTGAATAGTCGTTTAAGTGTAAATATTAAATCATCTAAAAATGGCTTCGAATCTGCCCGTCTCGAAGGAAAGATAAGCAGGCTTGATTTCAATAAATACAATTACCGGGATATTTATTTAGATGGATTAATAAAGCCCGATATTTTTAATGGGAAGTTAAACATTGACGATCCTGCACTACAGTTTGAATTTACAGGTAAAGTAAAGATAACCGACGACATTAAAGACCTTGATTTCGAAGCGCAGTTGTATTATGCCGATTTAGGGGCTTTACATTTTTTGCCAATTGAAAAGTATTCTGGTTTGTCGGGGAGTTTCAATTGGCAAGCTTATGGTTATAAATATGATGAGCTGATTGGAACATTTGAGATTGATGATTTATCGTATTGCACCGATGATAATGCCTATAATTTTGGTAATATTTACATTGAAACAGATACGGTATCGACAGCAAAATCTATTAACTTGATAAGTACTGCACTGGATATGTCGATTAATGGACAGTATGATCTTAGCGCATTGATCTATGATTTTAAGTGGCAAATAAGCCAGGTCATGCCTGCATTATTCGAGGTTGATACCAGTTATCATCCCCAACAATCGTTTAACTACGAAATAACGTTCAAGGATATGGGGTTTTTGCGCGAACTGGACGTTATTGACCTCGATATTGATCCGGGCACTTTTATTTATGGTGTTTTCGACCCTCTAAATAATGGTACAAACCTTAATTTTTATTCTGATGGTATAACCATTGGCCAAGTTGAAGTGCTATATCCTGAAGTATTCCTGGACATTAACCAAAAGGATATTTACCTTGAGATTTTGGCTGATGGCCTTGCTTTTAAGAACAGTGAAACATCGTTGGAAAACAGTTCGATCATTGTATTGGCAAAACAAGACTCAATTATTACTAAAATTGATTGGCGAAGAAATGATGCCAGGTTCGGTTCCGGAGTGATTAATACTAAGGTTAATAACCGGTTAAGCTATAAAATAAACTTTAATGAATTTGATTTTTCAGCGCTTAATAATAATTGGGTTTTAGATGATAATGCAACCGTAGTAATCGATTCAAATTATATCTCCTTTAAAGATTTTCATCTAAATGCTATTGACCAGGGTATTTCGTTCGATGGCGAATTGTCGTCTAATAAAAATGATACTTTAGATGTAAGGGTGAAAGATTTTGACCTCGCTAATTTTAATTACATATTAAATCAACTCGATTATTCGATTCAAGGAATATCTAATGGTAATATTGCATGGATAGAGGATGAAGCACAATTTAAACTGGAGTCAAACCTACAGGTCGATAGTACGGTTATTAACGACTATTACCTGGGTGATATATCCCTGGCATCGAGTAAACATACAAGCGACTCAGCCTATAGTTTCGAAATGAGTTTATTGAATAATTCATTGGAAAACCTAAATATTGAAGGGGAATTTTATCCGGATTCAAAATTGGGGGAGACCATTGATTTTAATGTAAAATTTGATGATTTTGATTTGAATATTGTCAATTCACTGCATGTTCCCGGAATTTCTGAAGTTACCGGAATTGGGAATGGCTTGGTAAATATTAGCGGTTCTTTTAAGAATCCGGTTTTAGATGGTCAACTTAGTATTAATGATGGCGGGGTAACAATTGATATTATCGGAAGCCATTTTTCGTTTGACTCCAAGATCGATTTTAAAGAAGATTATATTGGTTTAGACCCTTTCACAATAGTGGATTCAAAGGGAAATAAGGGGATTGCCTATGGTACCGTTTTACACAATCATTTAAAAGACTGGAACTTTAACCTCGATGTTGAAATGGAAAATTTTGAAAGCCTGAACCTGGTTAAAAACATAGATGCAATTTACTATGGGAAAGCATACGCTACGGGTAATTTTAACATCGCAGGATACAATGATTTGTTATTTATTACAGTTGATGCGGCTACAATGCCAAACACCGAAATTTACATCCCCCTTGATGGGGCAAATACCATTAAAAAACAAGAGCTGGTAACTTTTATAACCTATGATTTGGAAGCGGAAAAATTGGCTGAAGAAATGAGGAAAAAAGTAAAAATTAGCGGTGTAACTATGGAGTTAAATATAATGGTAACACCCGAAGCAAAGATTTACCTGGTTTTTGATGAGGTTACGGGTGATATATTACACGTGCGTGCCGATGGTCTTATTACACTTGGATTGGATAAAGAAGGTGATTTTAAAATGAAAGGAAACCTGGAGGTAAAATCAGGCGAGTATTTTTTCAGTATGGAAGGCATTATTAATAAACGGTTTAAAATTGAGCCGGGAAGCAGAATAACCTGGTTTGGTGATCCTTACGACGCAAATATTGATATAAGTGCGATATATCATACCCGAGCGGCATTGTATCCAATAATGACTGTAAACCAGGATGATTATCGAAACCGTGTGAATGTTGAATTATATCTTTTATTAAAAAATAAGTTGTTAACCCCGGATATTGAATTTGACATTAAACTACCAGATTCCGAAGAAAAGGAACGGACAGCACTAAAAAATGCAACCGTTACAACCCAGGATATGAACCTACAGGTGGTATCTTTATTGCTATTTGGGTCTTTTCAACCTATAAGCGGTGCTAATCAGTCTGAAAATTTTGCAGCGGTTACATCGTACGAAATGCTTTCGAACCAGGTGTCTAATATACTATCAAGTGTTTCCGACGATTTTGATATCAACTTTAGTTACCGTCCCGAAACAAGTACTTCAGGACAGGAAATAGCCGTTGGGGTTTCTACGCAGTTTCTCGATAACCGATTATTGGTTTCTACCGACTTTGGAATAAGGGATAATAGTATTTATGGTGGCGAAGATGTGAACAATATTATAGGTGATTTTGTTGCGGAGTATAAATTGACCAAAGATGGGCGGATAAGGCTTAAGGTTTTTAATAAATCCAATGATTATCAAAGCACTGCAGTTTTAAAAAAGGCGCCATATACCCAGGGTTTTGGCCTTGTTTTCAGAAAGGATTTCGATCGTAACCTAAGTGGGAAAACCCCGGATTGGGATGAGCTGCAAAAAAAATATGATGAAAAGGTGGCAAAAGAGCAGAGGAAACTAGAAGAAAGTGAAAAACGAAAAAACAAAAGTTAAGCTTTATTTTAATGCTTCTTTTTTTGCCTTTCTATATCGAAATAATGGGATAGTTTATGGTCAAATAAATCAGGCACCAAATTATACAATAACCTCGAATCATGAGCAATCGAAAGACTTCCGGTTTGTTCAGATACCACAATAGCCACCGCATCGGTTTGTTCGGCAATACCTAGGGCGCTACGGTGGCGCAAGCCTGTTCCTTCGGGCATATTTGTGTTTTCCGACAAACTTAAAACGCATTGCGCTTTAACTATGCGGTTATCATTAACAATCATGGCACCATCATGTAAAGGGCTATCCTTTTGGAAAATGGATACGATTAAATCAGAATTTATGTTGGCATTAATATCCTGACCACCAATAATAAAAAGGGAAGGGTCCGATTTTCGGGCAACAATTATCAAAGCACCAATCTTCTTTTTAGCTAAATAATGACAAGCTTTAATAATAGGTTCTATTTTCACATGAACTTCAGGATCACTTTTAAATAACCTACTAAAAAAACCACTATTTCGTGCACCTATTAAAAAATCACGGTTTCCAAGCGACAATAAAAACTTTCTTATTTCTTGTTGAAAAACGATAAATAATGCAATTACACCAACACCTATAAATTGACCCAATATTTCCGAAAGCATCTCCATTTGGAACGCCTCAACAATTTTCCAAAGTACATAAATAGAAAGTATCCCTAAAAAAATATTGATGGCCGAGGTGCCTTTTACAATATAGTATAACCGGTAAATAAGATAAGCGACAAGCAATACATCAATTACATCGAGCCAACGAATATCAATAAAAAGAAATATGGGATTAGTGTATAGTTCCATCCTAATTTTAACAGCGCATAAAAGTAATTAATTTAATCAGTTCTTTGGCTTGTTTTACATCATGAACCCTTAAAATACGAGCATTGTTAAGCAATCCAATGGTGTTTAAAACAGTAGTTCCGTTAAGGGCTTCATCGGGGCTTATGTTCAATGGCTTATACACCATTGATTTTCTGGATACACCGACCATTACCGGCAATTTAAGCACACTTAAATCTTTGAGATTATCCAATAAAAAATAATTCTGATCGATGGTTTTGGCAAATCCAAATCCAGGGTCCAGGATAATATCATTTACACCATTATCAGTAAGTTCAGATATTTTTTTAGAAAAATAGTATATGATCTCACCCATTAAATCGTCGTAGTTCGTTTTAGTTTGCATATTAGCTGGCGTTCCACGCATATGCATCAATACATATGGAACATTTAGTTCTGCAACCGTTTTAAACATCTTTTTATCAGCTTCCCCTCCCGAAATATCATTAATCATACAAGCGCCTGCATTTACTGCTTCATTTACTACCTTGCTTCTGAATGTATCAATGGAAATCGGGATATCCGGAAAATACTTAGCAATTAGCCTAACCGCCGGAATAACGCGCTTTAGCTCTTCCGTTTCCGGGACATCAGCCGCACCTGGTCTGGAAGAAAATCCACCTACATCAATAAAATCAACACCTTCAGCAATCATTTGCCCTACCTTACCCACAATATTTTCGCGGTTTGTACGGCTGTTTTTATAAAATGAATCAGGTGTGATATTTATAATCCCCATTATTTTTGGCGCATCCAAAGAAATGAGTTTCCCCTTGCAATTCAATGTAAGTTTTTGGTAAAATGATGTATCTTTCACAACGTAAAATTAAGTATTATAAATCGAATAAAGGAACCCTTTAATTATGAGTGGAGCAAATAAAACCGCAAAACAATTCGATGCGGTTATTGAACTTTGCAAAGATATTTTTATTAAAAAAAATAAAGATTATGGGACTGCCTGGAGGATTTTGCGAACGTCATCGCTTACAGATCAAATCTTTATAAAAGCAAACCGTATAAGGACCATTCAGTTAAATGCTATACAGAAAGTAGCGGAGGGGGTTATTCCTGAGTTTATTGGTATTGTTAATTACTCGATCATGGCACTCATTCAGTTAGCGCTTAAAGATGATGCCAGAATGGAGCTTTCATCCGATGAAGTTGAAAAGCTATATAATGAATATACAAAGGAAGCCAAAGAATTGATGATGGATAAAAATCACGATTACGGTGAAGCCTGGCGCGATATGCGCATCAGCTCACTTTGTGATTTAATATTAATGAAATTGTTGAGGGTAAAGCAAATTGAAGATAATAAAGGCAAAACACTGATTTCGGAAGGCCTGGATGCCAATTATTTCGATATACTGAATTATGCTGTATTTGCGTTGATAAAATTACAGATAGAAAAAACAAATTAAAATGAAGAAAGGATTATTATTAATCTCAAGGGTATTTGCCGGTTCGGTATTTATGATTTCGGGCCTGGTTAAAGCAAACGACACCGTAGGCTTTGCCATTAAATTAGAGGAATATTTTTCGGCTGATGTGCTTAATATGGAGTTTTTAATCCCTATTGTATTGCCGCTTGCTGTATTGGTCTGCGTTGGGGAAATTGTTATCGGACTGGGCCTTTTGGCTGGTATTCAAATGAAATTAACGACCTGGCTGGCTTTGCTTTTAACGGTGTTTTTTGCGTTTCTCACCTTTTATTCAGCCTATTTCGAAAAGGTTACCGATTGCGGTTGTTTTGGCGATGCTATAAGTTTTACGCCCTGGCAATCATTTATTAAAGATTTGGTGCTAATGGCTTTTGTAATGCCAATTTTCTTAAACCGTAAAGAAATCAAAATCAACCAGTCGCCACAGGATTTTGTGTATTTTGGATCGTCGATCGTGTTTATCGGGATTTTTTCCATTTACATTCTCCATTGGAATTTTCCCCTTTATTTTGCCATCGTTCTTTTTGGTATATCAGGGCTAATAATGAGTTTCGTGATTGGCAAAGCGGTTGATTGGATCATACTTGGATTGGGTTTTATTCTTTCGATGTACTTTACCTATCACACCTATAACCACTTACCTATAAAAGATTACAGACCCTATGCTATCGGAAAAAGCATTCCCGACCAAATGGTAATTCCACCGAGTGAACATGCCGATATTTTTGAAACTACATTTGTTTATAAAAATAAAAACACAGCTGAAGAAAAAACTTTTACACAGAAAAATTATCCTTGGAACGACCCGGATTGGGAGTGGGTGAGTACCAACAATGAATTAATTGAAAAGGGGTATGAACCCCCTGTTCACGATTTTATAATTACCGATGTCGATGGTTATGAATTACAGGATGATATACTTGCTGAAGAAGATGATGTGTTTTTGATTCTATTTTACGATGTAACCCAGGCAAACACCAATGCTTTGCCAAAAGTAAATGCTTTTGCACAAGCTGCTGAAGCGGATGGTAAATATGTTTACGGTTTAACTTCTTCACTTTATGATGATCTTGAAGCTTTCAGGCACGATAATCAGGTTCCCATTACTTTTTACTCTGCTGACGAAACCATGCTTAAAACGGTTGTGAGGGCAAATCCGGGTATTGTGATGTTAAAAAAAGGAGTAGTGGTAGGGAAATGGCATTTCAATGATCTTCCGGAATACGCCCAGCTTAAAAAAGAATTAAATTAAGTGGCAAATTTCATCATCCGACGATTGGCGTATGGTCTCCTTGTACTATGGGGTGTGGTGAGCCTTGTGTTTTTTGTTTTTAATATAAAACCCGGTGATCCGGCGCGGATGATGGGAGGGCAACATGCTTCTCCGGAAATAATTTCAGCGATTAATAAAGACCTGGGACTCGACTTGCCGCTGTACAAGCAATACCTGCTTTATTTGAATGACTTGTCGGTGGTTTCGATCCATAACAACTCAAATCCAGACTCGTACATCTTTAACGACCCAACTAAATATTCCGTTTGTTGTTCGGTTCAAATATCAACTAACAAAGATTTGGTGCTTAAATCACCCTATTTAAGGCGCAGTTATCAATCCCGAAAAAAAGTGTCAGAAATAATTGCAGAATCATTTCCGGGTACTTTTGTACTGGCTACGGTGGCCATTTTATTTGCGTTGGTATTTGGTTTGATTATCGGAATCTTTTCAGCCTTATATAAAAACTCTTTCTTTGATAGCTCCTCTATGTTTGCTTCGGTATTGGGTATGTCGGGGCCCTCGTTTTTTATGGCCATACTTTTTTCGTGGTTAGGCGGATATGTCTGGTACGAACAAACCAGTTTGCCCGTACTGCCCTTTGCCATGTTTGTTTTTGGGATAATTATCTATGTAGTATTAAAAATAAAATCACATCAAAAAATTAAGGTGAGAGGAATATTTTCCGCTGGGTTTAAGTATTTGTTTATTGGATTATTGGCGTGGGCAATTGCTGCGCTAATTCAGTTTTTTGTTCCATCCTTGCACCTTCCATTGATATCACAAACCATTAAATTACCGGGTACGGGATTATCTATGACCGGTTCGATGTTTGGGTATGATGTTTATACAGGTAGATATTTAAGCCTTCAAAACCTTATACTTCCTGCAATCACATTGGGCATAAGACCGTTGGCTGTTTTTGTTCAATTAACCCGGAGTTCGATGTTGGATGTAATGGACCAGGACTATATCAGAACAGCTAAAGCTAAAGGGCTGAGTACTTTTCAGGTAGTTTGGAAGCATGCGATAAAAAACGCCTTAAACCCTGTAATAACTGCGGTTTCGGGTTGGTTTGCAAGTATGTTGGCAGGTGCCGTATTTGTTGAATATGTATTTGGATGGAAAGGACTTGGTCTGGAACTTTACAATTCGTTAACTAAAGATGATTTACCTGTGGTAATGGGTTCGGTTTTATTTATTGCTGTTATCTTTGTATTCATGAATATATTAGTGGATATCCTTTATGGGGTACTTGATCCACGTGTAAGTTTAAAGTAAAAAATAATGAGAAAAAATATTGTAGCCGGAAACTGGAAAATGAATGGCACTTTTGATGAAAGCTTGGCGCTATTTCAATCGATTGCCTCGAAAAGAAACGAGATTCCGGATAATGTTGAAGTAATGGTGGCGCCACCTTATTTGTATTTAAAACCAATGGTTGATCAAAAAGCTGATCGAATATCGATAGCTTCACAAAATTGTGCGGATAAAGAAAATGGGGCTTTTACAGGGGAAATATCTGTAAGTATGCTAAAATCGATTGGGGTTAAACATGTAATTGTAGGCCATTCGGAACGCAGGTTAGTTTATGGTGAAACCATTCGTGATATCTCCGAGAAAGTGGTATTGGTACTTCAAAACGATATGGTTCCTGTTTTTTGTGTTGGCGAAGAATTAAACGACCGTCAAAAAGGCCAGCATTTCGATGTAATAGAAAAACAATTGATTTCTGTTTTTAACCTGGCACCGGTTCTGTTCGAAAAGGTGATTCTCGCTTACGAACCGGTTTGGGCCATTGGAACAGGGGAGACCGCAACTCCGGAACAAGCCCAGGAAATGCATGGGTTTATCCGCCAAAAACTGGCAGAAGTTTATGGTAGTTTGGTACAACAAACGCGGATATTATATGGTGGCAGTGTAAAACCCGGTAATGCTTCAGAATTATTTTCGAAACCCGATGTTGATGGTGGCCTTGTTGGTGGAGCTTCTTTAAATGCCGATGACTTTTTAGCGATTATTAAAGCAGCTGGGTAGATTTCAAATTCTTTGAGAAATACAATCTGTGCAGATCTGAGCAATCTGTAGTGATTAATATTTATTTGTCCAAAGCCCTTTTTATCAATTTATCTGCCCATTTTACAGGTAATTTTTCCAAAAACGACCTGGTTTTGTCCGGTTTTAAAGAATAAGCTGTTTTTGGTTTGGGCTCAGTCAATGCTTTTAAAACAATTTTAGCAAACAAGGAAGGTTCATTTGCGTTTTTATATACATCGGGTAAATAAGTCAATGCTTTTGAAAGTTGCTTTT
>Ga0164313_10001582_pt1 | contig 20126 bp, 15 predicted proteins | sample GuaBasSedimGuay4_FD_113735 | JGI IMG/M metagenome (GOLD analysis project Ga0164313, IMG submission 113735) | Subseafloor sediment microbial communities from Guaymas Basin, Gulf of California, Mexico - Guay4, Core 4569-4, 0-3 cm | ecosystem: Environmental > Aquatic > Marine > Hydrothermal vents... | reverse complement strand
TCGTCGCGCATGAGGTGCCTGTTCCCCTTCAGGTGAGCACGGTAAGCTTCTTCTTGCCGTAGCGGTCCATGGGAGGAACGTGGCCTGCATTCGATCGTTCGGCTAGCTCTCCGGTGAGAAAGACCTCCGCCGCGCGATAGCTCGACCGGACGAGCGGCCCGGACGCGACGAAGCGAAAACCCATATCGACCCCCGCTTGCTCATAGTCGGCGAACTCCGCGGGTTCGACATACCGCCGCACGGGCGCATGACGCTTGGTGGGACGCAGGTACTGACCAATCGTCAGCACGTCGACATCGGCGTCCCGCAACAGCGTCATCGCTTCGAGCACTTCATCCTTCTCTTCGCCGAGGCCGACCATGAGGGACGACTTGGTGATCGAAGATCCGAGGCCCTTGGCCGCCACCAGCGCGCCAACCGAACGGTCCCACGAGCAGCGCGCATCCCGAATCGACCGCTGCAAGCGCGGCACGACTTCGACGTTGTGCGCGAAGACATCGGGGCGCCCCTCTTGGACGACGGTTCCAACGTCATCGTGTTCGCCGCGGAAATCGCCAACCAGCGTCTCGACACGAAGGTCCGAGCTATGGTGCTTGATGCGCCGAACCGTCTTCGCGACGTGCGCCGCGCCGCCGTCGCTGAGGTCGTCGCGATCGACCATGGTCAGCACCACGTACGCGAGCCCCATCTCTGCGAGTGATAGGGCGGTGTTCTCGGGTTCATCGACGTCAACGACGCCACCCGGCTTCCCGGTGTTGACTGAGCAGAACCGGCAGCCCCGGGTGCAGGTTTCTCCGAGGATCATGACGGTCGCGGTGCCCTGGCCCCAACACTCGAAGATGTTCGGGCAGCGGGCCTCTTCGCACACGGTGTGGAGGCCGCGGCGCCGGAATCGAGACTTCAGGCCCTGAAATTCATCCTGCTGCGGCCCGGCGGGGAGCCGAACACGAAGCCATTCAGGTTTGCGAGCCGGTAAGGTCATCCGTTGCTCCGGGGGGTCCCAAGCCAAGGTCTTAGGGGGCCGCACACCCACTGTCAATCCCGTCTAACACTACGAATTGTGGAGGTTTCCTCCGTGTCGCGCAATATTTTGAAATCCAGGCCGGTGCAGGCGCAATATTTTCGCAAAACATACTTTACCTGGGGAATGCGTGCCCCATAATAGGCCATCGCAGCGGCTCATTGCCCGTTAGGAGCACCTCGATGGATGACGAAAGACGGCCCAGACGCGCCGGACCTGTGGAACGCCCAGGAGCGTTTGGCGGCAAGCGAGACATCAACCGGCGTAAGCGCGTCCAGGATCTCATCGATGCTGGGCTCTTGCTCTTCTTGGAGCGGGGGATCGAGGCGGTGACGATCGACGAAGTCGCTCGTGAAGCCGGCATGGCCAAAGGCAATTTTTACCGTTATTTCCGGGACAAAGCCGACCTCGTGGAGGCTGTCATCGAGCCAGTGGCCAGCACGACGCGCGAAGCCGTTCAGGATTGCGACGTCCAGCTGCGCGAGGCCAATGGTCGTGACGATGCGGTCGCTGCATATGGGCAGCTCGGCAATAGGCTCGTCGGTGCGCTTGCAATGCACCCCGACGCCATGTGTCTCTACCTGCAGGAGCGCCGGGCGCCGGCGACGACAGCGCGCCAGGCGATTTCCGACCTCGCGACTGACCTAGATCGCCGCACGATGACCCTCAGCCAGGTTGCGGTGGATCGCAAGCTCGTGGCGGTCTCAGACCCACGGGTAAGCGCCGTTGCCGTGCTTGGCGCGGTGGAGGCTCTCGCATTGGCTTCGGTGCGCAACCAGATCCAAATGGATCCCATCGAAACCACGAAAAGCCTGATCTCGATCGTGCTCGAAGGGCTTCGGAACTAGCCCCTTGGTTGACTCGCCGCGACAGACTAAACATCTGTCCAGCCCGAAACTACCGCTCTCGCGGCTTCTTCTTCACAATTAGACGGATATGGCGGGGAGGCTGATGGCGACCGTGGTGCCGTTCCTTTGGGCGGCGCTACCGGGCGTTGCGCGAGCAGCGAGCGGATCGGGTCAGAGCGATGGCGCGGGTGACCTTGGCACGGTCGTCTTGCTCGTCGTCGTGATCGGTGTTGCGTATGTTCTCGCGCACAACGTCGTAGAACGTCTGCAACGTCGATTCCTCGTTGTGAGCGGCGCGGAGTATCTCTTACTGGGGTTCTTGCTCGGCCCGGCTTTCCCCGCGATGCACGCGCTCGACAACATCGCCGGGTTGCTGCCGATCATCGCACTCGCCGCCGGCTGGGTCGGACTGCTGCGCGGCACGGACTTCGATTTCACCAGTCTTCAGAAGCTCGACCCTGCGACATGGCGTGTGGTGTTCTTGCACCACCTTCTGCCAGGGGTGGCGGTTGGCTTTGGCTCGTACTACTTCTTCATCGAGTCGGGGTGGATCGCCACTTCTCCTCGCGAGGCGGCGTTGAGCGCTGCAGCACTTGCTTGTTTCGCTGCGGCCGACTCAGCCGAACCGTTCGACCTCTTGGCGAGGCGCTACGAGGTCAGCGGACGCCTCGCGGCCCTGTTGCGAAACGGAACACGCCTCGGCGACATCACGGTCATTCTCGCGTTTGGCCTGATCTTCTGCGTCTTTCACGAGAACGCCCCCGGTGCGCAGGACTACTCACCAGCGCTGTGGGCGTGGGTCACCGTCTTGCTCGGCGGTGCGCTGGGATTCTTGTTTTCGCTCTTCCTCGCCGGCGACGAGTCGGACAACTCCCGCTTCTTAGCGCTGGTCGGCATCATTGCTTTCGCGTCGGGCGGAGCGTATTTCCTCGAGCTCTCACCACTTGCCGTGAACCTGTCCATGGGGTTCGTGCTGGTGAACTTCGCACGAGGCGGCCAGCTCTTGCATACGACGCTCGAGTCGACCGAACGCCCGATGGCAATCGTGCTTCTAATCTTTGCCGGCGCACTTTGGGAGCGCACGGAGCTCGTGCCGACCCTGCTCGTGTTGGCGGGATTCCTGGTCGCGCGCACAGGTGCCAAGTGGCTCGCGAGTGTGATCGCCGGCTGGGGCACCAGCCTCCGCAAGGATTTGTTCCGCGGATTGTTGGCGCACGGAGACGTCACCCTGGCGATGGCCGTCTCATTCCGCCTCGTCTACGACGGGGAAGCCGCACGAATCGCATACTCCGTCGTTCTGGGCTCCATCATTCTAAATGACCTGATGGCACCGCGATTGCTGAGGGGCTTGCTCGTGGACGAGGGCGATATCCAGCGCGAGCTCAAAGACTCCGATTCCCGAACATCGATGGAGGCAACCAGCAGATGAATATCGTCGTCATAGGTTTGGGAGAAGTCGGGCGCCACTTGCTGAGCGTCCTCGACAAAGAGGGACACGACATCGTCGCAGTAGATGCGAACCCGAAGGCGGTGCAGTACGCCGAAGAGCACTATGACGTCGCCTCGATCGTCGGATACGGCGCGAGCGAAACGCTGCTCAAGGTCGCGGGCACGGCCCGTGCAGACCTCGTCGTCGCAGTGACGAACCACGACGAAATGAACCTGATCGCCACGCTCGCCGCTAAGCAACTCGGGGCAAAGCACGTGGTAGCCCGCGTCCAAGGCACCGCCTGGTCGGAGTGGACAGAGGGCATCCGCTACGGACTGCTCGGCGTCGATGTCGTGATCAACCCACGCGTATTGGTTGCTCAAGAGCTCAGCCGCATCGCTCGATCCTACGGCGCATCCGACGTCGTGGACCTCGCGCAGGATAGGGTCGAGCTCGTGCAAATTGATCTCGATGAGTCGCGCGTTCTCAACAAGCCGCTCTCCGCTGTCGAGCTCCCGCCCCACACTCTGGTGAGCGCAGTCGTCCGTGACGGCGACCTGTTCGTTCCAGGCGGCGCGGATGTGTTGGTCAAAGGCGATCGAGTCTATTTGATCGGACGCCCCGAAGGCGTGCTGGCGGCGGAGCGCCTCTTCAGCAAGGAACGCGAGGCGCGCCGGGTCTGTATCGTTGGCGGCGGCGTGGTCGGCAAGGCGCTCGCGCGCGAGCTGTTGCAACAACAAGCAACCGTGATGATGATCGAACGCGACCTGGCGACGGCGGAGGAGGTCAGCGCGGAATTCCAGGGCATCGAGGTCGTGCACGGCGACGGCACTGATGGAGCGCTTCTCGAAGAAGAAGAGGTAGGCACATATGATCTCTTCGCGGCGGTCACGAAACAAGACGAGATCAACCTCATGGCGGCCCTCCTCGCACAGCGCGCCGGCTGCAAGCGAACCGCAACAATCGTGCAGCGCGCGGACTACACGTCGATCTATCGCCAACTCGGTGTCGACATCGTTCTTTCCCCGCGAACCGTGGCGTCGGACCAAATCTTGCGGTTCTCCCGAGGTGGAGGCCTCCACAGCCTGACGGTGCTCGAAGACGGTCAGGCAGAGGTCGTCGAGCTCACGGCGAGCCCGAAGTGCCGCGCTGTCAACAAGCCACTGCACCGAATGAATCTGCCGCGCGGCTCGCTACTTGCGGCGATCGTGCACGGAGACGACGTGATCATTCCGCGCGGCAAAGACATCGTACAGCCGGGCGATCGGGTCATCCTTATGACGACCAAGGAAGCCCGCGCGACCGTCGAACGGCTCTTTCGACCGAGGGGTGAGTGAGCGCGAAATCAAGAGATTTCCGGGGGGTGATCCGACCGGTCGGGGCCGTCGTCCTCGGCATCGGCGTCATGATCGCGCTATGCGCCGGGGTTGGGATGCTCTGGGACCAGTTCGCGCCTGACCCGACTCGGCCGCAAGGCGGTGCCGCAGAGTTGGCACTGTCCGCCATCATCGTGTCGATTCTAGGGATGGCGGCGTTCCTCTATGGGAACCGTTTCGTGTCCGAGCGTATTTCGCGCAGAGAGGCACTACTCGCCGTGAGCCTGATTTGGGTGGCGGCGGGCGCGTGCGGGGCGCTTCCTTTCATGCTCGGGGCGGGCATGTCCCCCGCCGACGCGTTCTTCGAATCGGTGAGCGGCCTGACGACGACGGGCGCCACGGTGATCGTCGACATCGAGGGGCGCTTATCCCGGCCGCTGTTGCTTTGGCGTTCGCTGATTCAGTGGCTCGGTGGCATGGGTATCGTCGTATTGTTCGTTGCGGTTTTCCCGAACCTGGGTGCAGGCGGTAAGCACCTGTTCCGGGGAGAGGTCCCGGGGACGACAGCCGAAGGGTTGCGGCCTCGCATCGCCGAAACGTCGTTCACGCTGTGGAAACTCTATGGCGCGTTCACCATCATCGAGATCGCATTGCTCAAGGTCTTGGGACTCGACCTATTCGACGCCGTGTGCCACGCGTTCACGACGATGTCGACGGGCGGTTTCTCGACGCTCGACAGCTCGATCGGTGGGTTCAACAGCGCGGCAGTCGAGTACGTCATCGCCTGCTTCATGCTGATCGGAAGCGTGAACTACGGCCTCTACTACGGTTTACTACGGACCGGCAGCTGGCGGACGCTCGTGCGAAATATCGAGTTTCGATGGTACGTCGGCATCGTGCTCTGCGCGGTCGTGGTGCTGACCGTCCTGAACCTCAGCGTGCACGATGAGCTCCTTACCTCGTTCCGCTACTCGTTTTTCATGGTGGCGACGACGATCTCGTCGACCGGGTACGGCACCGACGACTACAGCGTCTATAGCTCGACGGCGTTGACGATCGTGATCTTGTTGATGTTCGTCGGCGGGTGCTCGGGCTCGACTGCGGGCGGCATCAAGATCGAAAGAGCCGTATTGATGGGCAAGCAGGCCATCGCCCAGATTCAGAAGAGCTTCCGCCCGGCCACCGTGCAGCTCGTGCGAATGGGCAGGGTCGCGATCAACAATCAAGTCCTCGCGGACGTTGGCTCGTTTTTCTTGATCTACATGGGGTGCATCGGCTTTGGCCTGCTCTTCGTGACGCTGGTCGAGGGCGTTCCAGCTCCGACTGCGTTCGGAACGATGCTCACTTGCCTGTCCAACATGGGCCCTGCGCCCTTCCACGTGGGGCCAGACAACTTCTCTGGCTATTCGGCGGGGAGTAAGTTGTTCTTTGCGATGGCCATGCTGCTCGGACGTCTCGAGTTCTTCACGCTTTTCGCACTGATCTTGCCTGGATTCTGGAGACGCTGATGACCGGCGCGTACAGCATGCCTCCACCGGGCGAAGAGACCCACGCGCGGCGGCAGATCACCGTCATCATCCTGCTCCTATTCGGAATGGTGGCGCTCTACCAGTTCGAGCAGTTCGCCCAAGATGGGTTCGACCCGAGCGGAATGCTTGCCTTTGGGTTCGTCGTGCTGGCGAGCTACACCATTGGCGGGCTCGTCGCTCAGATCCGCCTGCCCCACATCACTGGCTACTTGATCGCAGGTCTCGTGTTCGGCCACTCGCTCGCGAAGGCGCTGACCGGCCTCGCTCTTCCAGCGCCCTTCGACGAGGGCATCCTCAATGCGGAGGTGATCGAGCAGCTCAGCTTGTTCGATACGCTGGCCGTTGCCTTGATCGCGCTCACGGCGGGTGGAGAGCTCAAGCTCGAAGGGCTCAAGAAGGGATTTCGCGCGATCAGCTCAATTCTGGCCGGGCAGATCGTGTCGGTGGGTGTCTTGGTCACGGCGTTCTTTTGGCTGATTTCCGGGGCAGTTCCCTACATCGGGCTCCCCGGCATCGAAGGTCTACCGATGGCGGCAGCCTTGGCGGTGGGCGCGATGGTCGCATCGGTGTCCTTGGCGACCTCTCCGGCCGCCACGATCGCCGTGATCATGGAGTCGCGCGCCGTGGGTGCGATGACGAGAAACGTCCTGTCGGTCGTGGTCCTCAAAGACGTGATCGTCGTAGTGGCGTTTGCGGTAGCCACGACGGTCCTCTCTCAGCAGATCGGCGTGAGCGCCCTGGAGGGCGGCATCGCGGCGTACCTCTTTCAGCACATCGTGCTCTCGATCCTTTTCGGCGCGGTAGTCGTTGGCGGCCTGATGGCGCTCTACATTCGCTACGTCAATCAGGAGCTTCTGATCTTCGTCGTTGGCGTCGTGTACCTCGTCGCCTTCATTGCAGCGGAGCTGGGATGGGACCCCGTGCTGGTCTTCCTCGCCGCCGGCTTTGGTGTCTCCAACTTCTCGAAAGCGGGGCACCGGCTCATTGAAACGGTCGAGCGCCTGTCGCTGCCGGTCTACGTCGTCTTCTTTACGCTAGCCGGCGCAAAGCTCCACCTGGAGGAGCTCCGACAGGTCGCGCTATTCGCAGTAGCGTTGGCCGGCGTCCGCGCGTTCGCGATCTATTCCGGCACCATGGCGGGCGCCCGCTTCGGCAAAGCCGACGAGGCGACACAAACCTTCGGGTGGATGGGCTTCGTTTCACAGGCGGGTGTCTCGATCCTCCTTGCCGCCATCATCGGGAACACGTTTGGAGAGCTCGGACGGTCGCTCGAGACATTGATCATCGGCAGCGTCGCGATCAACGAGCTGATTGGGCCCGTGCTGTTCAAGATGGGCCTGACTCTCTCGGGCGAGGCGAGCAGTGGTCGCGCATCACTCCCCTCATCGCGGCACTTGTCGGTCAAGCCTCCTGCAATGCGACGCGCTGGTGAGGAGGGAGAGGCCAAACAACTCGAGCCCTGGCCCGAGCACGTGGGCGAGAAGGATCTTTGGGGCGCCCCGCTGCAGACGAAGAGCCCGGAGCTCAACCATCGCATGCAGGATCTCGGCGGCGATCTTCAAAGTATCGTTCGCGAGGTGTCGACCGGGCCGCTTCGGGACTTCCAGCTCGACGCGGGCAAGTACTTGCGCGATTTGCGGCGCGAGTTCTTGCGCCATCATCGCCGTTTGACCGTTCAGGCGCGCGCCGAGGAGGGCACCGATCGCGACGAGCTCGTGACGATGCTGCGCTCTGCACAAGCCGATTTGGCAGCGCACTGGCGTGGGATTGTGCTGGGACGCTCGGTGACGCTCGCCAAGTTGACCTGGACCCCGGAAACCATGCTGGACACTGTCGACGGCTTGGTCGACGAGCTGCCGGAGGTCGTCACTGCTCCCTATGAAGACGTATCCTACGAATCCAAGGAAAGCGACTCGATTTGGAAAGCGCTGCAACGCCAAAACCTCCGCCTGAGGAGTGGTTGGCGAAAGGCTTTTGGGCAGGGCGCTCCGACGCGCGACGTTCGGCTACGGGCCTTGGGTCGTTTTCATCTCTCGTATGACGCGCCGGCCCGGCTCGAAGCGTTGGCCGCGCTCTTCGTCGAGGCCGACCGACACCTCGCCGCTCGAACGCGCAGCCTCTTCGACGGATTAATTGCGGGCTACGACGACATCGTAGACGTGGCCACCGCGCCCGACGCGGACCTCGAGAGTCAGCTCGTGCGGCTGCGACACGACGTGGAAGAGGAGCTCGCGCTCGCCCTCGACGAAATCGTTCGCATCACCGGCGACGGCACCCATCGCGCCGCAAGCGCGTTGGCCACTGGCTTCGTCCAAATGAAGGAGGATCTCCCGACCTTCGGGACGCTCGACCTCCGGACGAGCGAGCGCCGAACCAGCCGTCGCTTCGCCAACCGCATGCGAGCGATGGAAACGCTCACCAAGGACGTGTCGAATCTTCGTAGGGCGAGCTCCGCCGAGTATTCCTCACTCGCGATGGAGCTCGAGCTGCTGGGGCTCGAAGCGCGCATCAAGGACAACCTCGCCGAGTACGTCTTGCGCCTCACCAACACGGTGAAGCGACGCGCGACGTCTCAGGTGGAGCGTGTCAGCGACACGCTCCACAACACGCTGACCGAGCTCAACAAGGAGCTCGAGAGCAACTATTCTGGCGACGAGCTCGCGAGTGCGCTCCGACGGGCCACCGAGGCAACGAGTAAGGCCACGGGTGAAGCCGCACGGGTGACCACCGAACTCTACCAAGACCTGAGCGACGACTCGAAGATTGCGCCTCTGCTCGACACGCTGGTCGACGCCTGTCGCGGCCTCACCCCGCGCTACCGGGTCACGGTGGGCCAACGCCAGACGGGCGAATGGCGCTTGCCTACTTCGTTGCCCGAGGTGGAGGTGCCTTTCCGAGAAGTGGTGCTCACGTACATCGATAGCCGTGTGGCACCCAAGCTCCTCGCAAGCCGCCGAGAGCTCGCGGAGCGCGTCCAACCGTTGGCGAACCTGCTGCAGGAGCTCGAGCGGGTCATCGCCTTCAATGTGGAGTTGGCGACCGCGGAGCTCGAGGTCGTCCATGATGAAGCGATCCCCGAAGAGATGCACACGCTGCTGCGCGACATGGTCTACGGACAGCTCGAGCGGAGCTACAACTCGCTCGAAGAGATCCGAGCCGAAGCCAGAGGTTGGCCGGCGATGATCGAGACCGAAATGCGCGACGCGGCGCTCGGCACACTCGCGACGCTTCGCGGCGAGCTCGCCGAAGGCTCGTTCAGTAAGTCACGCCTCGAAGCCATGCGCCGCGCTGCAAGCGGTCTTCGGATGATGGACAAGGCGCAGCGCGTGCCTCGCGTCAAGCGACTCAAGGCCCAGCTTCGGGGTGGGCTTCGGGCATTGTTTGGTGAAGAGCGGCTGGAGCGTTGGAGCGAGCGCCTCGGTCTCACCAGCGCACTACCAACCGAAGAGCTCTCTGCCGGAACGTTCGCCGCTCCTGACGTGGCAGCGGACCTTCCGCTGGTCTACCGCCGGCTATTCGCCGCCGACACGATGGAAGCCGGCGACGTGCTCACGGGCCGTGAGGCAGAAATCCGCCGCGCCGAAGCGGTGCTGTCGAGCGAGGTCAAAGGGCGGTTACGATCGGTCGCGCTGGTCGGGGTCGACGGCGTCGGAAAGGCCGCGGTCTCGAGCGCGATCGTGCGAAGCCGCCGTTGGAAGAACGTGAAGCGCGTGGTGTTCACCGCTCCGGTAAGCGTCGAAGATGTCGACGCGATCTTCCAGGATTCGCCGGAGGGTCAGCTCGTCGTCGTGGACGGCCTCCATTGGATGCTTTCGATGGCGCCCGGGGGTTTCGACCCACTTCGCCGATTCGTCAAAGGCATCATCGAGGAGGGCGGCCGACGCCGCTGGTTGACGCATGGCGCGGTGCTGTTCTGGAACTTCGCCTCGACGGTCGCTCCGCTACGAGACGCGTTCCCGGAGACGATCCGGCTCGATCCGTTGAGCGAGCAAGAGTTGCAAGCGGCGGTCATCGCCAGGCACCGGTTGAGCGGGTTCGAACATTCGTTCGATCGCGGAGACGGGTCGCCCATCGAAGGCTTGTTCGCTCGAAGCGCCACCCGCATCCGCCGACCCTACGACCAGTACTTCCACGAGCTTCACCAGGCGACCGGTGGCCTGGTACGCGATGCGCTCCGACTGTGGCTGGCTTCAATCCGTGGCATCCAGGAAGACATCGTGCACGTGGGTCCAATTCCGGCTTCGTCGTATGCGCGCGTACGGCGTCTTCCTGACGACATCCTGGTCAACCTCTATCAAATTGGGCGCGAAGGTTGGATCGACGCGGCCGGCCAAGCGAGGCTATTCAGACTCGACGTCAACACGGCGCAGGCGCAGTTGAGCCGGCTCGCACACCTCGGCTTGCTCGAGGAACGCGAGGGTGCGTTCGTGGTCGCGGTCCATCTTCGTGGCGTATTGGGCCGCGTCTTCGCGGAGCGAGGATGGGTGCTGTGATGAACACGCTTCGCCGTTCCGGCTTGTCGCTGCTCCTCGTCATGGCGATCGCTGCCACGGCGGCAGCCCAGCCGTTCGACTGGCCGCCGTGGCAACCCAGCCAGCAGGAAGAGCCGCGGTCAGCCCCCCAAGAGCCCGCCCCGTCAGCCGAACGGGCGGCCCCACCGGCCGAGCAACCTCCTCCGACCGAGGATCGCAACCAGCTTCTGATCCTCTTCCTTTCACTCCTCGGCCTGGGGATCGTGCTGTTCGCTGCGGAGCGCGCCCGCGCTTGGATCACGACCAACATTCCGTTGCGGCGCGTTCTCGGAGCGCTGGTTTTCGTCTTGCGGCTGGTCGGTCTTGGGCTTCTCTTGGCGATTGTCCTCGAGCTGGTCCCGGGCGGTCCGGACTGGATTCTCTGGGTCCTGGTCGCCCTCGCGTTGGTCGTTGGGTGGTCGGTGCGCGATCTTTTCGCCGACCTGGTTGCCGGGGGGATCCTGGCGGCCGAGCGCCGGGTGAAGAAGGGCATGTGGGTCTCGGGGGATGGTTTCCAAGGTACGGTGGAAGGACGTTCGTTACGCGCGACGTGGCTCCGTGACGGACAAGGGCATCGGTTGACCGTCCCCAACCGTGCGATGGTCGGCGCGCCGATGGTGTACGACGCGGGCGCGGATGCCGAGCACGAAGTGGTGGTGCGCCTCGAAGGCTACGACGATGCTGGCAAGGTGCGCATGGCGCTCACCGACGCGATTCTCAGCTCCCCATGGGTGCTGGCCGGGGCCACGCCAGTAGTGCTGCGCGACCCCGCCGACCCGGTCGTCTGGCGCGTTCGAACGAAACTTCTCGAGCCGCGTTTCTCGGTGCACTTCGAAGGAGAGCTCCTCGAGCGTGTCGAGGACTTGCTCCGGCACGAGCCAGTGCCCGAAGAACGCGAGACCGTCCCCAGCGACGCCGCGCCCGAAGGCTGATTAGGCGATCCAGTCGCGAAGCTCGCCGGTCACGACCCGCGGCGCCTGCTGAAGCTCTTCGATCGTCTTTGCGCCACAGAGCAGCATGACCGAGCGAAGCTCACGCTCGATTCGGAGCAAGAACGAGCGCGCGCCTTCGGTGCCGCCTCCGAGGAATGCTTGATAGACGTGGCGCGCGATGCCGGCACAACTTGCGCCGAGGGCGATCGCCCTGGCAACGTCCATGCCGGTTTGGATTCCGCCGGTTGCGATCGTCGTCATCCCCGCGTCGACGCAGTACCGAACCGACGCTGCGGTGGGAATACCCCAATCCCACAGGGCCTCACCGAGCGCTTGCCCGTCGCCGTCGGCGCGCAACGTTTCGACGCCGACCCAAGAGGTGCCGCCCGCGCCCGAGGTGTCCGCGTGCCGGATGCCAATCGCCCGAAGCTGGGCCGCGACTTCGCGACTGATCCCGTTCCCCGTTTCTTTGGCAATGACCGGCACATCCAGCTCGGCCCACAGACGTTGGAAGGTCTGCAAGCCACCGCCAAAATCCCGATCGCCTTCGTGTTGAATCAGCTCCATGGCGGGGTTCATGTGGACACACAGGGCATCGGCCCCGACGTCGACCAACATCTGCGCGATGGCCTGAGTGGACAGGTCACGCGCCTGCACCACGCCGACGTTGCCGAAAAGAAGGGCAGTCGGCGCATGCTCGCGCACCTGGTATGTCCAACTGGTTTCCGGGCGCTTTTGCATCGCGCGCTGACTTCCTAGCCCGAACGCGTAGCCCAGGTCGTTTGCGATCGACGCGAGTGATTGGTTGATTTCTGCGGCGCGCTCGTGCCCGCCGGTCATTGCGGCGATCAACAACGGCGCGCGGAGCTCCTTGCCCAGGAGCCGAACACGGGTGTCAATCGAATCGAAGTCGGCCTCGGGGAGCGCCTGATGCACGAGCCGTACGCATTCGAGCAGGGTCGTGCGCTGCCGAAACGCGACGTCGTCTGTCGCGCACAGATCGAGATGATCGGCCTTTCTCTGCTCAATATCTGCGGTCATCGCGTTGCTTGCTCGGCAGCGTCCTGCCGTGTACGTAGCTCGGAATAAGGACGCTGACACCGTGACGCAAGGGCAAATGGATATCGAGTCTTGGATGGGGGATATCCGCCGGCGCATCGACGGCATCCTGGAGCGGTTTTTCGAGTCGAAGTGCGAGGAAGCCACTCGGCTGTCGCCACAGGCGATCGAGCTGGTGACCGAGGTTCGGAAGCTGACCATGCGTGGGGGCAAGCGGCTCCGCCCGATTGTGACTGCGGCAGCCTATCGAGCGGCCAGCGGAGCCACCGACCTGACTCCAACGTTCGAGGTCGGCGCCGCCTTGGAGCTCCTGCAGACATACTTGCTAATTCACGACGACTGGATGGACGAGGACAACGAACGGCGTGGGGGGCCTGCGGTCCACTACGCATTTCAAGAGAAGCATGGCGATCGTCATCTGGGCGCGAGCCTCGGAATCCTCGCTGGTGATCTGGCTTCGACCTTTGGTTGGGAGCTCCTGCTCAGCGCTAACTTTCCCGAGGCTCGGCGCGATGAGGGCTTGGCGCTCTTCGTGAGAATTCAGAAGGAAGTGTTTGCGGGACAGCAGCTCGACCTCATGACCGACGGCGACATAGAGCTAATGCACGACCTGAAGACCGGGAGCTACACGACGCGCGGGCCTGCGGAGCTTGGGGGCATTCTCGCGAACGCGGACACCGCGGGCATCCAATCGCTCCGCCATTGGGCTGCGCCGCTCGGGGTCGCGTTTCAACTACGAGACGACCTGCTCGGAACATTCGGCAACGTTCAGCAAACCGGAAAACCCGGGGATGACCTCCGGCACGGAAAGCACAACGCCGTCGTGGCAGCGTTTCGTAGGCTTGGTGCGAGCGAGGCGGAGCGGGCCGTGCTCGAAGGCGTCTGGGGACGCGCAGATGCAACCGACGAAGAGGTCTGCGCCGCTACCGCAGTTCTGTCTGCCGCCAGACACGAGGTCGGGACACGTCTCTGCTTCTTGGCCGACCGGTCGAGGGCCGCGCTGGCCGCAAGCCCTTTCGACGACGGCGCCAAGTACGTGCTCGAAGAGGTGACGCGGCGGCTCACGGACCGAGGGTCCTGATGGGCTTCGGGAGAGGTAAGGTCATCCTTCTCGGTGAGCATGCCGTCGTTCATGGTTGCCCGGCGATCGCGGTGGGCATCGAACGGGGCGTCACCGCCGACGCGGCCGTGGCCGAGCGCGATCTCTTACGGCTCTCGCCATGGAACTTGGAGCTCGAGCCTGATCCCAAAGGAGACGAGCCGCTGCAGCGCGCGTTTGCCGCTGTGCTTGCGCTATATCCGGCGCGCCCGTCACTCGAGGTGAAGACGCAGGTCGATCTCCCCGCGGGCGCGGGGCTCGGGTGCTCCGCAGCGATCGGTGTGGCAGTTCTGGACGCGATCGACGAGACCCTCGGCATCGAGCGTTTGCGAGCCGACCTCGCGACGGCCGCGCTTGCTTGGGAGAAGGTCTTTCACGGCAATCCATCGGGGATAGACAACACCATGTCAGCGGTCGGTGGGGTTGCGCTCTATCGCAGGGGTGATGCGCTTCGAACGTTGCGGTCGAACAAACCACTCCATCTGGTGGTTGGCCACAGCGGGGAGTCCTCGAGCACCAAAGAGATGGTGGCGTCAGTAAGCAGACAGTTGCAGAGCGACCCGGCGCGCGTGAACAAAGCGTTCGAAAGCATCGAGGTGCTTGTACGCAACGCCAAGCTCGCCATCGAAGCCGGCGACCACGTTGCGCTCGGGCAGCTGCTCGATCTGAATCACACGATCCTGAGCTCGCTGATGCTGTGTACCACCAAGCTGGACGACATGTGCCAAGCGGCGCGACGCGCCGGAGCGCTTGGGGCCAAAATGACGGGAGCGGGCGGCGGAGGCTGCATGTTTGCACTTGCGCCCGAGCACGATGAAGCGTTGCGGTTGCGCGACGTGCTCGGAGAAGGTTCGTTCATCGCGGAGGTGAGCGCATGACCGATCGTTCCATGCAAGCGAGCGCGAGGGCCTGCGCAAATATCGCGCTCGCCAAGTACTGGGGAAAGGCTGACGTGAGGCGGAACGTTCCCGCCGTTCCGAGCATCTCGCTGACGCTGGACCAGCTCGTCACCGAAACACGCGTCCGGTTCGACGAGTCGCTCGGGGCCGATGTGGTGAGGCTCGACGGCCGGCGAGCAACGGTGGCGGAAGCCGAACGGGTCATCGCTATGCTCGACCGCGTTCGGCGGGAGGCGGGATTGCGTCTGAGCGCACACGTCACGAGTCACAATCACTTCCCAACGGCGGCGGGGCTTGCTTCGAGCGCCTCCGGGTTTGCCGCGCTTGCCGCGGCCGCGTCGGCAGCCGCAGGGCTTCGATTCAACGCTCGGCGACTGAGTGCGCTAGCGCGCGCGTCGAGTGCTTCAGCCGCTCGATCGATCTATGGCGGATTCGTCGAGCTTCCTGCGGGCAGTCGTGGTGACTCGGATTTGGCCGCCCGACCGATCGCGCCTCCCGGGCATTGGAATCTTCGCTTGGTCGTTGCGGCCACGGAGCCCGGCCAGAAGAAAGTGGGCTCGACCGAAGGGATGGAGCGGTCGCGCAAGACGTCCCCCTACTATCACGCGTGGTTGGACCAGGCGCCGCGATGGTCACGAAAGATCAAACGCGCCGTGAAGGACCGGGATCTCGACACGCTAGGCGCCGCGATGGAGCAGAGTACGCTCGCCTTTCACTGCTGCGCGATCACGTCAGATCCGCCGATCCTCTACTGGGCGCCCGCCACGCTGGCAGCTCTCGCTACCGTTCGCGGTCTGCGCGAGCGCGGCGTCTCCGCATGGGCAACGATGGACGCCGGACCACACGTCAAAGCGCTGTGCGGGGTAGGCGATGCAACGCGGGTTCGCCAAGCGCTCGACCGAACGCCAGGGGTCACGCGAACCTGGATGGCCAAGCCGGGCCCCGATGTCGAGGTGCATCGGTGACCCCGACCGGTGCGAGCGCACCCGGAAAGGCGCTCCTGTGCGGCGAGTACGCAGTGCTCGAGGGCGCTCCGGCGGTCGTTGCTGCGGTCGACCGACGGGTTTCGGTCACTTGGTCCGAAGACTCGACTCCCATGCCTCCGGAAGTCGAAGCCACGCTTCGCCTAGCTCGAGCCGAGCTTGGCCCCGTGCCTCACTACCTGACTTTGGACGTAAGCGACCTCCAACAAGATCGCGTCAAGCTCGGACTCGGCTCGTCGGCTGCCGCGGCCGTGGCGACAGCCGGGGCGAGTTTCGCAATGCGCGGCCGCAAACTCGATGACGCCGAAACGTTGCAGCACATCTTCTCGCTCGCGTTGCAGGGTCACGCATCGATCGCGCCGCAAGGTAGCGGCGTCGACGTCGCAGCTTCGGCCTTTGGCGGCTTTCTGCGATTCACTCGGACGGGCGACGACATCGAGACGCGCGCGCTGCGTTGCCCGAGCGACCTCGCGATTCGCCTAGTGTGGACGGGGCATGCCGCGCGAACCAGCGAGCTCGTGGGGAAAGTGCACCGGCTTCGGTGCGATGATCCGGAGGGATACCGCGGGTGCATGGAGCGACTTTCCGAGCTCTCGCATCGATTCGCGGACGCGTTCGAGACCGGGAATGCCCCCGAAATCGTCGCCGCGGCGGCCGCCTACTGTAACGCCATGGGAATCCTCGGAGCCGCCGCCCGAGCGCCCATCGTCGAGGCCCACCTCGGGCGTGCGGCCGAGCTTGCCATGGGTTTTTCGGGTAGCGCCAAGCCATGCGGAGCTGGCGGCGGAGACGTGGCGGTCGCATTTTTCCTCGACACCGATGCTGCAAAAGGATTCGAAGTAGCTTGCAAAGAGGAGGGGCTTCATCCTATCGATGTCTCGTGGGGTGCAACAGGCGTCCGAGCCTGTTGACGGGAGGACGCGCCAAATGCTGATCAATGTATACATCCTGTCGCTGGTGCTCGGAGCTGTGCTCCTCGGAGCGTCGCTCTTCTTGACCGATAAGCGTGCAGACGCCGACGACCAAACTCGGGCGCACGACGACACGACGAGGCCCAGCCAATTCGGTCAGCTCGATGGTGTTGCGGGCGGCGATTTCTTCGTACGTACCCTGCGGTCACGAAGGTTCTGGACGTTCTTCGTTTCGTTCTTTGGCATGACCGGACTCGTCCTCGACGGGCTGGATATCATGAGCGCGACGGTGTCGTTGTTCGTGGCCATCGCGGTCGGGGCGATCGCGGGTGCGGGGGCATCGGCGGCGGTACGGATCGGCTCGAGCTGAGCGTCCACCCTAGGAGGAGTATGCCCGGACCTTCTCTTCGAGCCGGTCGATGACCGTGACAGCAAGGTTCTCTCCGCAGAGCCGCGACATCTGCTGCAGGAGGGTAGGACTGGTGACGTTCACCTCGATGAGGTTGCCGCCAATGACGTCGAGGCCCACGAAAAAAAGCTGATCGGCGAGCAGACGCGGCCCGATCGTCTCGATGATTTTGCGGTCTGCCTCGGTAAGCTCCGCGGGCGCGGCTGAGCCTCCGACGTGCACGTTGCTCCGAAGGTCGCCCTTGCTGGGAACACGTCCAACGACGCCGAGGAACTCGCCGTCCAAGAGAAGGATGCGCTTGTCCCCCTCATCATATATTTCAGGAATTAGCGCCTGAACGATGGCGTTCCGCGCGCCCAAATGCGTCACGGACTCGATGAGCGCGTTGAGGTTGCTGTCTCCGTTGTTGAGCAGAAACACGCTCTGCCCCCCGTGGCCGTCAATCGGCTTGATGACGGCCTTGCCGCCTACGTCGCTCAAGAAGCGAAAAACCTCGTCCTTGTGACTGGTCATGATCGTCGGTGGCGCGATCTCCGGAAAGTGATGCGCGTAGAGCTTCTCGTTCGCTTCGCGCAGACCGCGAGGACTGTTCACCACGAGTGTGCGGCCTTCGAGGTGACCGAGAACGAGCGTAAGCCACAAGTAAGCGTCGTCGAAGGGCGGGTCCTTGCGAATGAACACCGCATCGACGTCCACGAGGTCGATATCCTCGGACTTACCCAACTTGATCGGATCGTCGGAATCGAGCTGCATCGAAGCCTCGCGAGCTCGCGCAACGACGCGACGGCCACGAAGCCCTACGTCGCTCGGCAAGCAATGCTCGATGCGGTGGCCGCGAGCTTGCGCCTCCAGCATCAGGGCGAAGCTTGTGTCTTCATCGACGATGACCGTCGACACGGGATCCATCACGAACAGGAAACGCATCGGACTCTGCGGTAGCACCTGTGCCGCTTTGGAGGCAAGGTGCGAGCGATGAAACGCTGGGGTTCGATCGTGTTGTGGTGCGTTTCGGCGCTCTTGATCGCGGGGCTCGCTGCTGAGACTCCGCCCGAATATGCAGCGGTATTCACGCACGACGCGGTCGCGGCGGACCATGCGGAAGCATCGAGAGTAGGTGCGGAGGTTCTGGCGGCGGGGGGCAACGCGGCCGACGCGGCTGCAGCCACCATGCTGGCCCTGGGTGTGGTCAATCCGGCAAGCAGCGGCCTCGGGGGCGGGGGCTTCGCCCTCTACTACTGCGCCAAGGACGGCTCGCTGACATTCCTCGACTTCCGAGAGCGCGCCCCGCGTGCAGCGACTCGGACCATGTTCGAGGCCGAAGGCGAGCGGCCCGAGGGCCCGGCAAGCTCTCCTTCTCAGCTGGGCGGCCTTGCAGCGGGAGTCCCTGGTGAGCCGGCCGGAATCGAGGCGCTCGTCACACGTTTCGGGAAGCTCTCGTTGCGCGAGGTCATTGCACCCGCCTTACGCCTCGCAGAGGAGGGCTTCACGGTGAGCGGTGCGCTTGCCTCAATGGGAAGCGCGTTCGAGGTTCAGCTCCGCAAAGATCCGGTGATGACGACATGGGGCCTCCAACCCGGAACCACGCTGCGACGCCCGAGACTGGCACGGGTACTCCGCGCGTTCGCTGAAAAGGGCGCCGCCGTCATCTATGGCGGTGTCATCGGCCAAGAGATGGTGACCGCCGTTCAGAAGCATGGTGGAATCATGACGCTGCAGGACCTGTACGGTTACCGTGTTCGAACGCGCGAGCCACTCGAGACCCAGGCATTCGGATATCGCTGGGTGACGGCCCCTCCTCCGAGCGCGGGCGGGTTCACGATGATTCAAAGTCTGTCGATCCTGGAGCACGCAGTAGGGCCGAAGCCCGCCGATGGCGCGCCGCTCCTGCACGCAATGGCTGAATCTTGGAAGGGGCCGTTCCTCGATCGTCAGCGCTATTTCGGTGATCCAGACCAGGTGATCCTGCCGCTCGATGAGATGATGGCTCCGTCCCGGATCGCCAAACGCGCCGAGCTGGCAGCCGATGGCAAGGCGCACCCGAGCTCCGACTACGACCTTCCCGTGGAGCGGACCCGGAGCCAAGTCACAACGCCCGACAATGCCGGCACATCGCATCTTTGCGTCGTCGACGCGGAGGGCAATGTCGCCTCGGTCACCACCACGGTTAACCTCCCGTTTGGCGCGCGGTTCACCGGTGGAGGCATCGTCCTGAACGACGAGATGGACGACTTCGCAAGCGGCATCGGCAAGGCCAATGCGTTTGGCCTCGTTGGGGGCGCCCGGAACTTACCGGGGCCGTGGAAACGACCTGTGTCGACGATGTCACCCACCATCGTGCTGCAGAACGGCAAGCCCGCATTGTGCGTTGGCGCGTCAGGCGGGAGCCGGATCGTGACCGCGACACAGCAGGTCGCAATGAACGTCTTGCTGCATGGCATGAACGCCTCGGAGGCGGTGGCCGCTCCGCGCATTCATCACCAAGGCACCCCTGAAGCACTTCGCGTGGAAAGCGTCGCGCCTCTCGACTCGGCACTTCAAGATGCGCTTCGCGCCCGCGGTCATCAGATCGAGCCGATTCACAACGTCGCCAATGTGCAGGTGATCCAGATCGAGCGTTCCCCGCAGCGACTCCTTCGCGCCGCAAGCGACCCCCGCAAGGGCGGCCGACCCGCCGGTCACTAGTGAGAGCTGGTCAAGTACTCGTTCACGAGCGCCGCGTTCTTGGCGTACTGCTCTCGTGTCGTTGCTACGAAATACGCCTCGATGAACCGCCCAAGCCCCAACACGTTGGCGCCAATCTCAAGCGCAACCCGACGTTCGCACTGATGAGGCGAGACCGCTTCGACGGTGACCGTGCCTCGCACCCGGATACGATCGGTCGCCGCCGAAGCGATGACACGAAAATCGTAGCGCTTGGCTTCAGCATCGAAGGTCCCCTCTTCGACGTAACTAAACCGCTCGCCGAGCACTTTGGCGACGGCTCTTGGCATCTGTGCCGTGGGCCAAATCTTGGCGCGCCGATAGCCAGTGTCCTGATTCCACTCCTGAAGCTCGTACTCGAATCCAAGGCCCTCGTACAGGTAGTGATTGAAATCTTCGCTGCCGAAGATTCGATCCCAAAACTCTTTTTCTGAGCAGTCCAATAACTGCTGAATGGCGAGACTCTTCGACATGGTTACT
>Ga0164313_10001581_pt1 | contig 20127 bp, 15 predicted proteins | sample GuaBasSedimGuay4_FD_113735 | JGI IMG/M metagenome (GOLD analysis project Ga0164313, IMG submission 113735) | Subseafloor sediment microbial communities from Guaymas Basin, Gulf of California, Mexico - Guay4, Core 4569-4, 0-3 cm | ecosystem: Environmental > Aquatic > Marine > Hydrothermal vents... | reverse complement strand
CCGATCTTCGAATAACTTCCTCTACGGTAATATCGGTCAGGTAATGGATGGCGAACCCTTGGGTATGTCCCTGAACGGACTTTCGCGCCAATTTCAGCGTTGCCCGGCTGGTTATTGAAGTTCCCGCAACGATAAAAACATGGCGTGTCTGCGGCAGTATCTCGCCAATTAAGTCGATTGTGGTTTTGATATCCAATCCCCAAAAAAGCGAAACCGTATTGGGTTTTAGATAATCCCGCCGCAGGGTTTGGCGTTCGGCGGTAACAAAAACCATCGGAATTTGAGGAAACAACTCATCGCCGTAATCGAGCAGAATATCCACGGCTTCATCTCCGAAGCCGATAATCAAATCCATTGCGGAATCTGAATATTTGTACTGGTAAAAATCTATCAGTTTGTGGAGATATACATCATCAGGGTTCCTTAACCGGTCGGTGTGCTCGGTGTGAAATTCGATTAAAAAGGTCGATTTTGATGCGAGCGTTGCACGCAGATTTTCATCAATAAGTTTCTCCCACGGCAGGCCCTCTGGGAAGGAGTACAGAACCAAAATCCGCCTGGTTTCCATTTCTTGCGCTTGAAGACCGTAGGTTAACCCTGAACCGCAGAGAAGCAGGGCCCCCAATGTTAAAACGGCAGCTTTTTTCAGTATGGGGACGATTCGCATTTACCAATCTTTACCTTAGTGGTTACAATACAAAAGTCCTATCCCTATGGATGAACTCTTTACCTGCTCTGACACAGGGATTATTTTTCCCAACCAGATATAAACTAAAAAGGTTCAAAGGGTGGGTAATGCTAATTGCCTTTAAAAGAAGGTTCGCGTTTCTCCAAAAAAGCGGCCACGCCTTCAAGGTAGTCTTCGGTTTTGGTGGTAAGGAGAAACTGGTCGGCGTCCATGTGCATGATGGCCTGATCCAATGCCGAGGCGATGGCATTGACACTGCGTTTAACCATCTGGGCGGCCACGGGCGGCTTTGCGGCAAACTGGTCGGCCATGGCGTGGGCCGCTTTCATCAGGCCGGCTGTGGGAACCACATCATCCAGGAATCCCCAATCGAGCAGGGTGTCAGCTTTTTCCTTTTCGGCAAGAATAACCATCTTTTTGGCGCGCGCCGGCCCGATCAGGTTCACACACATGGGCAGCGCCACCCAGCTCAAATTCATGCCGATACCCACCTCCGGATAACCCACCCTGCAGTCATCGGCACCCACTCGAAAATCACAGGCCGCAGCGATGCAGGCCCCGCCGCCGACTGCGACCCCGTTGACGGCCGCGATGGTGATCTGATCTATTTCGTAAATGGCCCGGATCATGCGCGGGCCAAGCTTAAGCAGGCGCAATTTCATCAGGTTGGACGCCTGGGCAATACGATCGAAATTTTTTTTGTCGGTGAGATCGACGCCTGCCGAGAAACAACGGCCGGCTCCCGTAAAAATAATCACGCGTGTCTCTTCATCCTCGTGAAATCCCCGGGATGCATCGATGATTTCCTGCATGAGGTCCGCACTCAAGGTATTTAATTTTTCAGGCCGGTTGAGGGTCACGGTGGCCACATAGCCGGCTTTTTCAATTTTTAGATATTTATAATTTATTTTCATGGTTTGAATTCTGAAAACCGTCCTAAAATTTAATGTCTAATTCTTCATGTTTGGTTATTTCTTGCCAGGCATAAAAATCAATTATGAAGCATAAATTGAACATTTCCTCACCGCCAGGGCTGCCTCCTGGAGGGCTTCGGCAAACGTGGGATGGCCGTGGATGGTGCGGGCAATATCTTCCGAACCGGCACCAAACTCCATGGCCAGAACACACTCTGCAATCATGTCCGCTGCGCGGGGGCCGATGATGTGAACCCCCAGAATCCGGTCGGTCTTGCCATGCGCGATCAGTTTGACAAACCCCTCCTTTTCACCCATGCAGCGCGCACGCCCTGCACCTGAAAATGGGTAGGTCCCCACACAATAAGGGATGTCTCTCGCTTTGACCTCCTCCTCGGTCAAGCCCACCGCCGCCACTTCCGGCCAGGTGTAAACCACTGCAGGAATAGTGTCATAGTTGACTTCACCGGCACGTCCGGCAATACACTCCACCGCAGCAATACCCTCGGCCGATGCTTTGTGTGCCAGCATGGGCCCCGGTGTAAGATCGCCAATGGCGTAAACCCCCGGAATATTGGTGCAGTAAGACGTATCTATGATCACCTGGCCCGTTTTGGGCTCCATCTCCACGCCAACTTCTTCCAGTCCCAGACCGGCAGTGAGGGGTTTGCGCCCCACGGCCACCAGAAGACGATCAAAGGTCATGCTCTCTTCTTTGCCCGCGGCATCGAGGGTCACCTTGACTTTTTTCGCGGTTGACTTGGCACTGGTAACCCGGGTTTTCAAACGCATTTCCAGGCCCTGTTTGCGCAGTATCCGGTCCAGGGCTCTGCCGACCTGGCCGTCCAGTGTGGTGGCGATTTTGGGCAGCATCTCGATAACGGTCACTTTGGCGCCCAGGCGCATCCATATGGAACCCAGTTCCAGACCGATGTACCCGCCGCCGACGACACCCAGATGTTTAGGGACGGAATCGAAGCTGAGCGCTTCCGTGGAGCTGACGATCCTTTGGCCGTCGAATGCCAGCCCCGGAACTTCCACGGGTGTACTGCCGGTTGCCAGCAGGATGGAGGTGCCCTGAATGGTGTATGGTTTCCCCTTTTCAGAAGTCACCTCGACGCGGTCTTTGCCCTGCAGACGCGCCGTTCCCTGAATCAATTTTATGTCGTGACCTTCAAGCAGTTTGCGCACATTGGTTGTCAGTTCCTCCACCACGGTGTCTTTCCTGGCCATCATAACGGCCAGATCCAGACTCACTTTGCCAATTTTGATTCCGTGCCCCGCAAAATGCTCCCGGGCCAGGTGGTAGTATTCGCTGGAATCCAGCAGTGCCTTGCTCGGAATGCACCCCACGTTCAAGCACACACCTCCCAACCGGGAAGATTTCTCCACACAAGCGGTTTTCAGCCCGAGCTGTGCGGCCCTTACGGCAGCCACGTATCCCCCCGGTCCGGAACCAATGATAATCAGGTCATAGGTCTCTTTGTCCGGCATATCAGACCTCCAGTATAATCCGTTCAGGATTTTCGATAAATTCTTTGACGCGTTTCAGGAACGTCACCGCGCCTTTGCCGTCGACGATCCGATGGTCATAGCTCAACGCTACGTACATCATGGGCCGTATGACGATTTCATCCTCGATGACCACGGGCCGTTTTTCAATTTTGTGCATCCCCAGGATCCCGCTCTGGGGCGTGTTCAGGATGGGCGTGCTCAAAAGTGAACCGTATACACCGCCGTTGCTCACCGTAAAGGTGCCGCCTTCGAGATCGGCTAACTCCAGCCTGTTCTCTTTGATTTTGGCCACATAGTCGACGATCGCCTTTTCCAGCTGGGCAAAGCTCATCTTCTCTGCATGGCGGATAACCGGCACCACAAGACCCCGTTCTGTTCCTATCGCCACCCCTATGTGGTGGTAGTTGTGGTAGACCAGGTCCTCGCCATCGATGAAGGCATTGATCTCTGGAATCTCCTTCAACGCTTCCACGCAGGCCTTGATGAAAATGGACATGAACCCCAGAGAAACACCGTGCTTTTTCTGAAACGCCTCCTTGTACCGGGTGCGCATGACCATGGCCTGCTGCATATCGATCTCGTTAAACGTCGTCAGCATGGCCGTGCTCTGCTTCGATTCCAGCAAGCGTGCGGCGATCCTTTTACGAATCGGCGACATGGGTTTGCGGACTTCTTCTGCAGGAAGATTCTTGACGGGAGTCTCCCCGGATGGCGGTTGAATCAATTTATCCGGAATTCCGGCCGGGGCCTGCTCCAGGTAGAGCAGCACATCTCCTTTGCTGATTCTTCCGCCGGGGCCGGTTCCCGGGATTTTACGCGCATCCAGATTTTTTTCGGCAACCAGCCGGCGAACCGAGGGTGCCAGGGGCATGCCCTCCCCCGCAATCTTTTCCGGAGAGGCAGGCGGTTTGGCCACCACAGCCGGCTCTGTTTCGGGAGCTTCGACAGCCGGCCGAGCCTCGGGTTCCGGTTCGCTTGCTTTTGAAACCGCCTCGCCCTCCCCGACTTCGATACTTCCAACCACCGCCCCGATGGCCACGGTCTCCCCTGCCTGTATCAGAATTTTTAAAACACCGTCCGCTTCGGCAACCACTTCCAGCGTCACCTTGTCGGTTTCGATGACCAAGAGGGGCTCATCTTTTTGAACCCGCTCCCCGTCAGATTTAAACCACTCTGCCAGAACGGCTTCCTGAATCGATTCTCCCACGCTGGGGATTTTGATTTCCATGGCTGCTCCTTAATAAAAAGAGTTCTTCTCCAATGTAGTTGGAGAAAAGGGATCAAGGATCCAAGTATTTATTTTCTTACGGTTTCGATTTGGATCACTCAATCCAAAAATACTACAACTGATCGGGAGATGATTCATATCTTTGTGTCTGATTATTCAGTTTTAAACAAAGCATCCGTTATCGCTTCCTGCTGCGCCCGGTAGATTGCCGGGAAACCGGTGGCCGGACTCGCAGACGGCTCCCGGCCCACGTAATGCAATGGCTCGCCAGTAATAGCTTCAATACGGGGTTTGACGAACTGCCACCCGCCCATATTTTCCGGTTCTTCCTGGGTCCATACCCATGACATCGTTTGCTTATACGTTTTCAACAGGGATGCCAGGGATGCCTCCGGAAAAGGAAAGAACTGCTCCAGACGTATGATCGCCGTATCCACACCTTCACTTTCTCGTCGTCTGTTGATCAGCTGATAGTATATTTTACCGCTGCAGAGCACTACCCTGGTCGCCTTTTCCGGTTTATCCGGATCATCCAGAACAGAGTGGAAACGATCGGATGCCAGCGAACTCAGACTCGAAACCGCCATGGGGTGCCGCAACAGGCTCTTGGGCGTCATCAGCACCAGGGGCTTGCGAAAAGATGCATGTATCTGGCGCCTGAGCAGGTGAAAATACTGGGAAGGCGTCGTTAGGTTGCAGACCTGTAGGTTATCGTCCGCACACAGCTGTAGAAAGCGCTCCAGGCGGGCGCTTGAGTGTTCCGGACCCAGCCCTTCCCATCCATGGGGAAGCAGCATGACCAGTCCGCAGAGCCGCTCCCACTTGGTTTCTCCTGCAGCTATGAAAAGGTCGATGATCGTCTGGGCACTGTTGGCAAAGTCCCCGAACTGGGCTTCCCACAGAATCAGCCGATCCGGCTGCGTGGCGGCATAGCCGTATTCAAACCCCAGCACTCCGGCTTCAGCCAACAGGCTGTTGTAGACAACAAAGGCGGCCTGGTCCCGGGTCAGATGATTTAAGGGAATATAGCGCTTGCCTGTATCCGTATCAAAAAGAACGCTGTGCCGCTGACTGAAGGTGCCCCGGCCCACGTCCTGACCGCTCAGCCGGATAGGGAAGCCTTCTGCCAGCAGGGAGGCAAAGGCCAGCGACTCCGCATTGGCCCAGTCGATTTTTTCGCCGTTCTGAACGACCTTTAAACGTTTGTCCAGAAGACGCTTCAGTTTGGCGTGCGGTTTGAAACCATCCGGAAACGTGTTCAGGCTCCGGGCCAGATTAAGCACCGTTTGCTTGCTTACGGCAGTATCGACCCCTTCATGCGAATACTTACCACTGTACCCATCCCAGGCCTCGAAATATTTCACTTCCGGAAAAAGGCAGTCGCTTCCGTGTACATCCCTGTAGGCACTGTCCAGTTCCTCGTAAACATCTTTTTCCATCTGAGCGACGGTTTCACTATCCACAATCTTTTCCGCAATGAGCTGGTCTGCATACTGCCGGTGGGGCGAAGGGCGCTTTTTTATGCGACCATACATCAGCGGCTGGGTAAAATACGGCTCATCCCCTTCGTTATGCCCGTACCTGCGATAACAGACGACATCGACGACCACATCCTTTTCAAAACGGTTGCGGTATTCCACGGCCAGCTTACCCACGTGCACGACAGCCTCGGCGTCCTCCCCGTGAACGTGGAAAATCGGGACCATCAACATTTTGGCGATATCGGTTGAATAGCGGGTTGAACGGGCATCTTCGGGCAGCGTCGTGTAGCCGATCTGGTTGTTGATGATGACGTGCACCGTGCCGCCGGTGGCATAACCGGCCAGTTGTGACATGTTCAGGGTTTCGGCCACGATGCCCTGGCCGGAAAAAGCGGCATCCCCATGGATGAGAAGCGGCATGACCACCCTTTTGTCCTGGCCGTAGTTCTCCTGACGGGCACGGACTATGCCTTCGACCACGGGATCCACCGCCTCCAGGTGACTCGGGTTGTTGACCAGAAAAATACGCAGGTCCGCCCCGGTCTCCAGTTTGATGTCGGCCAGGTAACCGTTGTGATACTTCACATCCCCCGCTCCCAGAAGCTGATCAGGTTCGTAGCAGTTTTCGAACTCCCTGAACAGCTCCTCGTAGGGCTTTTTTAGAATATGGCTCTGGACGTTCAGACGTCCTCGGTGTGCCATTCCCAGAATGACTTCTCGGCACCCCTGGGACACGGCCTGTTTTACGGTCATATCCAGGAGCGGAATGACGGCATCCCCCCCCTCAAGTGAAAAACGGGTGACCCCCACGTACTTTTTATTTAAAAACCTCTCGAAAAGGGCCGCATGGATGAGCTTTCCCAGAATTTTCTTCTGTTCCGTACCTGTAAGCCGTGGCCGGTTTTTTACCGGTTCCATCCGTTTCCGCAACCAACGGCGCTCTTCCGGATCCTGCAGGTGCATATATTCCACACCAATGGAATGGCAGTAGGTTTCTTTCAGCCACGCCAGGATTTCCTTTAGTTTTGCCCCGCCGGTCTCGGAAAAATCGTCGGTGTAAAAATAGCTGTCCAGATCGTCCATATCGAGCCCGAAAGCATCCAGGGACAATAACGGGTGCTCCGTCGGACAGGCGCTCAATGGATCCATACAGGCCAGGATGTGGCCCAGGTGGCGGTATCCGTAAATGAGCCTTTCGACGTGTGCCTGCCGGGAGGGCATCCCTTTGTCAGACCGGACAGCACCGGCCACGCCGCCGGACGCAGCGACATCAAAGCCTTTAAAAAAATATTGCCAGTCCCTGGAAACAGATTCAGGGTCATCTTTCCAGGAAGCATATTGCGATTCGATGTACTCCGCATTCAGGGTCTCAGGAAGCATGGATCCGTCTCTCTCCTTTAATAAATTTTCATGCACCATATCTTAGAGAATCACCAAAGCGATTTCAAGATAAACTATTGCTGCATGAGCAGTTGTTTCCGGTTGAACATGTAAATTTTTTGTAATCTCAACCACATTCATCTTGTCCCTCACGGGAGGGACAAAAGATAGGTTCTAAGGTTCGCCTTGGTGTGCGTCAACCCAAGTTTTTTTCTGATGATGGATCTATGGGTTTCAACAGTCTTCTGGGACAGGTTGAATACCTCGGCAATCTCCTTGGTGCTTTTCCCGTGTTTAATCAGGTCCGCCACTTTTATTTCCATGGGCGTCAGATTAATGAATTTTGACGAGAGCTTTTTTGCAAAAGGCTCGACGATCGAATTGAGGTTGGATTCGATAATGTCGATATATACCCTTTTCTGCTTATTTTTCTCTATTTTTTTTAAACGGTTGATGTAGGGAAAAATCAGCTCCTTCAAATTCCCCAAAATGGTTTCTTCGGTCCTCAGCTTGTCTTCTTTGCGTTGGTTTAAAATGACACGCAAGGCGGTGTTCATCTCTTCCAGTTTCCGGGTTTCGATGTGCAGCTGTTGTGTGCGTTCCGCCACCAGCAGTGCGAGATTATCCTGGTATTCGTTCAGCGCTTCCTCCGTCCGGCTGCGTTTGATGGCAATTTCTACGGTCAGGGGAAGTGTTTTCAGATAGCGCCCTTCCGAATCCTTGATCAGGTAGTCATAAGCGCCTCTTTTCATTGCTTCAACGGCCACCTCTTCGTTGCCGGCACCGGTGATGACAATGACCGGCACGCCTTTGAAATGCCCAAACAGGTCAAATAAGGTCCCATCTCCCAGCATATAGTCAGATATGACAATATCGAACGTTTTGTGGGTTATGATCTGTCGGGCTTCGGCTTTCGATCCAGCAGTGGTGTATGCGTAATTCAACTTTTTGTTCTTAACGAGTCTGGCAAAGGCCATCTGGTCAACCTTGTCATCCTCAACGAGCAACAGGCGGATCGGTTTTTCTTCCTTGTCGTCTGTACGCTGCATACATGGCTCCTTCATTAGCGGATTGTATTCTTTCGGTCTTCAACCTGCAGCCATCGAATGTATCACTCCGGCAGCTCACTCAAACGCCAGTACCGGGCTATGGTGACGACGGCGTCGACGAATTCCCGGTAATCCAACGGTTTTACCATGTACCCGGCAGCCCCGAAACTAAAGCTGTCGCGTATATCCTGTTTTGCCCTGGATGTCGTCAGGATAACCACCGGTATCATTTTCAGCTCCGGATGCTTTTTTATGGCTTTTAAAAATTCGATACCGTTCATCCTGGGCATATTCAGATCCAGCAAAATAATACCCGGCCTGTCGTTATCGGGCGACACAAGATATTTCAGGGCTTCCTCCCCATTATTGACAATATCCATAGGGTTGGTGGCCCGGATTTCTTTCAAGGCCCGCTTTACCGTCAGGCAGTCCACCTGATCATCTTCCACCAGAAGAATAGTTTTAGGCCGCAACATGGTTGCTCCCGTTATTTGGAAGGGTAAAATAAAATGTGCTGCCTTTTCCCGGTTCGGACTCCACCCAGATAGACCCGCCGTACTGCTCAATGATTTTTTTCACGAGGGTGAGTCCTATGCCTGAACTTTCGTGCTTGTCCCGCGGTGCCAGTGTTTGAAATATTTGAAATATTTTCACATGATAGGACCTGTCGATTCCCGGGCCATTGTCGGATACGCTGAACTTCCAGTGAACGCCTTCATCGACGCAACCCACGGTCACAACCCCCTCACGTTTGTCCATATAGGTGATGGCATTGCCGAGCAGATTCTGGAAAACCTGTTGCATGCGTATGGGATCACTTTGTATCACGGGCAGTACATTCTCAATGCCGATGTGAATGTGAGGCGGCGCCATGATGCTCTCGATCAATTCATGGACCAGGACATTCAGGTCCAGTATTTCCATCCTCTCCTTGATGCGCCCGATGCGTGAGTAGCTCAGGACACCCTCGATAAGACCATCCATACGTTTAACTCTATTGAGAATCAGACCCATCATCTCTTTGCCCTCGTGATCAAAAGCGTCGGCATAATCCTCGGAGATCCAGTGGGTCAACTGGCTGATGGCACGCAACGGCGCTTTCAGATCATGGGATACGACAAAGGCGAACTCTTTTAATTCCCGGTTTGTGGATTTGAGTTGTGCGGTTCGCTCCTGAACGCGCCGCTCCAATTCCTGGTGTGATTGGTGGAGCGCCTCCAGGGCTTGCTTGCGCTTGGTGATATCCCTGGAGTTGACCACAAACCCTCCCACTGCCGGGTGGTTCAACAGATTTTTGGTAACCACCTCCATGGTCCGCCAGGTACCGTCGCGGTGGTTGATACGAAATTCAGCCGGTGACATTTTAGTATTCGATTTGACGCGCTGGTCGAATAGAAATTTAATGCCCTTCCGATCATCCGCATGGATAAAGTCAAATGAGTTCCGACCGATGAGATCCCCGGGCCGGTATCCGAGTATGCGTCCCATGGAAGGGCTGGCATACAGATAAACCCCTTCGGCATCCAGGATGCTGATGAAGTCGGAGGCGTTTTCGATAATGGAACGAAAATGCTCCTCCCTTTGCTGAAGTGTGGTCAGTGTATTCTGCAATTCGGCTGCCATCTGATTGAAGACCTCGGCCAGGTGGCTGAATTCATCGCGGCCGGGTATGGAGATCCGTGTTTTCAAATCGCCCTTGCCGATGCGGTCCGCCCCGGCTGTCAACGACTGCAGCGGCTCTGTAAACCTGCGGGCCAGGAACATCAGGGCAATGGACATGGCGACCGACGCCAGGATGGCCAGATAGATGATATAGGGCTTCATCTTGTTGGCCACGCTAAAAATTTCCTCCTTGGAATCCGAAGCCAGGACAAACCATTGCCACGGCTCAAAATAGCCGTACATGGCCAGGTTTCCGCTATCCTGCCCCCAGTATACCAATCCTATTTGTTCGCGTTTGATCTCCTTAAACCATGCTTCCCCTCGGACACCCCTGCCCACAAGGTCTTTGTCGGGATGCAGTGTGATGATCCCCTGGGCGCTGACGACAAAAATGTAGCCCAGTTTCCCCACTTCGATGGACGCAATAGCAGTACTGGCATCCATCTTAGCTTTTGCGATACTCGCCGGCACTGCTTCCAAACCGTAGCGGTGGAGCAGTTCCACCTGTTCTTCCGCAATCTGCAATGCCTCCGACAGGCGTGTTTCCAGCCAGGTTTCGGCCAGGTTGGTAATCGCCTCTCTGGAAAAATAATAGATCGTACCCATCGTCAGAAAAAGAAAAAACAGCGCCAGGGGCAGTACGGCGAGCAAAATTTTCGAATAGGTTTTCATACTTTATATCCAAAACACCCGGCTGCACCCGTTGATGCGATTGCAGAATTCAGCCGGTATGTCAGAGCTTCGGCCTTAGGGTTTGCACAGAAATAAGTTCGCAGATTTTCAGCGTTCAGGCGCCCGCTCAGCAAGGCGCGAAAATGCAGAAATATCTGGCATATGTCGAATTTTCGTAACACCGCTGAGCGGGATGGATGTGCGCTGAAAATGTGAAGTTATTTTTGCGCGAGCCCTTAGCCTGGTTTTCTCTGTAAATTGTGGGTACAGGGCCATCGTAGACAGCAGGGTGTGGCCATAGTCGACATAGGCCCTGCGGACATAGCCCTGATTCGTGTACATCACCGGGTAGGCTGCCATGTCGTTCATCACCATAATCTGGGCCTGACCCCAGAGATTGACCTGCTTTACTGGATCTATTTCCAGACGGGCATCCTCGATAAGCCTGTCGACCTTTTTATAATGCGCAAAATTCGTGTCCGCCTTTACGCCGGTCACGACAATGGAGTCGGAATGGAAAAAACGGGTTAAATAGGCATCGGCATTGGGGCGCCAGGCCGCGTAGATAACCACCGGCCTGGGATCTCTGCGGATCAGTCTGTGCATGTTGGCGTGCGATTCAACTGTAATCCGACAATCAATTCCGATGCGGGCCAACTGGGCCTTAAGCACTTCGTAGACGCGGCGATAAATCCGCTTTTCCGAGCTGACCACATCCAGGCTGAAGCCATCCGGATAACCGGCTGCTTCCATCAGCCGGCGCGCTCGCTCAATATCCGTAGCATATGCCAACCCCAGATTTTCGATTTCGGTTTTGGTGAGCCCCCCCGGCATAAAATCAGCCGGAACCGGGGAATAGGCATCCCGTACAAGACGCGCGGTGGTGGTTTTTTTGAATTCCTCACGATCCAGGGCATAAGCTATGGCCCTGCGCACCCGCACATCGTTAAGGGGAACCATTTGCGTGTTGAAATAGATGGTGAACACCTCGCCCACCCCATGGGTCTCCACGTTGACACCCGGCATTTTCTCCATTCTTTCAATCCAGCCCCCTTCACCGGATACGGCAATGACATCCAGATCACCGTTCACAAAGCCGGCCTCCCGCCGGTCTATGTCTTCTAAAAAGTGGAGTTCCACACCTTCGAGCAGGGGGGTGCCCCTGAAATACGTTTTATGAGCCGAGAGGACCAGTTTCTCTCCGGGTATGTGGTCTTTGAACATGAAGGGACCGGTTCCCACCGGGTGCTTACTGAAGTTCTCATACCCCATGCTTTCTATGGCGCGTTTACTGACAATGAACCCCCCGGCATAGTTGGTAAATTTCGGGAAGAACAGTATGGGAGACAACGGTTGTTCTAAAATGACCTGGATGGTATACGGGCCGGTTTTGCGAAATGACATGCCGGCGTATTCTCCGGCATAGGCACAAAACTTTTTGTCGGCTGATTTTTGTAATGAGTAGATAACGTCATCTGAGGTCAGTTCATATGCTGCGGTTTGCGGGCCGGGATGGAAGATAACGCCCTTGCGGATATGGAAGGTCCAGATCTGCCGGCCGCCGGCCATTTTAAATTCCGGAAGACTCTCCGCCAGGTCCGGTTCAATGTGAGGGGCGTTTCCGGGTTGATACCGTAGCAATCCGTTAAAAACCATGTCTGCAAAAGCACGTGACTGCGACCCGGCTGCAAAATGGGGGTCCATCTTGCCCATTCCACTAACGTGCATACCAAATCGCAGTACCCCTTCTTTAAGAAGTTTTGTCGGTTTTTCAGATACCGCAGCAGCATTCTCGCCGGACAATAGCACTGGCTGGCCTGTTGAAGACGCCGATACTTCTACTGCGGATGCGCTGACAGCCAAAAAAAGAGCTGTCCCCAGACAGACTCCCAAAATTGTACGGCATTTTATCATTGGCATATCCTTACCTTACCGGGACGCTTCAAATTGCAGGCACGGTGGTTGTCATGCTGCACGAACCGGCTTTGTCCAGAACACATAACTGCTGCCGAGCAGAGCAACAGCAATGGAAAAATCCAGCAGGGCCACACCCAGTAAAAAAGGGTAGTTATCATGCGACACACGTGAAAGCGTTGCTCCGGCAATCATCATCAACCCGAGGAATACAAAAAACCCGGGTCTGAAAAACTGCCACCATTTCGGCTGCTTCAACGCCCGGATTCTCGCCAGATTTTTTCGGCAGCTTCCGGAAAATATATATCTGGCTTTTATCATTCCCATGGACACCCCTGAAAAAACGATCAGCCAGGGCCAGATCCCCCCGGGCTCAAGGCGATGGGCCTCTAAAGCGAGGGTACTCCCCTTCAGCAGCAGAACGCTGCCGCCGCCATACCAGCAGAGAGCGGACATAATGACTAATCTTTGGGTGGATGCGAGAGCCATGGTTACCCTGATCACAATGCATACCTGGACGTTTCAGGTCATAATAATTAGAAGATACGACCTATAACACCCCTCAACAATTACCGTTCCCTGCCCAGAAAGTCAATTAACAATTTGATATTTCAATATATTCATTAGAAACAGGCTGTCGTTTTTCCGGAAAATCTCAATGTCCCAAAGCATGGGATTAAACATGAATCCGTGTTGATAAATGTTTCTAATGTGTATAAATTATCATGCCCAGACACACACAACAAACATGAAACATATGTTTGTGTTAAAATGTCATAACTATCCTCTAAATATAGTACATGAAAATTTATAGGGAGATCCCGCCATGAAAAGAGGGCTTTTAATCACCTTGTTAATCATAGGGCTGCTTTGTGCCGGCTGGTTTGCCGAATTGCTGTGGTCTGCAGGCCAGTTCAAGAATATTGAGTCGCATTTTAAAGGCACATGCAGCCCGGTAGTCGGTATAACCGGACCCGAAGACATCGTCATACACCCCGAGACAGGGGTCGCCTATATATCCGCATGTGACCGTCGGGCCGTCAGTTTGGGCCGACCCGGCAAAGGGGGCATATTTGCCTACGATCTGAATCTGGCTGGGGCAAAACCCGTCAATCTAACACCGACTGCAGATCCTGACTTTCAACCGCACGGCATCAGTCTGTACACGGGTCTGAGCGGCCAGTCCATTCTGTTCGTGATCAACCATCAAGGAGGAGAGCATACCATAGAGATCTATGCCCTGCAGTCCGGACAGCTATTTCATCAAAAGACCCTGGCCGATCCCGCCCTTGTTTCACCAAACGATCTTGTGGCGGTGGGACCGGATCAATTCTATGTCACCAATGATCATCGCTACCCTTCAGGGATAAAGCGCACCCTGGAAGACTATTTGAAACTGCCGTTGTCTAATGTGCTCTTCTATACAGGCTCAAAATTTGTTGAAGCCGCATCCGACATTGGCTATGCCAACGGAATCAATGTCAGCGCCGACGGCAGGCTGCTGTATGTGAGTGCCACCGTGAGAGGCGAATTGCATGTATATGATCGCAATATCTCGACCCATACAATCTCATTGAAGGAAAAACTAAATCTCCGCACCGGCTTGGACAACATAGAGCTCGACCAAAACGGACGTCTTTACATTGCTGCCCATCCCAAGCTGCTGACTTTCGTAAAGCATGCCAAAAACTCCGCTGTTCTCTCACCTTCCCAGATCCTGCGTCTGGAAGCACGACCCGCCGGAGGCTATGACCTGGAAGAAATCTATTTAAATACCGGTGAAGAGATTTCCGGCTCCAGCGTAGGCGCTGTCCACAACAACCGCATGTTGATCGGAACTGTTTTCGACCCGAAAATCCTTGATTGCCAACTGGAGTGACCAGGGTATTAACCTGGCATCTAAATAGCCGAACCCGTCATGCCGGACTTGTTCCGGCATCCAGGGTTATAGCTGGATAGCGCTAAAGCTTCACTTCGTGCCCCGCCTTCGCGGGAATGACGAAACTGAGGTATTTAATCGCCAGAGCAATATGACGGTTATCAAGGAGTTGTCAGTTCTATTACTCACCGCATATGTCGAATGCGGGCCTCAATATTGCTCTCATCTTTGAGCAATGATTTTTTTTATTGCTATACTCCTTTATTCCGGGCTGATATCTTTTTGATGACCTTGGGGATAAAGAAGGAAAAAATAAAAAGGCCGATGGAAAAAAAGACCTTGAAGGTAAGCAGTTCCCCCCAGTTGCCGGACGCCCACACATCCTTCAGCGTCCCGATGAAAAAAGTGAAAATAAACGTGCCCACTATGATGCCCAGGCCGGTTCCGGCAACATAGTCCCAGAACCTGACCTTGGTAAGGCCCATGCCGAAATTCATGGGCGTAAAAGGGAAGTACACCAGCCTCAGGTAGAGAACCGTTGCAAAACCGTTGCGTTCGATGCCGTCGTCATACTTTCTGAGCCTGTTCTCGATCAGGGAGGCGGCAAATTCGCGACCCAGGGTTCGCCCGATGATAAATGCGGCCGAAGCGCCCAGCATGGCGCCGAACCAGACCCACAGAAATCCCCAATAGGGACCGAATATGGCCGCGCCGAGGCCGGTGAGGAGTGTCCCGGGGACGAACAGGCAGGCACCGACGGTATAAACGAAAATGTAGACAGCCGGGGCCCAGAAACCCGCTTTTTCCAGAAACGCCCCCAGCGCTTCGGGCGTCAGGTAGGTCTTGACCGGGGTCAGCCGTACCAGCAGTATCGCCCCGACGATGAAAATCACCAGAAAAATAAGTTTTATGATTGGCTTACCTTTGTCTTCCATGGCCCCTCACCATACGGTTCAATTGCCTTTGCATTTTGATAACGGCGAAGCCGCGCACCATAAATTTTGCGCAGCAAAATTTATCCTGACCTCAGGAATCAATGGAGCCCCCTCAGGTAAACCCCGATCCGGCCGTGCAGGTATAGCAGTGGTCGGCGGTAACGATGCCGCTGTCGTATTCCGGCACTCCTGACATTTGCGACACATGTGTTTTTCTGCCGCCCATGTGCAGCCTGCGGGCCAGGTTGAAATCACAGTCAAAGAGATAGCCGTCCCAGGAAACCGATATCATGCTGCGGCACATCAACCCGGTAACCGCACAGGGATTGAAAGCATTTTTAAGCTTTTCCATATAGGCGCTAAAGTTTCCGGACGCCACCAACCAGTCCCTGAACCGTCCCAGGGGAACATTGGCAAAACTGAACAGGTTGTTGAAATGGAGGCCCCATTTTGTGGCCAGCTGAACATGAAAGCGCTTTTCCGTCTGTTTCTGATCAGGCGGTAAAAATGCCCCGGTGGGGTTCGACACCAGGTTCAGTTCCAAGCCGGTGCCCTCCATGCCATATCCCAGGTCGTTCAACTTTTTAAACGCCTCAAGGCTGCGTTCGAAAATTCCGCCGCCGCGCTGGGCATCGGTCTGGGAAGCGTTCAGGGACGGAAACGACGCCACAATGACCACCCGGTTTTCTTTAAACAGGTGCATCAGGTCGTCTCTATGGCCGTCATTCAACGCCGACAGGTTGGACCGGAACATGACCCGGGATGCAGACCGGCCGGCCCCTTTGACCAGGTCCCGGATGTACGGATTCAGGTCGGGTGCTCCGCCCGTGATGTCGATGGTTTCAAACCGGCCCCTTTCGGCGTAGGCCAATACCTCTTCCACGGTTTTTCGGTTCATGTTGGCCTTGCTGCCTGGTCCGGCGCTCAAATGGCAGTGTTGACAGGACTGGTTGCACAAAAAGCCCGTGTTGACCTGCAGCGTACGGGTCTCTCCCCGGGTCAACTTAATGCCGTGTTTGGACAGGGTTGTCTGAAACGGTTCGATGTCCACATCCGGCTTTTCTGACCGCTGTTTGTCTGCTTCTGTAAAACTTGAATCCAACATCACTGTATTCTCATCTCTTTCACTATAAACAGTACGAATAATTGTTTCTGATCTATACAATAGCGGCGAAGCCGCGTACAGTAATTATTGCCTTGCAAAAATTACATGGATAACTTGCCGGCGATATTGCGTGCCTGAATGCCGTGCACCAGGGAGGCACCGCCGCGGATTGCCGTAGCCACATGAATCGCCTCGGTCATTTCTCCCATGTTGGATCCTTTTTCCAGGCAAGACTGGGTGTAAGCATCGATGCAATAGGGGCACTGTATGGCATGCGCCACGGCCAGGGCGATGAGCGATTTTTCTCTTTCGGTGAGTTCCCCCTCCGCAAACACAGTTCCGTAGTAATCGAAAAACTTTTTGGCCATTTCCGGTGCTTCTTTGCCGATCTCTTCAAATTTCGGCAGGTCTTCGGGCTTATAATAAGTTTCCATATTTTTTAGGATCCTCCTTCTAAATGATTATGTAATGATAAAAACGTCAACATTATAAAAATGCGGAATGCAGATTTCGGAATGCGGAATTTTAATTACGCCTTCATTCACTTTCCTCAAGCGTACACGCTCTTCCTTTCAAATTGAAAAAAAACTTCAGCCCCTTCTGGACCCTGTCGGAAAAGATCTTAGGCGAAAAAAAACTGCCGGCCACCCGTTTGTTGATTTCCCCCAGGGTGGGGTATGGATGAACCGCGGCCGCCAGCGTCGACAATTTCACCTTGCCGTTGAGAACGGCCACCCATTCGGAAAGCAGGTCACCGGCTCGTGGACCCAGTATCTGCACGCCCAGAGGTTTTTCCTTTTTGTCCAGAATCATTTTGACCTTGCCGGCCTGCTCGCCCTCGGCCAGGCTGCGGTCGTTATCTTTGAAGGCTTCCGTCCAGACGGTGTAAGCAAGGCCTTCTTTTTTTGCGCCGGTTTCATTCATACCGATGCTGGCCAGCTCTGGATCCGTGTAAGTACACCAGGGAAGATAGGTGTAGTCGGTTTTTCTGGGAAGATGAAAAATTGCATTGCTGATGACAATCCCCCCTTCATATCCCGCCGCATGGGTAAACTGAAAACCGCCGCTCACGTCCCCGGCCGCGAAGATGTGCTTCTGGCTGGTTCTCAGTCGGCTGTCCACCAGGATTCCCCCGCGCTCAAAATCAACACCGATGGTTTCCAGACCCAGGCCTTCGACATTGGCCGCCCGTCCCATGGCCACCAGAATTTTGTCTGATTCCAGGACCACGGTCTGCCCGGATACATCCACGATGGTAACCGCCTTCTTTGATCCCGTCTTGTCGACATTCTCGATGGACGCGCCCAGGTAAAACATCACTCCCTCTGCGGCCATCACGTCCCTGACGGCATCGGCCATGTCTTTGTCTTCCTTGCCCAAAATCTGGCCGGCACGATCGACGACGGTTACCCGGCATCCCAATCGGTTGAAAGCCTGGGCCATTTCAATACCAATGGGTCCGCCACCTAATATTGTCATCGACTCAGGCAGGCTGTCCAGGGAAAAAATCTCCTTGTTTGTCAAAAAACCGGCTTCATGCAAACCGGGAATAGGCGGCGCCACAGGTGACGACCCGGTAGCGATGACCCAGTGCTTGGCGGTTAAACGTTTTCCGCCCAACTGAACGGCGTGTTCATCTCGGAAGACCGCCTCTCCAAACATGATTTTAGCTCCCAGACCGCAAAAGCGTTCCTCGGAGTCGTGCTTCTGGATCACATCGATCACATCCTGGATACGGCGGGCAATTTTGCTGAAGTCAACCGGCGGGACATCCATTTTTGGAAGTCCGAATCCCTCGGGATGCTTCATCAGGTGGTATACATGCGCCGAGCGAATCAGCGTCTTGCTGGGAACACAGCCAAAATGCAGGCAATCTCCGCCGAGTGCCGCTTCCTTTTCGATTAAAACTGTTTTAGCGCCGAGCTGGGCGGCCCCGGATGCCACGGTCAATCCGGCTGCCCCCCCGCCGATGATGCCGATATCGTAGTTATATTGAGTCATAACAATCTCCTTTTCCTGCCAATAAATTTCATGCACAGTTTTCACGACGCCGCCAGCACCCATCTTCGCAGTATGTCCCGATCTTCGGGATTTATGGAAGTAATGATAAATTGGCTCACCGCATTACCGTTGCTGGTTTCCGTCGATTTCACTTTGGCATAAATTTCATCGAAACAATGTGCTTCAGAACAAAAATCAAATTTCATCTTGACATCGGTGCGCCTGCGAAGCGGTCTGTCTACAACCACCTCGATTGTGTTCTCGTTGATCTTCAGGGTCTTCCCCGACATCCCCTCATCACCGACTCTTTCATCTTCGATAACCCAGTAGTGGAAGGGCAGGTTGATGGAAGCGCTGTCTTCGTCAACCGCCGTCTTACGAAGCTTCACGTGGTAGGGTGCATTGACTGCCTTCACAGGATAGTAAACCAGAGGAGATTTCAAACCCTTCATCATTGCCGTGTGCGGTTTTTCAGTCACGGCCCGCGAACGAATCTCCGTATACGTGGATTCGCCCACAAAAACTTCTCCGCCCGTAGTGTTCGATTCTATGCGGGCCGCCACATTAACCGCCCTGCCCACGATCCCGTATTTTATCCGTACCTCGGAACCGATATTGCCAACCACAACCTGACCGGTATTGATTCCGATGCCCATTTCCAGAGGTGGATGTCCCTCTCGTGCAAATTCTTCATTCAGGGCATCTAAAGCGTTCTGCATGGCGATACCACATGCAACCGCCCGTGTTGGGTCGTCGTCATGCTCCTCGGGTACGCCGAATACGGCCAGGATGGCATCACCGATGAACTCATCGATGATGCCGCCGTAGGACACAATCACTTTAGACATGCGCTCCAGATATCGGTTTAAAAGGCTGACGATCCTTTCCGGGTCATTGGTTTCAGACATGTATGTAAAACCCCTGAGATCCGACATCAGTATGGTAACGGTTTTTCTCTGCCCACCGATCTTCTGACCTTCCGGCGAAGCCAGAATTTCTTCAACGACCTTTTTGGACAGGTAGCGCCCGAAGGTATCTTTGATAAAATTCATGAGGTGCAGTCGTTCCTCCGAAACCTTGAAGATTGTGTCCAGCATCTGTTTGCGGGATTCTGCAATCTGCCGGATTTCCTCAGGCGCATCCGTCGGCAGCACAACCTCCCTGGCAGCGGGATCGTCATCCAGCAAGCGGCGGTTGGCCAAAGCAATGTTTTCAAGAGAAGTGATAACTTTCCGTGTTAGAAAACTCTTCAGCGAAACCATCATGAAAAGGATGATAATGCCCACCAACAGTACGATCCGCAGGGTATACCATAAAAGATCCATGCCATCCGCATCTTCCGTGATGAGCATGTAAAACACGGACCAGACAAGCAGTACCCCTTCAATGACCAGGATACGCCAGAACACACCTTTTAGCAGGATATGTTTTACGCTTTTCCGGGACGATTTCCCCGGTGCGGCATTCGTATGTATCCGTTCTTTATTCATTTCAAGCCTCGGCATTTGCCGGCCATTTCACCCCATAGTTGCATAAACAACCTGGCAAATTATACATAATGAGTTGTTATTATAACCAATATTGTAGAAATGGAACCATTTCCTGGATATTCCCCCAGGTGAATTCCAAGGATGGCGTCTATTTTGCCATGTTGTTTACCCTGCGGGAAAGCCGGAGAACTTCAGATCCTGTGTTGCTGAGGGT
>Ga0164313_10001580_pt1 | contig 20131 bp, 17 predicted proteins | sample GuaBasSedimGuay4_FD_113735 | JGI IMG/M metagenome (GOLD analysis project Ga0164313, IMG submission 113735) | Subseafloor sediment microbial communities from Guaymas Basin, Gulf of California, Mexico - Guay4, Core 4569-4, 0-3 cm | ecosystem: Environmental > Aquatic > Marine > Hydrothermal vents... | reverse complement strand
GATGTACTTGGAAATGTCGCCTTTCCACTGCAAGTGCAGAATGTTGAACGCAGTAAACGCGAAGAACGCGCCCGGGAAATGATAGCGCTGGTCGGTCTTGAGGGTCGCGAAGAATTTTTCCCGGATGAACCCTCGGGTGGACAGCACAAAGGGTCGGCATTGCACGTTCGTTAGCCAGTGACCCTGCGATCTGGTTTCTTGATGAGCCGTTTTCAGCGCTCGACCCGCTCATCAGGGCAGACCTGCAGGATGAATTGTTGCGTTTGCAGGAACAGTTACACAAGACCACGGTTTTCATTACCCATGACCTGGACGAAGCCATAAAAATTGCAGACCGGATTGCCATCATGGATCAGGGAAGAATCGTACAGATCGGCAGCCCGGAAGACCTGGTGTTGAGCCCGGCCAATGATTATGTCGCCCGGTTCGTTAAGAACGTACCCCGTTCAAAAGTAGTGCGGGTTTCCAGTATTATGCGCGATGCGACCAGCGCTGACTCGGTCGGAGATTGGGTCGTCAACGCCACTGACCGATTGTCCGATGTTGCACCTGGAATTGGAGAAAGCACGCAATCCGTCGCCATACAGGACGATGACGGCGCCACACTGGGCTATGTTGATCGCGATAAATTTGTGCGGGTACTGGCTGGAGTTACTTGAATTCAAATCAATTAGAGCAGATGAGCTTTTTGAGCAATGAAGACTGACTGGAACTTCATCGAGCAAGGAACCATCGATAGCCATGGCGGGAAAATATGGTATGGCATTTCTGGCAGCAAAGAATCTTCTGCAACGCCCCTGATTGTCATTCATGGCGGGCCCGGGATGTCGCACAGCTATCTCTATCCATTGACCGATCTTGCCGATGAGCGACAGGTCATATTTTATGACCAGCTTGATGCCGGGGCATCAGAACGACCCAATACTCCGGAAAACTGGGACATTTCAAGATTTCTCCTCGAAATAGACGATCTACGTGAATCACTAAATCTGCAGCGGGTGGGAATTTTCGGCAACTCGTGGGGCGCTACCATCGCCGCGTCATATGCTGCAAAATGCCCACCAGGTATCGAAAAATTAATCCTCTCGAGCCCCTTGTTAAACACGGATATGTGGCTCGCGGATAACAAGATTCACCGTGAAAATCTGCCGCCAGAGGTACTGTCTGTGATGGACCGATGTGAAAAAGCAGGTCAGGAATCTTCGCAGGAGTATCAGGATGCGGTAGAGGTTTTTTATAACCGACATTTTTGCAGGGCAAACCCCTGGCCGGACTACGTGATGGAAACCATGAATGCCTTGAACGAGACCTGTTATACGGGAATGTGGGGCCCCAATGAGTTCACCTGCAACGGATTACTTCGTAGTTATGATGGGCTGACAGAATTAGCAGCCATCCAGACACCCACTCTCGTTACCTGTGGTGAATATGACGAGGCTACACCGGCCAGTTGCAAGTCATTTGTCAGTTTGATCGCGGATGCGCGATACGCCGAATTCGAAAATGCCTCACATCTGACATTTGTTGACAGCCGTGAGAAATATATTGAAACCTTACGCAAGTTTTTAGCGAATTAATCAGAGGTTCCTTAAAAGCTAACCAATTTCGCCTGTTTGATTTAGCCACCTGGAGGGAAAGATATGAGTTCTACCAAAAGCGATAAAACATACGATTATGTCATTGTAGGCGCAGGATCGGCTGGATGTGTTCTGGCTAACCGCCTGACAGAGGATTCAGGTACGTCTGTTCTTCTGCTGGAATATGGCGGCAAGGATGACAGCATGTTTGTGCAAATGCCGACGGCGTTACAAATTCCGATGAACATGCCACGGTTTAACTGGTTCTTTAACTCTGAACCCGAACCAAATCTCGACAACCGCCTGGTCGACGTATCTAGAGGCAAGGGGCTCGGTGGTTCCTCTTCGATCAATGGCATGATTTATGTGCGCGGCAACGCCTGTGACCTCGACCAATGGGAAGCAATGGGCGCTAAAGGCTGGGCCTATCGAGATTGCCTGCCCTACTACAAGAAGGCGGAGAATTGCGCCTACGGGGAGGATGAATATCGAGGCGGCAGCGGTCCGCTGCATACCTGTAATGGCAACGGAATGATAAACCCCCTCTACCAGGCTTTCATCGATGCCGGTAATGAGGCCGGATATGGCGTAACCGACGACTACAATGGTTACCGACAGGAAGGCATGTCGAAGATGGACATGACGGTTAAGGGAGGTATTCGCTGCAGTACGGCCAATGCGTATCTGAAGCCGGTGATGCATCGCGACAACTTGACCGTCATTATGCATGCGCTGACAAAACGCGTCATTCTCGAAGGCAAAAAAGCGGTTGGCATCGAGTTTGAAAACAATGGCGCCACGCAACAAGTCATGGCAAATAAAGAAGTGATCCTGTCGGCAGGCTCGATTGGCTCTCCTCACATTTTGCAGATGTCGGGTATTGGTCCGGCAAACGTGTTGAAGGAAGCTGGCATAGATATGCTCCATGAATTGCCGGGTGTGGGTGAAAACCTCCACGACCACCTGGAATCGGTTATCCAGTATGAGACAAAGCTTCCCGTGTCATTGAACCGGAACATGGGCCCACTGGGGAAACTTCTCATCGGAGCGCGCTGGTATCTCTTCAAGTCCGGGCTCGGCGCAACCAACCATTTTGAATCTACAGGTTTTATTCGCACCCGTGCCGGTCTGAAATGGCCAAACGTTCAGTTTCACTTTTTGCCTGCGGTCGTACGCTATGACGGCAAAGGTAATTCAGGGCCCCACGGCTACCAGATTCATTTCGGCATTAACAAATTAAAAAGTCGTGGTTGGGTTCGGGCCAATTCCAGTAATCCGCTGGAGAAACCAACCATCGTCATGAATCATTTCCAGGATCAGCAGGATATAGATGACTATCGAATGGCCTTCCGCCTGACCCGAGAAATCGGATTGCAGCCGGCATTCGACGCTTATCGAAAAAGAGAAATCGACCCTGGAGACAGTGTGAAAACAGATGACGAAATCGATGCATGGGTTCGACAGAATGTGGAAACGGCATACCACCCGACCTGTACCTGCAAGATTGGTGCGGATGACGACCCGATGGCTGTTGTCGATGCGAAGTGCAAGGTCATGGGAATTGAAAGCTTGAGAATAGTTGATTCGTCGATCTTTCCGACGGTTCCTAATGGCAACACCAACGCAGCAACCATTATGGTCGGCGAGAAGGGCGCGGATATCATCAGGGGGAAAGACCCATTGCCGCCATCAACTGCAAAGGCTTATGTTGCTCCTGACTGGGAAACCAAACAACGCGAAGGCGTTGCTGTAAGGCCTTCCCTGTAGCGATCAGGCTGTTTTAAAACAAGCAGGTAATCCGTGCAACCCGGGTTGCTTTCATTGACAACGGGGATGTGATGCAGATCCTTTTCCTGCATGATGTCAAACGCCTTCCAGTAGACCGTGTCGTCACGAATAGTGATTGGCACAAGCGACATGTATTTTTCTACTCGCATCGTAGTCCCCCTGTGGATAGATATCGGAAATCTAAAGCTATTTTTCCCTACAATCTCCTGCAAAAGTTTGTTCTATATCAATTTACAACAGTATATTTGGGAGGCCGGCTGCCTTTTTTGTAATTTCCAGAACAAACGTTACGCCACCGGCTTTACCAGGGCCGGTTCATCAATGAGGAAGAGGACCTTATCGATAGTTGTAGAGCGAGCTGCCTGAAAAACTCCCCCTTCTATCCGTTGTATTGAGTTAATCCGTACGCTACCGCATAACGATGACCCAGACTTCCGGCCACATTACCGCGCCCAAGGCCCCTTACCTCAGATAAGCGTCCGAGCACCGGTAAGAGTTCATCATCTTCTGCCGGCCCTCCCACTATTACGATATCAAATGACTCCTCGGACGCCATTCTGTTCCGATAGGTTTGTAAGATGCGAGACACGTTCCTGGCAATGATCTCTAACTTTAGTGACTGGCGGATGATGCGCCATTCAGCGGGTTGCATATTGCGGCCAAAAGGTAGTAGTCCAACCGGACCTGGTGTGACCAGCATGCCTGGCGCATTAGCCGGCGTGGGCGTGTCATTCCCGGAAACGAAATCATAGGAACCATTTTCGCTTAACAGAACCTGGGCAGAGTCAACTCGTTGCGCCGGCCCTCTTTTTATCCAGTCCGCAGCCCCTTTTGGAACATCAAGTATCTCCGCAACGGCTGCTGAAAGCAGCTCTCCCGCTCCCGCAGCTGAAACGCCACAATCCTCGCCCACCAGATCAATAGTTCCACCCCCAATATCCAGAATAAGGGCTTCCTCGGGGAGTCCCGGAGTTGTTCGGGCCCCTATTGAGGCGGCCTCGGACTCTGAGTTCGCGACAGTCACGGGAACATCGAAGATCGAACTTAAATTTCCCAGATGTTCATTGGTGGCGTCGGACAAACTCGCCAGGGCCATTCTGCTCGAATGGCCAGTAACCCGAATACCACGGTCAACAAGAACACTGTCTATGTCGACACCCCACACGTCCCTCGTGTGAACCGTTTCCTCCAGATTCAAGGCACTCACCGAACCGACAATCCGGTTGCGAAGAAGCGGAATGGCATCGGCCAGGTCGACCGTTTCCCCCGTACGCCAGGTGAGCGACGGAGCTGTAGATACCGGGCTCCTGTTAATCGATTCCTCGAATAATCCGATTACCACCGCGCGTAGATCCCGGACCCAGCGAGACACCAGATTGATGGATTCAACTTCCTGTCCCTGCGCTTCAAGTGCACCCTGTAGTGCCCAAACGTCTGTCGCCGTATTGACACATTGACCAACAGGGCGAACCTCGATGAATAGTTTTCTCGCTCCAAGTGCTGCTTTACAATCTGCCCTGTCTACTACGGGCAAGGCTGATGACAGGCGGGCCGCAATCAACACCGCCTCATCATCCGCCACGATCACCCCAGATACTGCAATGCCCTGTTCCATGGCCTTGTTAATTCGTTCGGCGGCCTCCTTATACCCTGTTCCAGACTCCACGATCGCAACTACAGGAACCGTTCTGGGTGGGGTATTTGAGATATTCCACGGCTTTCCCGTCGCCCAGGAATTCCCCACCACACTGTGATTGGCGCAACTTATTACTTGAACTTTTCCAGTGTCTGGCGGGGGTTTGTGTAATGTAGCGACCTCTGTCGTCACCGGATGCCAGGGCGCTACGATCACCCGATTGACTTTAACGCCAACATTTCGTTCGATATTACGAAGCAATGCCGCAGCCGACCGGACTGATGCCTCCGACCCCTTACGACCACGGGTTGGACGCCGCTCCCGGGCAATCGGGGTTGTTCCCTCCGCGATCACGATTTCGGTGGTTGAGTTGCCAATGTCCACGCCCGCAATTAAAGCCATACCCAGGACCTACTTTTTATCCAGCCCGCGACGTGCGTAAACATCTGCTGCCTGTAGAAATAACTCGGCATTTCTCTGCGCGCCCCTCGACGCCAGATCCTGCGCAATGGCTTGAAGTTCCTGCGCGGTGGAACGGTTAGGCCGCAAAGCCTCGTACAGTTGCAATACTTCCTCGTCCAAAAAACCAGTAAGTTCCGCTGCACGTCTAAAATTTCCAGCCAACTGAGGATTACCTTTATCCTCGGCTACCTGCGCCTGGTGTTCGAGGGTGTCGGGATGAATTCTGATGTCGTCCAGAGTGATATCACCACGACGGATGTTATCAACCGTAATTTCATCCGTATTAATCCCGGAATATCCTTTACTCATCTTACGATCTCCAGAAGTTCCGGTGCGTCGCCAGTACAACACTCACGCTCAATTGCCACCAGAGAAACAACTTTTGTATGATATCTTGCCTCGATCGCCTCATCCGAATAAGGATTGCGCACGGGTTCGGGCGTCATACCTTTAGCGTATCTGCCTGCATTGATTCCCATTAGACGGTATAACCTGGGTGTCACGCTCGGTGCCACGGAGTACAGATCCAGATTTGCCAGCGGCGCCAGTTCCCGCCGATGAATCAACGCTGTCCCCTTGGCCTGCAGGCCGATACCAATGCCTGTTCCGGACATGCGGGCGGCACCCAATCCGATTACGCCCAGATCAATTGAATCATTCATTCTTACGACTCGGCCAATACAGCCCTCCTCTTCCAGGCCCGCGAGTAACTCATCCAGAACATCGCTCACCAGCATTCCTGATAGCGTGCGCCAGATATCGCGACCAGTTGCAGGCGAAACTCCTATAACGACATCGCGTGGGTCATGACATATTTCGGCAGCGCCCAGGACACGAAAATCTGAACTCCTGTACTGACTCTGCTCCACTCGCAAATCGGATACGGATACCTGCTGGCGAATGGTATCGATCTCGGCCTGCCGCTCCGCAGACGGTTTGTACCCGGTACCCGGGCCTGCGTAGTCATTTGGATCCGTTACCAATGATAATACGTTCATATTCTCGTCGAAAATTGCCGCGGTCTGCAGATAGTCACCCGTTACCCGAGCCTTCAGCATGTCCAGACATCGCTCTGCTTCCACATCGAAACCGTTTTCAGCCAGCGCAGCGATCACATCCAGCATGGTTATGTTGGTATTCATAATGGTAGCAGAGGCGTTCAACGGTACCATCAGGTCAGCATCTTCAATATCTTTTGAGCCGGCGGCATAAATCGCCTGCTCGGCCCAGGATTCTGTGAGATCACCCAGACCTAGCCAGCTATATACGGCAGATATAGCCTCTGTGGCACGTCTTCTCAGCTGTTCGATCTTTTCTTCAGAAGCCGTCCGAAGCCCCCCATCGACACCCCAATCACGCTGCATGGCCAGGTAATCATCGATATCCTCCATGTTCCAGTTGCTGGGCCCAAACATGTTGTCGTACTTTTGAGTTGAGCCGAAACCACTGCAGATGAAATCCGAGCCGGCAATAAAAATAGGATGTGTGCGCGAAGTACGGCGAATATCTGACTCGCTCATCAATGCATCATTACCAGTACAGGCCTCCAGATTGAGGAGCATGACTAATACATTTTCTGCCATCAGTGAGCGAACGCCGCCGGGAACGGCAGCAGCTACAGATGCTGAGTCGATACCCCCGTTCTGCACTCCCTGGGCTCCAATAGCCCGCGCCAATGCCACGCATCGAGACTCAAGATAAAACATACTGCACTGCTCAGCCCCGCCCATGAGTGCTTCGGCACCCCCACCTGAAGTAACCCGCATTTTTATCCCGCGTGATGCATAGCCGCTGGTAAGAAATGCCTTGGACCATGGGGTATCATCACCATCGACAAATATCTGCTCAGTTCCATAGAGAGAAACTGTTTCCGCGTAGGAGACCAGTCCACGCATTCCCATGGCGAGTTCTGCTGCTTCCTCGACCGAACACTGCACCAATACACCGGCTGATCCCACTGCGGCACCCACGGATACGGCCACGGCATTGGATGGTGCATCCGCAAGAACCGGTACCGTTGTCTCAATTTCCCGAAACCCGAATGCGACGGCTGTGGCGGCGTCAGCTGCCAATAGCAAAGGATCGTCTGATCGATTACAAACATGTGCCTGGTTGCTGGGTGTTTTACGGGCTCGTAATTTGGTCATCGCCATGACTAACTCTGCAGCATTCAAATGCCCAAGCACTTCTGCAAGCTTGGCTGGTGTCATGCCCGCAGCTTTATGCACCAGTCCATCTCTAGGCTCATAGGGATCAACCAATTGACGCGCGAACTGCAGGCTATCAATTGCCATGACTTCCTCGGCGATCCCTATATCGATACCATGCGTGGCGATAAATTCGTCAATGGAGTCAAATTCTTCCTTGCTACGGCCGTCCATTTCTACAATCGATCCGTTTTGAATGATGATTGAAGGAACAGGATCACGAGTGCCGTGAAAAGCAACCAGTCCGAGTTCGGGCGCAGGGGTGGCAAAACCATCCAGATTTACGGGTTGCTGATCCATGAGCCGAAACCGCCCTGTCACAGCTTTTGAATTATTTTGTTCTGTCATAATGACCTTCTCCCCTCAGGGCACACAGTTTTTGTGAGAGAAAATTCGTGTATAGAAACCTGGAGGTTGTCGAGCGCATCGAAAGCATCGGTATAATTAGCCGATGCCATGTTAACATTCCCGGCACCGATCGCGACGTTTTGTACTTTACTCATCAAGATGCGAGTACAGGAAAAACTTAGAACCAAATTAGCCATACGAGGAAAACGAGGATCAGAATGATGGCATCCCAGAAGATGATCTCGCCGATCCGGAACCAGCCTTTGCGCTGGTTAAGCAGGTTGAGTAGATACCAGCCAAGACCCGCAATGGCGACTGGAATAAGATGAAAAATCGGGTTCATATTCGTCGACGCCCGTCACTAATCTCGAAGAAATGACGAGCGTCAGCAGGAAGCTCCAGGTGAACTTCAGCTCCGCGGTCAAGGTCGCCGACGTCGCGCATGACCCGCACCACCATTGAGGCAGCCCCCTTTTTGACAAACAAGAGCGTATCGGGCTCGATCAGTTCCAGCACATCAAGCTCAAAACTTACGCTCTCATCAGTTGGCCCTTCCCTGAGCACGACCTGTTCAGGGCGGATGCCCATGGCGACCGGCCCATCCGGCTGACCCGTGACAGGTATTTCCAATGTATCCGCCTTGAACATGCCACCCGATACTTCGCCTTCAATGATATTCATCGCTGGGCGACCGATAAATTCGGCAACAAACCGTGTCGCCGGCTCATGATATATACGCCGAGGAATATCAAACTGCACCAGCTTCCCCTGATTAAGAACGGCGATGCGGGTGCCAAGTGTCATTGCCTCTTCCTGGTCATGCGTTACAAACACAAAAGTATGGCCCAGGTCCTGGTGGAGACGCTTTAATTCGGTTCTGGTTTGCAGTCTTAACAAGGCATCGAGGTTGCTCAACGGTTCGTCCATCAGGCAAATATCAGGCGTCCAGACCAGCGCCCTGGCAACAGCGACGCGTTGTGCCTGCCCTCCGGACAGTTGACTGGGCCGACGATCCAGAAGTTGTTCAATCTGCAGGACACTGGCGATTTTTTTCACCTGGCTGTCGATATTGTCCCTGTCGATTTTCCTGATACGCAGCGGGTAGGCGATATTTTCATAGACAGTCTTGTGTCCGTAAAGGGCATAGTTCTGAAACACCATGCTCATATTGCGTTCGCGCGGTGGCAAGTTCGTAATATCTCGACCATCGACCGAAACAGATCCGTTGGTCGCTTCCTCCAGGCCAGCGAGGATGCGGCATGCCGTTGTTTTCCCGCTACCCGAGGGTCCCAGCAGAATGATAAATTCTCCCTTGTCGAATTCAAGGCTCAGCTTGTCGAGCGCGACCGTTCCATCGGCGAACACCTTGCTGATCTGATTGAATAATACGCTCATTTTTATTTCTATCCTTTAACAGCGCCAAACGTCAGTCCGCGCACCAGGTGTTTCTGAACCAGGAAAGTAAAAAACAGGATCGGCAATGTCGCCACCACGGCAACGGCGGCAACCTGGCCCCAAAGGGTTCCGTGGGGAGTAATCAGGCCGGGAATTCCCACGGTCAAGGTACGACCTTCAAAAGCGACCAGAATGAAGGCGTAAAGAAACTCATTCCAGCTGAGGATGAAACATAAGACCGCCGTTGCCGCCAGCCCCGGTGCTGCCATCGGTAGCAGAACCCTCAAGAAGGTTCCGCCACGCGTATGACCGTCCATCATCGCCGCTTCGTCTATTTCACGAGGGATGTCGGCGAAAAATCCCCGCATCATCCACACCACCAGAGAGACATTAAAAGTCGTGTGCGCGAGGATGACTGCAATCGGTTTATCGGTCAGACCAAGTACTGAAAACAGCATAAACATTGGCACGACGATTGAAATTGGCGGCGCCATTCGGGTCGTCAGGAAAAAGAAGAACAGGTCTTCCTTCCCCGGGAACTCAAACCGGGCAAAAACATATGCCGCCGGTACGCCGAAGATCAGTGACAAAACCGTGCTGAATATCGCAACAATCAGGGAATTCCAGACCAACGGCAGGTAATCCTTATCTATAAAAATCTTCGGATAATGGTCAAATGTCGGCGTGAACGTCCAAACGGGAACATCGGCAAGCGCATCGAGACGCGATTTGATCGATGTCAGGATTATCCAGATATAGGGTGTTAAGAACAACACCAGCACCACGACGAGTGTTGCCACCGCCGCCATTTTCCAGCCTCGACTTATCATGACGTTACCGCCTGGGTCGGCTTGCTCCGGCCCTGATTCCAATAAACCGCCTTGTAGAAAACCGAACACATAATCAAGACGACTAGATAGACCATGAAGGCGCAGACCGCACCGTAGCTCAGATCCCAGTCCTTGAAATTGATTCTGAAGGTATAGATCGACAGCATTTCGGTCGAAATTCCGGGGCCTCCGCCCGTCAGGATGAATACCTTATCGAACTCCTTGAAGGCATCGATTCCCCTAAGCAACAAAACCAGCGCGATAATGGGTCGCATTAAAGGAAGGGTGACATCCTTGAAAACTTGCACCGGCCTGGCGCCGTCCATAACCGCGGCCTCGAATGGTTCCTTGGGCAAGCTCAGCAACCCGGCGAGCATGACAAGGGTGACGAAGGGCGTCCACTGCCAGACATCAATCATCATGATGGCCGGCATAACCAGCGAGGCGTTTCCCAATACCGATGTCTGTTGATCAAAAATTCCGATCATTCGCATGTAATAAGTGAACATACCGAAATCGCCCGACAGCAATAATTTCCAGATCAAGCCGACGGCAATAGGCGCCAACATCATGGGCACGAGCAGCATGGTCAGGATGAAGCGGTGTTGCTTGATGTAATGAAACAGCAGCATCGCAAGGGCAAATCCAAATATAAATTCGACCAATACAACCCAAAAAACAAATTTCAGCGTCAGCAGGAAGCTGTGCCAGAAAATCGGATCGTCCTGCATCAGCCGCCGGAAATTATCGAAACCGACAAAGGCGCCATCCCGGCCTGGGAGGGCATAGTGAAGATCAGTAAACCCGGTCCATACCATGTAGAAAAATGGCCCCACCAAAATAACAAGGAGGAGGATGACTGAAGGGATCAATAACAGCGGGGCTACCCCGTGGTCAAGAACCCTGGTCATCATCCTCCTCACTACCATCTTGTCTTCCTCTTAGTGCGTTACGGTGTGGACAAAACCTAAGGAGCAAAACACTTCCTACTGAACTGGGTACTTCATGGGAGCGCAGGAACCAAGAAGTTTTGATATCTCTACCGCTGACGCATCAAGTGCTTCTTGCGCACTCTTGGCATCCGACATATAGCCGCTCAATTCACGTACCAGGATATCCGTTATCTGAGGCGATTCCGGTATCGTCGGCTTCGACTTGGCAACTGCATTGGTGTCCATGGAAGCTTTTGAATAGCTGATTTTCTGCACATCAGGATGCGCGTAAACATCGGGTCGAGCCGTGGCGCCACCATTCAGATGCTGATTTAACTGCTGACTTTCTTCCATCATCCACTGGATGAACAGGTAAGCCGCTTCCTGGTTTTTTGAATATGCGGGTACCAGGTAGGTCCATCCTTCGACCTGTCCAATTTTACCGCCATCGCCCTGGGGCACAATATCGAAACCCATTTTTCCGGCAACGGTGCTGGCCTCGTGATCTTCGGCAACCGCATAAGTCGCGTCGTTCCACATGATCATCTGATAAACCTTGCCCTGTTGCATCAGAGCCATAACGTCATCCCAGGTATAGTTAAGGGTGTCGGCGGGAGAATAGGCCATCAGGCTCTTATAGTACTCAAGAGAGGCGACGGCTTCCGGGCTGTTAACGATGACCGGACCGCATTCACTTCCCGATTTTGTGTCCAGCATGTCACCGCCGAAGCTGTAGAGAAAGTTCAGCCATTCGTACCAAAGCGCCTCGTGGCGTTTTCCTTGCAAGGCCGTGCCGTAGAAACCTTCGTCCGGACGATGAAACCACTCCGAGATGTCGGTATATTCCTGCCAGTTGCTCGCCGGTTTCAACTCATACCCGTACTTGGCCTTGAAGCCAGACTTTTCCTTGGGATCATTGAGAAGGTCGTCTCGATACCACATGTACATGGTCAAGGCGGTAAACGGGAATCCGTATACCTTGCCCTCGTACCACGAAATTTCTTTCCATAAACTCTGGTAAAGCTGTTTTTCCGGGTTGAACGAGGGATCGCGGAGTTTTTCATTACTCATGTACTTTTCAAGCGCTTCAAGATGACCGTTGGTGACGAAACGGCCGAGTTCTCGATGCGGCTGCAAGATGAAATCGTAGCGACCACGCTTCGAGTTGAGATCCAGCATGACCTTGTTGACGGCCTCAGAATGCTCGTACATCTCGATCACAACCTCGATGCCGGTGCGTTTCTCGAACTCGCTTTTCAGCTTGTTCATGGCTTCGAGTGGTGGCAGCGCTTCGCCAACGGTACGAATTGTTGCGCCTTTGTATGGCGCTGCGGCTTCTTCGAGACTCCACGCAATTGCATCGGCGCTTCCCAGGGTAAAAACCGCGAGGGCCGCACCAACTATGCTCGAACGACAGAACCTGCCCGTTATAGTGCTATTTTTCATAACCATCTCCTCTTGAAATTAATTTCTCACCCCCACCCATGAGGCGGTATTTGCGTCTGTGGTGTCTATTGCACGATGCACGCCACTCGGCCCGATATCGTCGTAGCTTAAATTATGTTGTAGCTTTAATTATATATTCATTGGGCGAGCTACCATCGATATTTAAAAAATTATATGAAAATTGCGATTTGGTGTATATACCACAAATTAAATAAGCTATTTTTAATATGGAAAACTTAAAGAGGTGACCTGGTACTGTGATTAACTGCATGGAAGACACAGGCCAGTTAATTTCGTCTTTAAAAGGGTTGCGCACGAGAGTCTTCGGGAGAGGTTTCGAGCAGTGTCTTGATAAACCCGGAAAACAGTTCGCCCTGGGACCGAATTCGCAACTTGGAATAGATGTTGCGGCGGTGAATCCGAACAGTGCCGGGAGAGATTTCCAGAATCTGCCCGACAGCGACGGCGGAATGGCCTTTCAAAGTGAATTCAACCACTTCCCGTTCACGTGCCGTCAGCAAATCCTTGCCGAATTTCTCGAACGCCAATTCCAGGCTCCTGTTACGCCCGTCCGCCCGCTCTTTGCTTCTCGAGATACCGAATTTCGATGCGAGGTCAAACCAGTTCTTGTGGCAGGCGGCAAGGACTACAGGAAGATACCGCCCAAGATCACGCACCTCTTTGGCGGTGAACGACTTCCTGGTGCGCATCAGTGAGACAATGACAACCGCCTTATCGGGCAGGTTGGCGAAAAAGGCAATTTCCTCGGTCAATCCGGTTTGAACATAATAGTTTCGGAAATACTCACTTTGGTAGAAACGGTCGGGCGCAAGGTCACGCAGACGATAGAGTCCCGACTCTACCGGTTTCGTGCCAGCAAGGTAGAACGGATCAAGCAGGTAAGGGCCTTCCTGGTAATCCTCGACAAAAATCTTCTTCTTTACACGCGGAAAATCATCGTACAGATCAAGCGGTTGTGCCGAACCGAGATAACCGAATACCACCGTGAAGTCGAATGGGGTTACTTCCCTCAGGGCATTGGAAAGACAATTTGCGAAGTTATCCTCCCCGATGCTGGAAATCAGCTGGCCTGTGGCCTCCATAGAAATCTTCACCATACCGCCTCTCTTTAATTTAGCATATCTCAAATTATCTAGTGCCTTCGTGATATATACACCAAAACTGATTACTCGTATAGTTTTACGTTTATCAATGGTATGCCTCCAAAAGAGATATCTATCAAAAACTGACCAATGGTGAGCAAGCCACTGGCTGTGATCCGAATGCTTAAGAAGAAAAACGTCGAACCCGCTCGTTAGAGGGCCAGGAAAATAGAGAAGCAGATGAAATTGCAGGACCGTTTGAAATCACCCTCCTCAATGATTTCGCTGAAGAACCGGGTGGCCTTTGTAACGGGCGCTGGTTCGGGGATCGGAAGCGCAGGTGCGCGTGCCATGGCACGGTGCGGGGCGCATGTGATCATAACCGACCGCGATGGAGACCTGGCCAACGATGTTGCGGCCGAGATCACGGCCGATGGCTTCAGTGGTTCGGCGCGCCAGCTTGATGTCAATGAAGATGCATTGCTAGAGGCAGCCATTCTTGAAACCGTAGAAGAGCACGGTCGACTCGACATTTTGCACTCCCACGCCGGTATCCAGATCGAAGGAACATTAGAACAAGTTACGCCTGACAGCATGGATGCAAGTTGGGCGATGAATGTGCGCGCCCATTTTGTCGCCGCACGTGCCGTCGTCGAACCAATGAAGCGCCAGGGTGGGGGTAGCGTGATCATCACCGCGTCGAATTCTGGCATCCAATACGACCGCGGAATGATCGCCTACGCTACAACCAAACATGCAGTCGTCGCCATGACAAAGCAAATGGCTGTGGATTATGCGACATTCAACATCCGCATCAATGCACTTTGCCCCGGGTTCGTGGATACGGTTTTCAACGCAGGGTTCGAGGCACAGATGGGCGGACGCGCTGCGTTGGAGCAATATATCGCAGAAAGTATTCCGATGGGACGGTGGGCTACGAGCAGTGAGATCGCGGATGCCATCGTGTTCCTCGCCTCAGACATGTCGACCTTCATGACCGGTCATGCATTGGTCGTGGATGGCGGTGAGTGCCTTTAGTGCCTCGATAAAGCTGAATCAATAAGTCGGCAGCAACTTTGTTTTTGTGTGTTGTCGCATGTCTTGCAAACAAGTGAACAGATAATCACTTAGTCGTTGGAATTAAGTATGCGTCTACTTTTCAAAACGAAATGATATCCGAGACTTCAGATATATCGATTGGTTTAGTCGAAGTTCAGGACTCTACCTGTGCGGAAGCACTCCTCATATTCTGAGACGCCCATCTCAATTCAGGTTAGAAACATCGGCTAAGCATATAAGTTCACTCGCGTTTCCCCCTTTTAAGCTATATATCCTCTACACGAGAGACCTCAGGGACCGGGATCTCACCAATAAAATAATTAACAAATATAAAGGGCCTATGACACAACCCCAAAAAATATCCTCCCCAGGGGAGTCCCGAATCGTGGGCCTGATCAAACCTCGCCGAAGTAATCGAATCGAGGAACTCCAGGGTCAAATCGATCAACTCAAAAAGCGTGCCCGCATAGCGGTTATATTCGGCGGCGATAAGAGAACCCGGGGCGCTGTAATAAACCCCACGGTTAATCCACGTTCGTGGAAGAGCTACGAAACCGTTGCCCATGACATTGCCGCAGCGCTAGAGAACCTCGGCTTTCACCACGTACAGGTGATACCCGAAGATATGCGTATTGCCGAGCGTCTGCGCAAGGAGCGCATCGACCTGGCTTGGCTGAATTCCGGCGGGGTGCAGGGATACATATCCATGTCGCATTCCGCGGCAATACTCGAAATGATAGGCATTCCCTATATAGGGCATGACCCTATGATATCGGGAATCCTGGATTCAAAGCACATCTTCAAGCGAATGCTCAAGGCACTCGATATCCCAACCGCTCCTTTCATGACCTGGAATCTCGCCGAGGGCGATTTTGACCCATCAAGCAACGATCGATTCAACAAGGTATTCAGTAATTATTCCGGTCCATTCATCGTCAAGCCGGTGTCGGGCCGGGCCTCGCTGAACGTTAGCCTGGTAGATGATTTATCGGCTTTACCTGAAACGGTGGATGGATTATGCGAGGCGACCGAGAATCATGTGCTCATCGAGCGTTTCCTGCCGGGGCGCGAATTTTGTGTCGCGGTATGTGGTCCGGTGATCTACCAGAACAATATTTTGCAACGACGTGACCGGCCATTTACTTTTGCCGCGATTGAGCGTCGCCTCGAAGACAATGAAGAAATCTTCGAGTCCATGGACATTCGCCCGATCACCTCGAATCGGGTCAATATTCTCGATCCGAATGTTGATGCCGACGTTATTCAACGTCTTGAAAAACTCGCAAACGAAGTTTTTCTGGAATTGAATCTGGAGACGCTGATACGTCTGGACGTACGCATGGATGCCGACGGGAACATGTTCGTATTGGAAGGGAATCCCAAACCCGATCTAAAGGCGCCGACCGCAGAGAAAACCAGCCTGATTTGCGCCAGCCTGGCAACCTACGGATTGGGCTACGAAGACCTTATCCTCTCGTTGCTAGCCGATCGCATCGACCTGTACCTAAGCCAGAGACGCGGCTCCATTACCAATCTGGCACGGTTGATGGAATGAGCATCCGGCACTCCATCTGGGCAACAATCAAGTGAGCAAGGAGTACCCATTTAGACGGCGCTTATCTGATTTTATTGCAATGCTTGTGGTGTCGACCTTGTCGCTTTTCCTGCTGCTATACATCGGCTTTGGTGAAGCGCAGCGAACTTACGAACAGCTCCACTACGAGAAATTGATGGCACAGGGGCAGATCGTGCAAAATGCCATGGAAAAAGTGTTGCGTTCGGGTCTTCCGCTGAAGCAATACGTGGGTTTTAACGCCCTGAGCGAACACATTGTGGCTTCCGATAAATCGATCTCGGTAATTATTGCTTACGACAGAGATGAGAACCCGGTTTTTACCAGCGGAGATGAGTTTATTCCGCTATTTTCGTCGCAGCCTGGCTCACCCGGCGATGCCCGACTGGTTGGATTTTCTGAAAAATTTCTGCAGGTTTCTCTACCGCTCAGCAGTCGCTTCGAGCAGATTGGAAGCCTTTCCCTGTCCGTTCCCAGATCGATGATAAGGGGTCAAATCGAAGCCTGCTTCGAATCCCTGTTTGTAGCCGGCGCTGTTTTATCACTCATGTTTTCATTGTTTATTTCGATTTTCAAGCCCAGTCTGAAAAAAAGAAAGGCCCCATGGATTCAAATTAGTTTTGCCACCACGTTCATTGCCATGTCGATAATTATTGTTATCTCGCTGGTGACGCTCTATTCAGAAGGAACCCAGGCGAAGACAAAGGCATTGGCCGATTCCCTGGGCTACCGACTCGCAGATATTGTCAGCTTCAACCTGGCGATCAAGGATATCGTAGGTCTCGACCAATTATTTTTCGATTACCAGCGCCTTAATCCTGATATAGAAGCTGCCGCCCTGATCATCGATGATAAAGTCGCGATTCATACCGACCCCGAACAAATAGGCCAGCCCTGGATACCCGATAATTCCAGCTACGAGTACATCGTCGACCTGACCCCACCTGAAAGCATTCGTCAAATTCGCACCGCAGTCGCGCTGCCTTTTGATGTGGTTTTTAAACGAACGACTCGCAGCATAAAAAACTTTGCCGCCCTATTTATAGCTTCGGCTTTTCTCGCTGGTTTATTCCTGCAGCTGGCATCGTCATTGCCCGGCCAGTATTGGCCAGATGACGAGATACTCACCGGGACCAACAACCCGGAGACGGAAGAAACTTTACTAAACCTGGTGAAACCCGTCTTTTTCGTGGCTATTTTCATCGAGCATCTCACGTATTCCTTTTTGCCTCAACATGTAGATCACATCGTCATGCAAGGCAACATGTCTTCAACCTATTTGTCGCTTCCATTCGTTACCTATTACGTTTTTTTCGCACTTTCCCTGATCCCGGCGGGACATATGGCGGAACGAATCAGTACTCGTCGATTGATGTACTTCGGTATGTTACTTTCCGCCCTGGGCCTGGGTATGCTGGCCCTGCCTGACGATATCGTTATGGTCATTGTGTCCCGTGCAGTATCCGGATTGGGGCAGGGTATTCTTTTCATCGGGGTGCAGACCTATATCCTGATGACGGCGTCTCCCAGCAAGAGAACCCAGGGCGTGTCGATCATTGTCTTTGGCTTTCAGGGCGGCATGATTTCCGGGCTTGCCATCGGTTCGTTACTTGTCCCCTATATGGGAGAGCGAGGGGTATTCCTGCTCTGTGCCGCCATCGGTATCGCGATGGCTATCTATACCATCGCGATGGTTCCTTCTTTAAAGCAAACCGTTACCGGGGATTCCAGTTTGAGGTCCACTATGCGTGAACTCGGCAGAAACATGGCGCTGGTCTCACGCAGCCTGAACTTTCTAAAGACAATGTTCCTGGTCGGTATTCCCGCAAAAATGGTTTTGACGGGTGTCATCATCTTTGTCCTGCCCCTGCTTCTTGCGCAGAAAGATTATTTTCAGGAGGATATCGGCCAGATCATCATGCTGTACGGGGTTTGTGTGCTTATTTCCACCCATTATTTTTCGAGGTGGGTCGATCGCAAGGGTCAAAGCCACCTCGTTCTGTTCTGGGGTTCGTTTGCCAGCGGGGTGGGCCTGTTACTTATCGGGTTGGCAGACGGGGCGGAAATTGCCCATCCCGGCAACCGCGAGAGTTTTTCTACCGCTGTCCTGATCATCGGCGTGGCAATTACCGGACTTTCCCACGGTTTGATAAATGCGCCGGTGGTCACTCATATCGCGGAATCCAACCTGGCTGATAAAATTGGCGCCAGTACCGCGACTGCCACCTACCGGCTGATGGAGCGTGTAGGCCACATTGCGGGCCCGGTACTAATCGGGCAGCTATTTATAATCAGCGGACAGGATGCCACGGTCCTTGCATGGGTAGGTGGCGTCATAATGATTTTCGGACTGATATTTTTCATCAACTCTGCCCAACCCCGGGCTCCTGATTTCGCACCGATCTATTCCCAGTGAAGAGGATTGCTATGAAACCATCTCGCCAGACAATTCTTGGTATCGTTGTGCTTGCTGCAAGCACAATATTTTCCTGCCTGGAACCGGCAATCGCAGCGGATCAATACAAGGATTGGTTTGGATACGACAATAGTGTTACCGCCACCTGGAATTTTTCCGCAGTAAAAGGTGACCCTCACCAGCTGGTAATCCATCGTAAAGGAGCGATTCCCAAAAAGGACACGCGGCGTATTTTCGTTTTTTATCCGCGGCGCTCATCAGCCTATAACACCGCGATCACTTCGATTCTCAACGTGTTCGATGAAAGAAATATCAATGCTGAATTTATCGTTTTCAATTTCCAGAAAGATGCCAGTCGTGGCCGGGAAGGGCTTGCCCTGGCCGCCGAATGGGGCGCCGAGCTGATTTTTTCAATGGGCTCCGAGTCCACCGCCTGGCTGTATGCAGACTATCTTGGCGGGGACATACCCGTGGTGTCGGTATGCTCCAAGGACCCCGTGGCCCTGGGTCAAATCGACAATTATGATCAGGGCAGCGGCAATAACTTTGCGTTTACATCGCTCAATATGCCGGTGGAATCGCAAATGGCCTACATACTTGAGCTCAAGCCTGATTTGAAAAACCTTGGCATCCTGGTCGATAACAAGAATCTGAGTGCGGTTGAAACCCAGGCCAAACCGATTGCCGAGTATGTCAGCTCATTCGGAATTCAAGTAATCAATGTGGGTATCGATGACCCGGAACGCGCCCGGGAACAACTCGCCGTAAAGGTCCAGGGCGCAGTCACCAAGATGCGCAAAAGTGATCCCCTGCTGGAAGACAGTATCTTCTGGATCACCGGCAGCACGGCCGTATTCCGGGAAATCCAGACAATCAATCAACATTCCGACCGTGTTCCAGTGCTCAGCCTGGTGCCCGATGTGGTTAAAGCAGGTGACGACAGCGCCGTCATGGCAATCGGCATTACCTTCGACAGCAATGCTCAATTGGCCGCATTTTACGGCATCGACGTGGTAACGGGTCACGCAAAGGTCGGAGATCTCAAGGTAGGCATTGTATCGCCACCAGACATCGCGATTAGCTGGCGTAAAGCGCGTGAGATCGGTATGAATATTCCGTTCAGTTTTTTCGAGAGCGCGAGCTTTGTGTACGACTATGAAGGAAAACTGGTGCGTTACCGGGGTAAGCAGGTCGACAACCCGATTTGATTCCTGCAAAACGGTCAGGCGTCTGTCGCAATGACGGTTGTTTTGACCTTAAGTAAGTGCCATTGAGTATCGTGACAACAAATTGACGGGGTTCAGGGGATATTGAAATCCTTCAGGAACTGCCTGAATTCGGCTGCTGGCAGGGGTCGTG
>Ga0164313_10001579_pt1 | contig 20136 bp, 20 predicted proteins | sample GuaBasSedimGuay4_FD_113735 | JGI IMG/M metagenome (GOLD analysis project Ga0164313, IMG submission 113735) | Subseafloor sediment microbial communities from Guaymas Basin, Gulf of California, Mexico - Guay4, Core 4569-4, 0-3 cm | ecosystem: Environmental > Aquatic > Marine > Hydrothermal vents... | reverse complement strand
GAAAAGCATGAGAACCTGCATCGCGTGGTGGATGTGCCTGGCTCTGGCCTTGGGAGTACTTGCTTGCAGCAGCAGCGATACAGAAACGGACGGCGGCACTGACGACGCCGGCACCGACGCTGGCAGCGATGCGGGATCCGACGCTGGCACCGATGCGAGCACCGATGCGGGCACCGACGCCGGCACGGACGCTGGGTAGTGACGCTCCCTGAGGCCGCGGTCTAGCGACGGCGGCCCACCGCGGGCGGGTGTCGTCTCCGAGCGATCGGGACGGTGCGCGCCCGTTTTCAATTGAGGCAGGCGTAGACCGCTCGTCCCAAGCGTGCGAAAAGCGGGCAGGGTGGGTGCGGGAGGGCAAGAGACCGGGCGCGACGCGCGCCTGTTGAGGGCATCGGTCGCGGCCGTGTGGATCGCTACCGGCGTCGCGGTTCTGCACCCCTACTACCGCGCCATCGGCGAGGCCTACCTCGAGCCCCTGGGCCTGCCGGCGTGGGTCATGTGGGCGACCTGCGCCTTCGAGGTGGGGCTCGGCGCGTGGGTGGTCAAGGTGCCTGCGAATCGCCTCGACACTGCGCTTCAGGTCGGGATGGTCGTCACTTTCACCCTGATCCTCGCGGCGACCGAACCCATGCTGATGGCGAGCCCCTACGGAGTGCTCTCCAAGAACCTGCCGCTCCTCGCCGTCTTGGTCACGGCGATGCTGGTCGTCCAGGAGGGATGGTCTCCCCGGGCCCTCTGGCTACTCCGGGGCGGCGTAGCCATCATCTGGATCACAGAGGGGATCGTGCCGAAGATCCTCTTTCAGCAGGCCGTCGAGCTGAACGTCGTCGCGGCCTCCGGCCTGGTGCCCTTCGACCCATCGGTCTTCCTCGTGATCCTCGGCGTGGCCCAGGCGGTCTCCGGCGTCCTGGCGCTCGTTCTTCGGGGCCGGGTGCTGCTCTGGTTGCTCTATTGTCAGGCCGCGGCGTTGGTCGTGCTCCCCTTGCTCGTATCGATTCAGGACCCGCTCCTCTGGGTTCATCCCTTTGGCCCGATGACCAAAAACATCCCCATCATCGTGGGGACCCTCATGGTGGCTCGCCGATGCTCGTCCCCATCCTGAAGACCCTGCACGTATTCGGCGCCGTGCTCTTCCTCGGCGCCGGCATGATGACCGCCTGGTACAAGGTGCGGGCCGACCGCTCCGGGGACCTACGGGTGCTCACCTGGTACCAGCGCGAGATCGTGCGCGCCGACTGGCTCTTCACCGCACCGTCGGCGGTGATTCTCCCCGTGACCGGCCTGTGGCTCGCGAACATCTACGGCATCCCTTGGAACCAGGGCTGGGTAGGCTGGGGCCTCGCCGGCTTCCTCGTCTCCGGCGTCCTCTGGCTCCCCGCCGTCTGGCTTCAGATCCGCATGCGCCAGATGGCCGAACACGCCCTCAAACACGACGAAGAACTCCCCGCGCTCTTCCACCGCATGAACCGCATCTGGATGGCCCTCGGCATCCCTGCCTTCCTGCTGGCCATCTTCGTCATATGGATGATGGTGGCCAAGTGGTCACCGACCGCATCCATATTCCCCTGAAGGAGCCCGGGGGTCTCCAAGGAGAGCCCGGGGACGGTATAAACTTTCTCACTTTCGTCCGACGAAAGTGAGAAAGTTTATACCGTCCCCGCTTAGAGCGCTGAAGGACCCCGCTTAGAGCGTTTCGAGGAAGGCGACCAGGGCGTCGAAGTCGCTGACCGAGAGGTGGGAGATGCCGCCGTGGGTATTGGGCTGGCCGTCGCGTTCGTTGAGGGCGCGTTCGCCGTCGCGTAATGCGGCGTGGCCGGGGGTGGCGAGGACCTCTCGGAGGGAGCGGGCGGCACCGTGGTGGAGGAAGCGGGTGCGGTCCCAGGCCCCGCGGATCTGGGCGACGCCGATGCGTAGGCCGCCTTCGTTCTGCCGGGAGGTGGGGAAGGTGCCGAGGAACGCCGGGTTCACCCGGTCGACGTCGTTGCCCCAGGGGTCGCGGATCGGGGTGACGAGGTACGGGAAGGTGATGGGCCCCGGCGCGTCGGTCACGGCAGTCGGGAAGGCGGTGGAGGTGACGGGCAAGGGGTGACACCCGTTGCAGCCGGCCTCCGTCGAGGCGAAGATCGCCGCGCCGCGGCTCACGTTGGCCGCCGGAAACGCCGCGTTTGGGTTGGGTAGAGCCCGGGGGCGCGCCAGCAGGAACGTGCCGAGGGCCCTCGTGATCCCGTCGAAGCCGAGGCGAATCGGCCGGCGCACGATGTTGCCGTCGGGGCCAACGCGCTCCGCGAAGAGCGCATCGCCAAAGCTCTCGTCGCGGCCCAAGACGCGCCGGGCGGCGTCGCGGAAGTGTTGGTCCCGGGTCAGCGCCGGCACGCCGTAGGCCCGTTCGGCGCACTCCGGCGGCGGGTTGGTCAGGCATTCGAGCACGTGCTCGCACCCTTCGAGGGTGTCGTCGTCCACGCATTCTGCCCGGGACGGGTAGAGCGACCAGACTCGTGTATCGCTCTGCTCGCAGCAGAAGTTCTCTTTGCGCGCGAACTCGTTGATGACCGGGAAGAAGTTCTCTTCTCCCATGCCTGCTTCCACGAACCACGGGCGGCTGTCGTAGGCCTGGCGGTAGCTCATGATGAGGCGCACGCCCCAGGTGGGTGTCTCGAGGAGCGGCATGCTCACCGCCTTGGCGATGGGGGTGCCTTCCCGGTGGCAGGTCACGCAGGTTTGGTCGCCGTCGACGGTGAAGGCGGCCGTCACCGTGTTGAAGGCTTCTCCCAACTCCACGTCGGTCGCCGGGAATTCTCCCCCCGATACGTCGCCTACCACCCCGGTCTGGGCCTCCGCCGATGTCGGTCCGGTGAGGTCGAGGGCGGTCAGCGTCTCGCTCAAGCGATCGAGGACCACCAGACGATGTCCGTCCCGGGTGGCGACGGCGTCGATGGCTCCGAAGCCCGTCGCATAGAGCCCGGTCTCGGCGGTCTCCCGGGGCGTCAGCGCCCCGGACGCGGCGTCGATGTCGAAGGTTTGCACCTCGCTCGACCCGCCGAAGACCACCGCCAACGCCGCCCCGCCGTCCGCCCGGCGCACCAGGACCGCGCGCTCGGGCATGGCGCCCGCTACGGTCCAGGTCGAACGGGCAGGCATGAACGCGGCGCGCTCTCGCGGCCACGCGTCTACCGGCGCGAGCTCCTCGCCTGCTTCGGGTCGGTCCGGGTCTACGTCCCGGTAGTCTTTGCAGCAGATGCTGTCCGACGTGTAGCGGTGCATTCGTTCGAGGTCCGAGAGCGCGAGCACGTCGATCTCGTTCTGTACGTCCTGGAAACCGACGTTCGCCGTGTTGTCTCCGGGGGCGCCGTCGTGGTCGCCGTCGAAGCCGTCGTCGGGGGGATGGTTGCTGCCCGAACCCACGTGCAGCACGTAGATGAAGTCGTCTGCGATCACGGCGTCGATCACCGGGGAGTTCGGTTCGTAGACCGCCACCGCGGTCCACCGCTCGACGTCCACCATGGTGAGGGCCATCTCGGTCTCGCTGGTGACCAAGAGCCGCGTGCCATCTGGGGTAAAGACGACACGTCGGGGGTTGGCGGGCACGGGTAGGCCGACCGAGTCGGTGCTCGTCCGGAGGGGGTCGAGGACCTTCGCCTCGAAGCGGCCCTCCGTGACTTCGACCTCCCACCGAAGCAGCGAGTCCTTCCAGCGATTGGCGAGCACCGCCAAGCGGCCGTCCGGCGAGAAGGCGACGGCCTCCGTGTAGTAGGGGACGTCTACTTCGGCGACGACCCGGCCCTCGTCGAGGTCCACCACCGATGCGTAGCGGGCGAAGCGGTTGGTCACGACGAGGAATCGACCGTCCGGGTGCAGGGCGAGGCCCATGGGCCCGGGCCCGACCTCGATGCGGCGCTCGGTGGCCAGGGTCTCGGCGTCGACGATGGCCACCTCGCGGCCGGGGTCGTTCTCGGGCCCGGTGAGGGCGACGATGATCCGCTCCCCGTCCGGGTGCGCAAGCATCGTTGATGGCCGGTCGCGATGGGGCTGCTCGGACCACAGGGGGTCGTCGGGCCCAAAGGGATTGTCCACGGGCATGAGCTCCCGCGGCGCCTCGGGGGCGCTCGGCGGATCACTGCAGCCGGAAAGCTGCGCCTGTAGTGACAACAGGATGGCCAAGGCGGCCCATCGCACCGGCACTCGCCTCATCACATCGTCTCACATACGACGGCCCCATCGGGGACGCCGCCGTCGAGGGTGCCCGCGTCGGGAATGACGATGTCGGGGTCGACGCAGTCGTCCTCGTCGACGAGGGTGAGGCTCGTGGTGGCGGTCCCGATGCAACCGCCGGACCGCGTGATCAGCTCCACATGCACCTCCCGGCCCACCAGCTCCGAGGCCGGGGCGTCGTTGAAGAAGATCAGGTGGTCTTCGACGATTCGGTCTCCGCCGGTCCCGTCGACGATGGGCATGCGGCGGTTGTTCTGACTCAGCTCGATGTCGGTGTCGGTGACGCTGATGAAGGTCGTGAGGTCCGCGGTGTCCGCTGCCGGGCCGCCCACCTGGAGCGCCAAGGCGATCATCCGAAAGCCCTGGAATCCGAGGATGAGCTCGGTGTTCTGTCCGGCTGCCACGGGAGTGAAGGAGTCACGGTCGCCGGTGCCGATGGCGACGGTGATGTCACAGCTCGCGTCCATGCCCGCGTCGGTCGGCTCATTGGGGTCGCAGGCCGATGCGCCGACGAGGGGAACGGCCAGCGTCAGGCAAAACAATACGCGCATCGTCATTCGAAACATCAAGTTACCTCTCTATGGATAGGCCGAAGCCCACCGTCACCGAAGTGCGCTGGGGAAGGACGGGTGTATCGAAGTAGCGCTGCCACTTCACCTCGCCTCGGAGGTCGACGCGCCACGCGAAGCCGAGCCACCCCCCCATCTCGTATTCGACCCTCGCGCCCCCGGCGAGGTACCAGCTGTGGGCGAGCTCGCGGTCCTTGGTCCGGATGTCGGGTATGTAGGGCAGGGTGCTGTAGGTGCCCTGGTAGAACGACGCGGCTCGCTGCGAGTAGAACCGGCCGTTGAGCGAAAGCAGCCACCGGTCGCTGGCCTCGGCGGCAACGCGCGCTCGGACGGTGTGACCCGCGACGCCCCAGTCATCCATGTGGAAGCGATAGGAGCCGCGCAGGAAGAGCCAGTCTTCGGGGGCGAGGCGAAGTCGGCCCCGAAGCGCACCCCGAAGGCGTTGGTCGGGGACCTCTTCGGTCACGTAGACCACCGACTGGCCGGAGCCGGACTCGATGGGCACGTAGCGATAGGGGTTTTCCTGGTAGCCGTCTTTCCATTCGAGGGCTCCCACGAGGTCCATCACCGCGACCGGCGAGAGCACAGCGGTCCACGAGAGCTCGCTGGCGAGGTTGGTCACATGCCCCACCCAGTCGATTTCTCCGGTTCGGCCGACGGAGTCGTAGGCGGCCGCGAGCGAGAGCCCCACCGTGTGGATGCGCTGGTCGTCTTCGACTGAAAGTGACGCGGCCCCCGAGTGCGTCATGTAGTCCGGCGAATAGCTGATGCCGTAGCCGAGGCCGAGGTGCAGGGTCCGGGTCAGGTCGTGGGTAACGCCGAGGCCGCCCCCGTGGCGCGTCTCATCGAAGCCATGGGGGCTCGCGCTGGTACGCACGTCGACCGTGGCCGCGCTCACCACATCGGCGTCGTAGCGTGCCGAGACGTGGGTCTCTTCCTGGACCGCGACCACCGCCGTGGCGACGGGATGCACGACGAGGAGCCCATCGTCGTCGCTGTGCACGAAGACCGAGGCCCCGACGCGGTCATCGGCCCGGGCCCCGGCCGCCGTCAGCAGCAGCACCAACACGAGGGCGGCGCGTGCTCGGAGGTTAAACAGTGTCGGATGGAGCGTGAGACGCAAGCGAGGTGGTCTCGGTGCCGAGCAGCCCGCGCAGGCTACGTAGAGTAGCTGAGCAGGCAGCGCAGGAACCGGGGCCAGATCGCGCCGTGGATCGCGCTCCAGGCGATGCTGTTTAGTTGCAGCCACAGCCGCCTCCACCACTCGCACCGGGCGTCAATGCGCCTTCGCGCGCCCCCGCCTCGTGGGCGGCCATGTTGTCGGCTTCGGGCTCGGCGCCTTCGCGCATGGTCCGGTGGGAGAGTCGCCCGCGCTCCCAGGGCTGCACCGTCGCGCAGCCGGCCAGCAGGAAGAGCGACATGAAGAGCGCCACCGAGGCCCCCACGGCGAGGGCAGAGAGCCAAGACCGCCGGGTGTGGCGGGTGCGGCTCCTGGTGCAACGGGCCGTCATGGCAGCCCCCCGTCGACCGGGGCCCGGCCGCTGAGCCATCGCTCGAGGGCGAGGCAGGTGGGATCCGTCCAGTCGACGAAGACTTCACCGACGCCGTGGGCACATCCGCCGGCCTCGAGGGCGAGGGGCTTGCAGAAGAGTTCCGAGCTCTCGAGCTCCGAGCCGTGGGCAAAGGCGGCCAGGCGCCGAGCGTTCTCTCCGAGCTCTTGCTGGGTCAGGGGCTCGTCGAGGTGCAGCCGGCTCGCGTCGGCGCGGTAGTGACCTGGCGCGTAGAGGCGCAGGCGTCGGTCCGCGCGCCCATGACATCCCCCCGAGGCGCAGCGCTCCGCGACGTGGGGCTGCACCTCGGTCGCGTAGGCGCCTAGGGGCCCCGTCTCGAGGAGCGTGAGGGACGACTCCGGGCCATCGCACCCGGCGATGCTTGATGATGCCAAGATGGCCGTGCTCAGGAGCGCGCTCAAATACGCTGCGCGGATCAAGGCGTCTCCCGCGCGTCTGCATCGTAGAAAGCCCCGGACTCGATCCATTGGGCGACTGCGCGGACCAGCGAGTCGTCGGCGCCCCCGGGCGGGCACGTCCCGAGGACCGGCGCATCGGCTTCGAGCTCTGCCCCGACGAGACGCTCCACCAGTGTGCTCCGCCGAGCTCGGAGCCCGTCGCGGTCGATGAAGCGGGTCATGAGTTGCTCGTAGGCGGCGGAGAAACGACCCGCCCCGGTGCGTCCGTCGAGGGGGAGCGCCGCCGCGGGGTCATCCCCTCCGTGGCAGGCGCTCGATGCGCAGGTCGCCTCGAAGACCGGCGCGATGCTCCCGCGGTAATCGACGACGGCGCCTACCATGGGCATCGTTGACGGAGGCAGCGGCAGGCGACGGTCGCGGTCTCTATAGGTTGCCATGGTCACCGATGCCGCGCTGATCGCGTCCGGCTCGAGGCCGAAGGCGTCCTCGGGGCGCCCGGACATGGAGCCGTGGCACCCCGTGCAGTTGTGGGCGTAGGTGTCGGTGTTGGTCCCCCCGGGTACCGACTCGGCTCCTTCGGCGAAGTACCAGCGGTCCAGCTGATTGCCGACCACCATGCCCCGGTCGTCGAGCCACTGGAGCAAGATGGGCGTGCGCGCCGGCACTTCGAGCCAGGCCGAGCGATCGGCGGGTAGGGTGTGCTCCGCGAGGACTCGGGCGGGGGGGCGGTCCGTGAGCCCGACCGTCGTTCCCCCGTCATCGTAGAAACCGAAGTCCGCCGCCGGCGGGCCCTCCCAGGCGAGGAGGCGAACGCCCCGGATCTCTTCGAGCAAGGTGCGTACTCCACGGGGGCCGACGCGTCCGTAGAGGACCTCGAGGACCGCGACGTCCCGGAGCACCAGATATCCCCGGTCGAAGGTCGGGTCGGTCACCTCTTCGTGTCCGTCGTCTTCGGGGGGGCGCACGAAGACCGGGGCTGGCGATCGGATGGTCTCTCCCGGCGCGGCGAGCAAGAGCTCGGCCGAATCGAGGGACGCGCCGCCGACCCCACCGGCCAGGGTGACGAGGTAGAGCGCGTCTTCGCCGGGAGTCTCTGGGTCATCGGCGACCGCCAGCACGCGCCCGTCGGGCAGCACCGCCGGGTCACGCCACCGAGCGTTCGTATCGAGCCAGGTAACCGCGGGCCGGTACCCTCCCATGCTCACCTCGTCGACGGCATCCTCTGGGACGACGGGGCCGAGGGAGCGGTCCAGGACGCCGAGGCGCCCGCGGTCATCGGCGACGTCCGTATTGTCGAGGCCGATCAGGACCTGGCGCCCATCGGGCAGGTCTCGGGCCACGAGCAACGCGATGGGCGCGGTGCTGGCGCCGAACTGCACGTGGTACTCGGGCTCGCCGTGGAACCGGCTGTCGTGACAGAGCGGGAATCGAAAGAGCACCCCCTCGTCCCCGGCTTCGCCCCGGCGACGGGTGCCGAAGATGAGCTCTCCTCGGGTCTTGCCCGCCGCGAGCATGGCGGGTGACATCTCGGGCGTTGGGGTCCAGGTGAGCCGCTCGAGGCTCTGGTCCCGGTCGATGGCTACGATCTCCGTGGGCACGCCCTCGCCGTCGGCCTTTACCTCGCCGTGGCCGTCCCAGGCGGCGACGACGCGCCCGTCGGCGGCCCAGTTGGGTTGCACGAAGGAGCCGGGGTCGGTCTCCGGCGATACGCGCCGTGACTCGCGGGTCCCGAGGTCGATCTCCCAGAGCGCGAAGAGCCTCTCGGCCCCCCGACGCATGGCGAAGACCACTCGCGTGCCGTCGTGAGAGATGGCCGGGTCTCGGACCTCGGCGGGCCCCTCGGGGTGCAGCGCCGCCGTCAGGTTCTCTTCGTTTCCGGGGACCGGCGGGTAGGCCGCGAGGTAGAGGTCGCTGCCCGTAGGCCCCGCTTCGATGCGGTAGGGCGCCCGGGCGGCGACGGGGCCGCGCACGAAGAGCAGGGCCGACGGCACTTGCCCGTCTACCACCCCGAGGGCGTCGCGTTCGGCCCGAGCCCAGGTGACCATGGCTTGGAACTCGTCCGAGTCCGTGGGGCGGTCGAGGGGGGCATCGGAGAAGAACGTTCCGTCACCGCCGCGGTGCACGAGCCCTCCCGCGAGGGGGCCTAGGGGTTTTCGGAGCAGGCGCGAGGAGAGGGGGTCGGCGCCCCAGAGGTCCAGGTGCTTGCGGGCTGTTCGGTAGGCGGCGCGCACATCCTGGGGCGCGAAGAGCCCGGTCTCCCGATCGGGGCGTCCCCGGAACGCCGTGAAGGCGACCTCGGTCGGGCCGTGGCACCCGGCGAAACCGCAGCGGTTGGCCAGGACGGGGAGGACCGTGCCGGCAAAAAGTTGTTCCCTCTCGCTCAGCTCGAGGTCTTCTCCGCCGCTCCCGTCGACCTCGCTGTCGACCCACCGGGTCAGCGCGATGGCCATCGGGTCTTCAGGGCCGCTGAAGAGGGCGCCCCCGACGTGAGGTCCGCCGTCGGCCCACCTCGGCATGGGGATGCGGACCAGAGTCGAGAGCCCTGCCGGTTCGACGGTGACGATTCGTGCCCGGGCGACCTCCCGAGCGGCCGCGACGTCGGCGATGGCACCGTCTCCATCGAGTCGGAAGAAGAGCCCTTCGACGGTCGGCCAGGGTGCTCCTTCATCTACCCCGTGGCAGGTCGATGACGCGCATCGGCTTTGGAGCACGGGGAGGGCTTCCCGTTCGAAGACATCGTCAGGGCTATCGACGCACGCCGCCGTAGCGAGGCCCGTGAACGCCATTAGAAGCAAAGCGGCCCCCCGCACGGTGGCACCTTCTCGCGGTACCTCTTGCGGGCTCATGCACACAATGTGGGATCCGGAGTGGGCTCGGGATTGACGTGGATCAATCCCAGCGACCCCTCCGGGCTCGTCCCAGAAACAGGTGACAGAGCGCCAACAAAGTCAGCGTACGACCCGGGCGAAATCGTAGGTGCTGACCACGCCCACGATGCCATTGTCGACGACGAGGATCCGGCGGACGTCCATGGAAAGCGCCTGTTGAGCCGCTCGGTAGAGGGGCATCGAAGGCGGCACTGAGAGGATGCGCAGGTTCATGACCTCCTCGACCGGGGTCCGGGGATCGTGGGCCCGGGCGAGGAGCGCGTCGACCTGGGAGAAGGTCCCGAGGGGCCAGCCGCCCTCGGCGACGACCAGACCGTGCTTGTTCGAGACCTCGAGGCGGTCGACCGCGAGGGCCAACGGATCGTCGGGGGAGACCCGGACCACGGACTTGGTTGCGATTTCGACCACCGGGGTGCGCACCCGCTTTTCGACCACGGCGCGCACCAGGTCGCGGGTCGAAACGACCCCCACCGGCGCCCCGTCCTTCTCCACGAAGACCCGGTGGATGCGCTCATCGAGCATCTTCTTGGCGACCGTCGAGAGCTCCGTGTCGGCCGATATGGTGATCGGGTGGGCGGTCATCAGGTCCCCGATCGGGTCGTCGGATAGACGCAGGGTCTCTCCGGGCTCGGCGGACGAGGTCGCGAGGAGGTCGGTTCGGGTGACGACACCCACCAAGACGCCGCCATCGCTGACGCCGAGGGCGGACATCGAATACTGCTCGAGGATCCTCTCCGCATCGACGGCGGGGGTCGTTCGGTCGACCATGCGGATGGGGGTGGTCATCCATTCGGAGGCGGGCGTGGCGAAGTTGCTCATGGAGGGGAATTACGCCCGGAAAGTGGTCCGGCAAGGGCTGGGTCGCCGGATGGTCGTCGTCATCGTCAATGGGCCTGCTACCCTCCCTGTATGCGTACTTTACTACTTCTTGCTTCTTTGCTCATCTCTCTGGCCGTTGCGTGCGGTGACGACTCGACCACCACGGATTCCTCGATGCCGGACGCATCCACGGACTCCGGAACGGGCGATGCCTCTACGGATTCTTCGGCGCCAGATTCTTCGACCGATGCCGCGGCTGACGCGTCGCCCACCGACTCCGCCGTGACCGACTCCGCCGCGCCTGACGCGACCTTCGACGCGGCCGGCCGCATGGCCACGGGCACCCCCAGCTGCACCATGGACTCCGAGTGCGCCGAGAACGTCTGCTGGGACTTCAATGATTTCGACGAATACTGCGGCGGTACTGTCTGCTCGAGGGCGTGCACCGGCGACGCCGAGTGCGTCACCGCCGCCACCGCCGCTTCGGCCGCAAACCCCGAGAACGCCAGCTGCGCCTCCGACAATACCTGTGACTTCGTAGGTACAGGCCTCGGGCTCTTCGTATGCTCTTGAAGAGCTAGCCCCCCACGAGAGAGCCCCGGGGGTCGTCCGGGGCGAAACCCGCCTGCGCTCTCATCTGTTCAATCGCGTCGACGATGCTGGCCACTCGGCGAGGGCGTTCGACGGCTCGGTGGCCCAGAGCCTCGACACACCACAACGCGGCCTCGTCGATGCTCGCGAAAAATCGCAAGTCGACCGGCCCGCGTTTCAGGAAGAGCAGGCTGCGCAGCATCGTGCGCACGAGGCTGACTTCGATGCGGTCTCCGAGTAGCACCATGGCGCCGGCCCGGAGCACGCCTTTGTAGGCTTCGACCTGCCGCGCGGTCTCCTTCCGCGCCGGTCCGTCCGGGAGGCTGCGGGAAATGCTGCGTTCGATCACCGAGAGGAACGCGGCGCCCTCGGGAGGCTGCCGCGCGACTCTGGCGAGGAGCGGTTCCCGTCGTTTCACGTCATCGACGGATGGGGTGTCCCGGTAGAGCAGCAAGACCAGGTCGCCGAGGGCCGCGTAGCAGACGCCGGGGCGGATCACCAAGAGTTCGAGTTCGTCCGTCTTGGGCATGGGCTTGGCCAAAAAGTCGATTGGCGCGGATCGATGCGCCTCCCCAACGATACACCCGGTCCCGAAGTGTAAGGACGATGAACCCGGCACGTTACCCCCCCGAACCACATTGCTTGGGAGGTGGGAAATGCGCCGAGTCGTTTGTCTATGGTTGGCTGTCGTGGCCGCGGGTTGCGGAGGGGCAGCGCCGATGCTCGGGCAGTCCGACGCGTACGGAGGGGGCCCCGGGGAGCCGTATCAGGACGTAGGCGCCGCTACAGATGCCGACGCGATGGGCGCTGAGGTGGCGGCCTCGACGGTTACGAACCCGCCGGCGACTGGCCTCGCAGCAACGAGCGGCGAAGACGCGAGCGGTGATGCCGGGGGAACGCCGCCGAACTTGGTGGCCTCGACGGTCAATACGGTCACGACGCGCCGGGGCGGTGGTGGCGACGGGGAGCGTGACCCGAACGACCCGATTCAGATCCCCGACCTTCCCGCTCCGCTGCTCATCTACACCGCCGACATGCGCATCGAGGTTCCGGCCGGGGAAGTGGTCACAACCATCGAGCGAATCATCGAGGGCGCCGTGTCCTTCGGCGGTTACCTCGCCGGAAGGACGGACACCTCGGTGTCGGTCCGAGTCCCTTCGCGGCTCTTTCGCGAGAGCCTCGCCGACGTCGAGCAGCTCGGTGATGTGAAGAGCCGTCGGGTGACGGCCCAGGATGTCTCCGAGGAGTACCACGACCTCGACGTGCGCCTGCGCAACCTCCGGGGTCTGCGAGAGCGCCTCGAGTCGTTCCTCGCGCGAGCGACGACGATCGAAGAGGCGCTGCGGGTGCAGACCGAGCTCGAGCGCGTGTCGATGCAGATCGACCAAGCCGAGGGGCGCCTGCGCTACCTGCGCTCCCGGGTCGCGTTCTCGCTGGTCACCATTCACGTCAACCCCGCGCCGGTGGTGGTGGCCCCGCCAGAGACCACCGTCGTTGTCGAAGCGCCGACCCCGCCGCCCCCGGCGCGCCTCCTGGACCTTCCGATTCAGTGGCTGAACGACACGGGCCTCGGCCGGCTCCTGGACCTGACGTGAGGCGCGAAATGAAACCGACGATGAACAACGTGAAGAAGAACTCAAAGAGTCACGAAGGAAGAGCCATGAACCACTTCGCCCAAGCTGTCCTGCGTCTCGTCCTCGTCCTCGCCGCTTTCGGCTGCGCGCATCCCGCCCACTTCGCCACGCCCCCAGGTTTCGTCTCCATCGAAGACGACGCCTACGACTTCCGCGCAACCAACGCGGACGGCGTGGTCCTCGGAGTCCGGGCGATGGACAACGACCCCGAGGGCGACCTCGCGTTCTGGGCCGGAGCCATCGACCGACGCCTCCGTCAGCGTTACGAAGCGGTCGAGGTCCTCGAGGTCGAGGCGGCGACCGGCACCTCGGGAATCCAGATCCGGTACCAGACCGACCACGGCGGACGCCTGCATCGCTACTGGGCGACCATCTTCGTCCACGGTGACCGCGTCTACCTCGTCGAAGCCGGCGGCGACGCCGAGTTCTTCGACCCCCAGGTGGCCGACGTCGAAGAGGCCGTGCTCTCGGTGGACCTCGGCTGAGTCGATTCGCGGCGCGCTGGACGGCTATCGCTCGAACGGTCGGCAGGGCGTAGTGTGGAGCGATGAACCGTCTCGGCTCCTCGTTTCTCGTGGGCGCTTTCTTGGTGCCACTTTGCCTCGGTGCCTGCGATGGTGACGGTGCCGCAACAGACGGTGGCGCTGCCGACGCGGCGGATGCCGTCCCGCCCTCGGACGCCGCGGTTGCCGACGCGTATTGCCCAGTCGTCGACTACGCCGCTTGCGGCGGCGACCTGACCGGTACGTGGGCCTTTCGCTCCCTCTGCCCCGACGACCCGGCGGCGGCCGCGGCCCTCTGCGAACACCCCTACGACGACCGGGCGGAGTGCGTGGGCGCCGGTAACGAGGCGGTTTGCGATGGTACCCACACCGGCACGCTGACCTTCAACGCGGACGGAACCGTCGACATCGACACCACGGTGACCCTCGTCGGGACGTGGAGCTTCACCGACGCATGCTTGGCGGCGGCGGTGACCACCGGCACCACGCCAGAGGAACGCTGCGCCAACTTTGGCAACGGTCGAGCCACCTGCACCTACGAAGGCAGCTGCACCTGCGTCGGCGACCCCATCGTCGAGGCCGATACCAACACCGCGACCTACGCGGTCGTCGGCGACGAGCTCACCATCGGTGATGACCCGCCGGCGTCGTACTGCATCGCGGGTGACCTGCTCACCATGGACTACTACGTATTTCATCCGGTCAGCTGGCGCTACTGGGTCCTCGAACGTCAGTGACGCTTCGATGATATCGGGGTGACACCGGGGTGACATCGAGGTGAGGGGGCCTCTTTTGCGTGTCCCTGTTTGGTGACAGGAAAACCCTGACAGACGACGCGTGCCGAACCTGCGACGTTCGTGGTTCGAGAGGCGCAGGCGGAATGGATCGAGACGATGATGGGCACGATGAGTGCGCCTCTTTGGTGGGCGTGGCTCGCGTGGTGCGCGTGCCGAATTTGCTCCCCCCCCTTGGCGGATTGGTGAACGTGCCCACATTCCTGGTGTCTGCGGCTCATGGCCCGCGCTGGAAGGAGGAGACAGTCCGCATCGGAATCGAAATCCCGGACCGTGCGGTCCTCGACGCCCTGCCGACGGCTGTCGTGGTCTCCGCCGGGGGGCGGGTTCGGTACGCGAATCACCGCGCCGCGAAGGTCCTCGGTGCATCCGTGACGGAGCTCGTGGGTCAACCCCTCGGTGACGTCATGGGCGTCCCCGACCCGGGACTCCCCGCCGCTGACGGTGAGCGTGGGGAAGGCCGCGTGATCCGGACCGTGGGCGGCGAGGAGCGGACCCTGGGATACACCTCGACGCCGGTCGGCGGCGCCGCGGAAGTCATCGTTTTTCAGGACATCACGCGTTTTATCAATATCCAGCGGGAGCGCGACAAGCTCCTCCGCCTCGCGGCGATAGGCGAGGCGCTGCCGTCCCTTCTCCATGAGCTCAAGAATCCTCTGGCGGCGATCATGACGTCGGTCGAGGTGCTCCTCGAAGAGGTTTCCGCCGGCCCGGTGCAGGAGGACTTGCACGCGGTGCTCTCGGAACTGCGCCGCATGGCGCTGAGCTTCGAGGGCATCGGGGCGGTGCATCGCAAGCTGCGAGCGAAGCGCCTTGGTCCCGTCGACTACGCCTGTCGCGAGGCGTGCCGAGTCCTCGAAACCCGGGCCAAGAATGCCGGCGTCGAGTTCAAGTACGTCGTGGACGACATGCCGCTCCTGCCCATCGACCCCTCGGTCGTCCGGGCGCTGGTTTTCAACTTCATCACCAACGCCATCCACGCCTGCGAGCGGGGTAGCGCGGTGCGTCTTGCCGCCGGCTTCAACGAGGCGACGGGCGTATGCGAGCTCTCGGTCGTGGACACGGGTTCGGGCATGAGCCCGGACGTGCTGGACAAGGCGACGGACCTCTTCTTCACGACCAAAGTGAGCGGGAGCGGGATCGGGCTCGCGCTCTGTCGTCGGGTCGTCGAGGAGGCCGGGGGTGAATTGACGATCAAATCGGTACCGGGGTTCGGGAAGCAGGTACGCATTGCGGTTCCAATATCAGGGTAGACTTGCGAGGTTGCTGTGGGGAGCCGCACAACTAGGAGGCGAAAATGAGTAGAGTCGAACAGCTGAACCAGGCCCTCCGGGCGTTGCAATCGGGGACCCCCGATATCGAGGCGAGCGCGCTCATCTCGGACGACGGGTTGATGATCGCGAGCGCGCTTCCTCAACACGTCGAGGAGATGCGCATCGCGGGGATGAGCGCGACGCTCCTGAGCCTCGGCGGTCGGGCCGCGAACGAGCTCGAACGCGGTGACCTCCAACAAGTGCTCATCCGGGGTGAACGCGGCTACGCGGTCATGGTCCGCGCCGCCGAGGGCACGATGCTCTTGGTGCTCACCAGCGAGGACGCGAAGCTCGGGCTGATCTTCCTCGACCTTTCCCGCGCGGTCACCGCCATCAAGAAGATTCTCTAAGGAGGAAACCGTGGGCAACCTAACGCTCTTCGACAACGGCAATCACAAGAACTTCCTCCTCGAGGATTTCGCTCAGGGCGGGATCGCTGTGCAGGCGAACCAGCACCTCATCGTGCACGGTGACGCCGGCATGATCCTCGACCCCGGTGGTCACAAGATTTACAACAAGGTCTTCTCCGAGACCCGTTCCCTGCTGGGCAAGGGGTCCCTCAAATACCTCTTCCTGTCGCACCAGGACCCGGACATCGTCGCTGCCGCCAACGGATGGCTGATGACCACCGACGCCGAGGCCTACGCCTCCAATCTGTGGCTGCGGTTCATCCCGCACTTTGGCCTCGACCACCTCGTCGCCGAGCGCCTCCACGGGATCCCCGATGGAGGCATGCGCCTCGACCTCGGCGGCTCCGAGCTCCTGGTCCTCCCGGCGCACTTCCTCCACTCCTGCGGCAACTTCCAGGTCTACGACCCGACCTCGAAGATCCTCTACTCGGGTGACCTCGGTGCTTCGGTGGGCATCGACTACCGCGAGGTCACCGACTTCGACGCGCACATCCCGGCCATGGAAGGTTTTCATCAGCGCTACATGGCATCCAATGCGGTCATGGCGGCCTGGGCGCGCATGGTCCGGCCCCTCGATATCGAGATCATCGCCCCGCAGCACGGCGCGGTCTTCAAGGGCAAAGAGCAGGTCGGACGCTTCATCGACTGGTGTGAAGCCCTCGAGTGCGGAGTCGACCTCATCGTTCCCGAATTCACCATTCCTGACCGATGAGTCTGGTGCTCATCGTCGAGGACGAGGCGATGCTGCGGGCGTCCCTCGCCCGGGGCCTGTCCAAGATGGATGGGATCGACGTCGTGGATGCGGGCAGCGTCGACGATGCCCTCGTGCTCATCGACCGGCGCCCCCCGGACCTGATCATCTCGGACATCGACATGCCCGGCCGCACCGGGATCGAGCTCCTCGGGGAGCTCGGTCGCCGGGGGCTCATCGTCCCGATCGTCTACGTATCGGCCTACCTCAAAGCCTACCGGGCTCAGCTCCCGCCGAACGCCAACATCGAGGTGATGGAGAAACCGGTCGCCCTCCACGAAATCCGCGAGATGGTGCGCACCAAACTCGAGCGGAGATCCGAGGCCCCGGAGCCTTTTTCGGTCCCCGACTTCATCCAGCTCGCGAGCATGGGGCGCAGGTCCGTCGTCATCGAGGCGACCTGGCCTGACGGTTCGAAGGGCGAGATCAGCGTGCGCGATGGGGAGGTCTGGGACGCGTCTGCCGGGGACCGGAGCCCCAAGGAAGCGTTTGCTCGGGTCGCGTGGAGCGACGATGCTCGCGTGCGTTGCCGGACCGCCCGAAACCTCCCTGCGGTGAGGCGCCTCGAGGGCTCCGCCGAGTCTCTTCTCATGGACACGGCCCGTCTCCTCGACGAGTCCAACCGCGAGGGCCTCGTCGACCGGGCCCAGCGCTACTCGTCGATGCCCCCGCGCATGGGCGGCGACGACCTCGAAGACGCCTTCGCCGCCGCAGCCGGCCCTGCGGAGGGCCTCTCCTCGATCGATGCCGACGATACGAAGCGAGCCTTCGCAGAGGAAGACGACGAAGCCGCGCCGGAGCCTCCGGTGGAGCTTTCGCCGATGCAAAAAGAGTTTAACCGCCTGGTGGACGACGGCGTGATGGCGCTCCTGACCAAGGACTTCGCCACAGCCGCGGCGGCCTTCCAGGAGGCCGAGGAAATCCAGCCCGGTGATTCCACCGTGCGCACCAATATCGAACGCCTGCGAGAGCTTGGCCACGTTCCGGAACCCAAGGGAGAGTCGTCATGACCCGTAGAACCACCATCGCGAGCCAAAAGGGCGGCGCGGGAAAGACCACGGTGACCCTCAACCTCGGGTTGGCGATGGCCGAACGGGGGGACCGAACGTTGATCGTCGACCTCGACCCCCAGGGAGGCATCGGCCACTCGCTGTGCCAGGGGGACGTCGCCCTCTCGGGGATCGCGGACGTATTGATGGGCGCCTGCGAGCCCTCCGACGCGGTCATCCAGACCAAATTGTCGGCGCTCTCGATTCTGCCCCGGGGCAAACTCGACGCCGTCGACGTGTGCGAGTTCGAGCAGGCGCTGCTCGGAGAAGGGGTTCTCGAAGAACTCTTTCAATCCGTCGAGGGAGGCTTCGATCACGTTTTCATCGACACCCCCTCGGGGCTGGGCATGCCGACCCGTGCCGCCCTCGCCACGAGCGATTTCGCCCTGGTCCCGCTTCAAGGGGAGCCCCTCGCGCTGCGCTCGGTGCACCAGATCCTGCGGGTCATCGACCACGTGAAACGAAACGAAAATGAGCGCCTCGAGCTCCTGGGGCTGCTGCCCACGATGGTCGATCGCGGCAACCAAGCATCGCTCGAGGTGCTGATCCAGAGCTGGCGTGACCTCGCCGGGGTCTTCGAGACGATCATCCCCCGCGCCGACGTCTTCCTCGAGGCTAGCGAGACGGGCTTGCCGCTTGCGTACCTCAGTGGCCCCAAGCGCCCCGAGGCGCGACGCTTCGAGATGCTGGCGAACGAAATCAGCAACCTGATGAACGAACTGACTGGAACGGAGGCGGGCAATGTCGAGCAAGCGCAACGACAGCTCCTATGACCTCGAGCGTGCGGCGCGTTTCTCGGCCCGGCTGAAGGGACGCGACGTCGACGCCAAGGTTGCGAGGGACGCAGAGGACGCCGAGGGGGATGATTCGAGCGACTACGTGCGCTTTTCGCGGGGAGGGGTGCGCTTTGGGGCGCCCCAAGGCACGGCGGCTTCGGCCCCCGCGGCGGCCTCGGTCCCTGCCCCCGCCCCCGACTCCAGCGAGCTCGTCAGCTTCGATGGGGCGGTGCCTTGGTCCGGCGAGATGGCCGGTTCGGTTGGCTGGGGCCGCATGCTCGACTGGTGTGTAGAAGCTCTCGAGGCCGAGGCGGCGTTTGTCGTCGACGGGCGCGGACTGACCATTGCGGCGAGCGGGAGCCTTCCCCAGGCCGACATCGACGAGACCGGGGCGCGGCTCACGGTCGCCTTCGAGCAGGCGGATGAACTCGCCGGCACACTGGGAATTGCGCTGTCGGTCAGCGTCGAACTCGACACGGGTTGGCTCGTTGGCATCCTCGTCCCCGGCGCCGACGACGACAAGTTCACGGTCGGAGTGGTGCTGCCCCGTGCGCTCTCGAACGACGCGCGTCAAAAGATCGCGGCGGCGTTCACCAAGAAGGCACTCGAACTCTAGAGCACCTACGCTGCGAGCTCAGTCGAGGTCGTAGCGCTTCAGCCGCTGGTTCAACGTGGTCCGACTGATGTCCAGCTCCTTGGCGAGCTGGGTGCGGTTGCCGGCGGTGCGTTCGAGGCCGCGGCGGATGAGGGCGCGTTCGAGTTCTTCGACGGCGTCTTTGAGGGAGCCGCTCCCGGCGGCGGCCGCGGCGGCCTGCTCGGCGCCGGCGCCGGCCGCGTCGCCGTATCCGCCGGCGCGCCGGACGGCGTCCGAGAGGTGCTCGGGGCCGATCTCCTCGGCGCCAGCGGCGGTCAGCTCCCAGCGCTGCACCTCGGCTTGCAGCTCGCGGACGTTGCCGGGGAAGGGGTAGCGCTCGAGGCACGCCCAGGCGGCGTCCGAGACTCGGCGCGGCAGGTGTTCGGCATCGCGAAGGAAGTGGGCGACCAAGAGGCGCACGTCCCCGGGGCGCTCCCGGAGGGGGGGGAGCCGGAGCGGAACGACGTGCAAGCGGTAGAAGAGGTCTTGGCGAAATTCGCCCCGGTCCACCATGTCCGTGAGGCTCCGGTGGGTGGCGGTGATCACCCGGACGTTGGCCTTCTTGGCGCTGGTGGCGCCGACCGGCATGTAGCTGCCGTCCTGAAGCACGCGCAGCAGCTTCACCTGGAGCGCCGGGCTCATCTCGCCGACCTCGTCGAGGAAGAGGGTGCCCCCCTCGGCGGCGCCGAAGAGGCCGTCGTTGCTCCGGGTCGCCCCGGAGAAGGCCCCGCGCACGTGGCCGAAGAGGGCGCTCTCGAGGAGCTCGTCGCTCATCACCGCGCAGCTCTGGGCGATGTGGGCTTCGCGGGCTCTCCGGCCGTGCTCGAAGAGGGCCCGGGCCACGAGCTCTTTCCCCGTCCCGCTCTCGCCCTCGATGAGCACCGTCGCGTCGCTGTTGGCGACCCGGCGCAGCTGCTCGAAGAACCCCATCATCTGCGGTGACCGGCCGACGATGCCCCAAAGGCCCGGGGTCTCGCTCTCGGTCTGGGCGAGGCGGGCCCGGCGGTCTTCCTCATGCCTCGCGACCTCCCGGGCGGCGGTGCGCAGGAGCGCGCGCACGATGCGCGGACGGCTTCCCTTCACGACCGGCAGCGCCCGGGCGTGAGCGCCGGGGTCCGGGAGGTTCGGGTCGAGGTCGGCGAGGGCGGCCGCCAGCTTCGTGGGGTCCACCGGCGTGCACCCTTCGAGGCGCGTCGCGGTGAATCCCGAGGCGACGACGTGGCAGAG
>Ga0164313_10001578_pt1 | contig 20145 bp, 20 predicted proteins | sample GuaBasSedimGuay4_FD_113735 | JGI IMG/M metagenome (GOLD analysis project Ga0164313, IMG submission 113735) | Subseafloor sediment microbial communities from Guaymas Basin, Gulf of California, Mexico - Guay4, Core 4569-4, 0-3 cm | ecosystem: Environmental > Aquatic > Marine > Hydrothermal vents... | reverse complement strand
TCTACCTTTGCCCTCAGCCTGGCTGCCCTGGCCCTGCTCGGCTGGCTGGCTGGGCAGGACTGGTTCTATCACGGGCTCGGCGTCAGCCAGGCATCGCCCTGGATGGCACTGCTGCTGTTCATGATGGTGCTGCCGGTATTCACCTTCTTTATACAACCGCTCATGTCCCTGCTGTCACGCAAGCACGAATTCGAAGCCGATGCCTATGCCGTACAGCAGTCCAGTGGCACCGACCTTATTCATGCCCTGGTCAAGATGTACCGTGAGAATGCGAGCACCCTGACGCCCGACCCCCTGTATTCAGCCTTTCACGATTCACATCCACCGGCACCTGTGCGGATAGCACACATATCCGCTAACATGAGCACCACCTGATACGGAGACCACCTATGAAGACGTCATTACTGACACTTATTACGACCAGCCTGGTGATGGCCAGCAGCACCCTGCCCGCCATTGATATCGAGCACGGCAAGACTCTGCAACAACAGAATTGCATGCGTTGTCACGATGACAGCATGTACACCCGCGAGGAGCGGCGCGTCACCACGCTTGATGCCCTGAAACACCAGGTACAGCGTTGTGAAACCAATCTCAACCTGACCTGGTTTCCGGAAGATGTTGATGCCGTCACCAAATACCTCAACACGAGCTTTTACAAATTCAAGTAATCCCATGACCGCCCGCGACCTGAGCAGCAAACACTGCACGCCCCGGGAAGGTGAACCGTTAAGCCGCGAACAGGCAGACGAATTGTTGCAGGACCTGCACGACGACTGGGCAATCGACAAGTCCGGCAAGGAAATCAACCGCACTTTTAAATTCGCCAACTATTACCAGACCATCGCCTTTGTGAACGCAGTGGCCTGGATTGTCCACGCTGAAGACCATCACCCTGATCTGGAAGTTGGCTACAATCGCTGCCACATGCGCTTTAGCACCCATTCAACCGGTGGCCTTTCCGAAAACGATTTCATCTGTAGTGCCAAGATCGATGCCCTGTTGCCAACAGACAATTAAAGTCAGGGTGTCACCAATAAAAACACCCGTTTGGCCACGGAAGCACACGGAAAACCACGAAAACAATTTTATTAAGACATTTTTATTCCGTGTAATTCCGTGTGCTTCCGTGGCAAAGTTTTTAAGAAAGAGTCATTCAGCCTTGCCCCCATTATCTGTCCCACGCCACAAAAAAACAGGCATCTGCAGTGGTGCCTGAGATTCAAGAAAACACCCGGGCAGACACAGCACGTCCCGGCCTTGTCATTGTCAACTATGGAAAGAACCAGCTGGTCGAGGATGCCAGCGGTGATATTTATCGCTGCGTTGCACGGCGCGGCTTGCCGCAAATAGTCTGTGGTGACGAAGTTGAATGGCAGCCAACCGGCAAGTCGGCCGGCGTCATTGAAACAATCCTGCCACGCCGCACCGTGCTGTTGCGCGCCGACGCTAACAACAAGAGCCGCCCGCTGGTCACCAATATTGACCAGGTCATCATTGAGGCAGCCCTGGAACCCGCCCTGGACTATTTCCTGATAGACAAATACATTGTGGCTGCCGACCTGGCCCAGGCCGAACCACTGATCATCATCAACAAGTCCGACCTGATCAGGCCTGAAGATCGCAGCCGCATCGAGGCGCTGATCAGCGAATACAGTGCCATCGGCTACACCACCCTGCTGACCAGCGCGCATGAAAATACCGGCATCGAGGCATTTTCAAACTGTCTGACTGGCAAGACCAGCATCCTTGTCGGCCAGTCCGGCGTCGGTAAATCATCCCTGATCAGGCGCTTGCTGCCAGACCGTGACATTGCCATCGGGCGACTATCCGCTGCGTCCGGACTCGGCAAGCACACCACCACCTCGACGACGCTGTATCACCTGCCCCATGGCGGCAAGCTGATCGATTCACCGGGTGTACGTGATTTTCATCTCGGCAGAATCGCCGGGAATGAACTCGACAATGGCTTTCGCGAATTTCGTCCGTACCTGGGCCACTGCAGATTCAATGACTGCCGCCACCTGTCTGAACCGGGGTGCGCAATTAATGCCGCTGTGGCTGATGGGCACATACTCAAACGACGCCTGGAGAGTTACCGCAGATTGTTGTAGGAGCGCCGGGGACGGCGCTCCTACATTAATCAGTGAAATTACCCTGGTGGCCAACCCATCGGGCGGCCGCCCAACAGGTGTAAATGAATGTGATAGACAGACTGACCGGCCTCCGGATTACAGTTCATCACCATCCGGTAACCCGGTTCAGCGACCCCCTCATCAGCAGCAATCTGACGGGCAGCGAGGACCATTTCCCCGATTAGCCCTGCATGCTCCGGTGTTAGTTCATTGGTGGTTGCAATATGATTTTTCGGAATCACCAGCACATGCACGGGTGCCTGCGGATGAACATCACGGAAGGCCAGCACAGCATCATTTTCAAAGACGACATCCGGCTGAATCTCCCCCGCAACCATCTTGCAAAACAAACAATCAGTCATGTTCAAACCTCCTGTCGCCCGGCAAAGGCATGGGACAACGTGCCGCCATCGATATATTCAAGTTCGCCCCCCATCGGCACACCGTGGGCAATCCGCGTTGGACGTACGTCGCGGGCCCGCGCCATTTCGCTGACAAAGTGCGCGGTCGCCTCACCTTCCACTGTCGGGTTGGTCGCCAGAATCAGTTCTTTCACCTCGCCTGTCGCAAGCCGCGTTTCCAGCAAATCCAGGCCCAGTGCCTCGGGACCGATGCCGTCAAGCGGTGACAGGTGCCCCATCAACACAAAATACAAGCCCCGGAAACCGGTCGACTGCTCCAGTGCCTGCACATCCGCCGGTGTTTCTACCACGCATAACTGACTGCGATCACGCCGTTCATTCGCACACAGCGTGCAAACAGTTTCCTCACTCAAGGTCCTGCATTCCCGGCAATGACCCACCTTGTCCATGGCCAGGTTCAATGCCTCTGCCAGCTGGCGCCCGCCATCACGGTTGTGTTCCAGCAGGTGAAAGGCCATGCGCTGGGCAGACTTCGGACCCACACCGGGAAGACAGCGCAGGCTTTCTACCAGGCGCCCGATCAGGCGGGAAGTAGCCATCGGTTAACGCCCCTCTGGAAAGAATAACTCTCGCCAAGACGCCAAGGTCGCAAAGTTAAAATCGTATTGTTCTAAAGGCATATTTTATTTTTTTCTTGGCGTGCTTTGCGCCTTTGCGAGAAAAACACCGATATCTCTGGACGGACGCCAGCTAGAACGGCAGCTTCATACCTGCGGGCAGATTCAAACCATCGCTCAGACCGGACATTCGTTCCTGGGTGGTTGCTTCCACCTTGTGCGTGGCATCATTAATCGCTGCGGCAACCAGGTCTTCAAGCATGTCCTTGTCATCGGCCATCAGGCTGTCATCGATCGACACCCGCCGTACCTCATGTTTACCCGTCATGGTGACCTTGACCATGCCGCCCCCGGATTCACCGCTCACCTCCAGGCTGGCCAGTTCCTGCTGGGCCTTTTGCATACTCTCCTGCATGGCCTGGGCCTGTTTCATTAAATTACCTATTCCACCTTTCATAGCTTGTGTTCCTTTATAAACGGGGGTTTATGAATAATCTTACGAGGCGTGTACGCGACCATGTACGCTAAATACCGCCTTGCTTGCGTGCGGATCCGGCGCTCACCGCTGCTCATTATGTGCAGTATAACACCCCGGTTTGATGCCGCTATAAAAAGGCCGGGCCAGCCTGTTGCACTGAATCCGTAATTATCATATTGAAGAACTACTAGTCAGTAGCCCGTCGTTTGTAATGGCCCAGCATCGCCGCATCCAGTGCCTCCTTGCTGGTATACGTTGCACCGCAGGGTTCATACCAGATGCCCTTGTCCTTGTCGTGGATCAGTAGAGTAGCATTCGCGACGCCGCCAAACGCATCAAATGTAACCGGCTTCATCACCCCCTGAGATACACGCCAGGCAATGATGGGATACTCCAGGTAATCAACCCTGCCGTCGCTGTAGCACGCAACCACCATGATTAACCCGGGGTTGTTGTTGGGCAGGTGCTGACACAGATCCTTGAAGTCGCCGTCGCTCAGTTGATATCGGTGGGTGCCATCATATGCATACAGTACCTGCTTGTCAGTGTCTGCAGCCGTATCCCATTTCATCTCGGTGATGTTGTCCACCAGTATGTGGTCGTTATACGTTCCAAGTATTTTGTTCATCTCATATCCTTTCTGTTATGGGGTGGTTGCCCGTGGCAGCTTACTCCCAGCATATAAATTTTACCTATAGATTAAAAGATGGTCATAAAATCTGTAAATGTTAGCTTTTGGTGATAAACCACTTCCGGGTGTAACATCTTTAATAGCAGCCTAATTTCAAGCAGGCTGGTAATAATAACGACTGTACATAGCAGTCAAACATGAACAAACATCTTTGGGGAAGCCCATGATTCGAACAACAACAATTGCAACAGCACTCGTTCTGGCGACAAGTTCTATAGTCCATGCAGAAGACAGGGAATTTGATTTACTCAACCGGGGTTATAAACACGAGAACTTCCAGAGGGTTGACACAAATATGTCGAACCGGGAGTACGAGAAGACATATAGCAAAAACCGGAAATTCATGACTAACAGGCTGGGATCTTATTCAAAACATGCGCTTGGATTGATCGGCATTCCCGAGCAAGGCGTTAACCTTATGGGGGCGGCTGTCGGTATGGCAATTAATGGAACAAGCCTGAACCTTAACAAAAGAGTGTCGCTTGGCCTGAGATTAAAGGACGCGGGCGATTCAGATCGTACCTTCTACTTCGGAGTCAAGCTGAAATGGTGACAGGCTCCTAGTCCCGCGGCCGGATTGAGTCCTGATTAACCGACCCACCAAAGGCATCCTGTATGGCCTTGACATTCTCATCCTGCAAAATAGATTGCTCCGCCTGCTGCTGCCGCTCATGCTGTTCCCGCGTCCGCTGCCCCGCAGGGGTCTCGCTCTCCAGCTTGCCTTCTTTGGCAATCCTGACCGTCACCTGCCGTTGATAATATTCACACAGCGCTGCTTCCAGTTGCTCCTCACGCGCCTTGCCCAGCAAATGCATATGCGCCGGATCCAGCGACAGATTAACAATATCGTCAGTCACTCCGTGGAAGGCGCAATTCAATGACATTTCGCGCGCCATACCCTTCAGTGACAGCGCTTCGATAATGTCCGCCCATTCACCGGTGCCCGTTCCGGTACCGGCACCGCCCGGCCTGATATTGCTTGCCGATGTTCGTGTTGCCGGTTTCACAGCCGGTTTCTGCACCTCGGATACCCCGCGCTGTTGCGGTGTTTTCGATGGCGCACTTGCGGGGGCATCGTCATGCGCCAGTGCTGCCGGACGAAACGCCAGCATGCGCAGCATCACCATCTCAAAACCACCACGCGGCTCCGGTGAAAGCGGCAGGTCACGGCGGCCAATCAGACCAATCTGGTAGTACAGCTGTACATCTTCCGCCGACAACTTGTCTGCCAGTGCCAGCACGGCATCGCGATCACCAAAGCTGTCATCAATGGCATCCGGCAGGATCCGGGCAATGGCGACACGCTGCAAGACCGACACAACATCTGCCAGCAGCGCGCTGTAATCGGGAGCAAAGGCATCTGCCTTGCCAATTTCTTCCAGCAGCAATGCGGCATCACCCTGTGCCAGGGCGTCCAGCAGCCGATAAACCACATCCCGGTCGATGGTACCCAGCATGGTACAAACTTCATCTTCCCTGAGGCTCCCGTCACCATAGGCAATCGCCTGGTCGAGCAGGCTCAGGGCATCCCGCATACTGCCGTTGGCCGCAAAGGCCAGCTGGCGGACAGCCCCCTCTTCCGAGCTCACCTGCTCCTGTTCCAGGATGGTATCGATCTGGCCGGTAATTTGCGGCAGGGTCAGGCTCTTCAGATTGAACTGCAGGCAGCGTGACAAAATCGTCACCGGCAGGCGCTGCGGATCGGTCGTCGCCAACAGAAACTTCACATGGGGCGGCGGTTCTTCCAGCGTTTTCAACAGGGCGTTGAAGCTGTGCCCCGAGAGCATGTGCACCTCGTCGATCAGGTAAACCTTGTAACGCCCGCGCGTCGGCGCATATTGCACGTTCTCCAGCAACTCACGGGTATCTTCTACCTTGGTACGTGAAGCGGCATCCACCTCGATCAGGTCAATGAAGCGGCCTTCATTGATTTCCTCGCAGGCACTGCACTTGCCACAGGGGCTGGAACTAACCCCTTCTTCACAGTTCAGGGCCTTGGCAAAGATCCGTGCAATGGTGGTCTTGCCAACTCCCCGGGTCCCGGTAAACAGGTAGGCGTGATGCAGCCGGTCGTTATCAAGCGCATTGACCAGGGCACGCTGCACATGATCCTGCCCGACCAGTTCGGTAAAATTCCGGGGTCGCCATTTACGCGCAAGAACCTGATAACTCATTGATTGGATTACCCTGTTAGCTGATCACTATGATTAAAATCAGGGTTAACAAAATGGAGGTGACCTGCACCAGCCACACCCCGGCGCCCGAATCCACTGCTGCCGCTGCTCCCTTCCGGGCCTGACGGGGTTCACAGCTTATCGTCGCGGGGGGACCGGCACAAGCCACCATAAACTTTTACGGTCGCCTATTATAGAGGGAGTCGCAGTCTTTTTTAAACTCAATTATGAATAGCGGAATTGGTCCACCAATTCCCGAACAAATAATGATGTTATCCCCACCCGGCTTGCTACAATCGGGCAAAACATCCTAGCTAGGAGCCTGTCGGACTTAGGCAATCGTAGCGAGCATGATGGGAGAGAGAGAACAAATGGTCACAATTTTGAGGCGCATAGTAGGCCTACGTAACGAAAAATTGGGGACATTTGGGCCGCTCTCCCATCAGCGGAGTAGATTGTTCCTAAGGCCGACAGGCTCCTAGGCGCCATGATCAATAACCGGCAACAGGGGGAAACACCATGGACACATCAAAAGACGCCTACTGGCGGGCAAACATCCGGCTGGTCACTGGCTGCCTGATTGTCTGGTTCGGCGTATCGTTTGGCTGTGGCATCCTGCTGGTGGACTTTTTCAACCAGTTCCAGATCGGCGGTTACAAGCTTGGCTTCTGGTTCGCACAACAGGGCTCCATTTTTACGTTCCTGTTCCTGATCTTTTTTTACGCCATCCGCATGAATACGCTTGACCGTAAATACGGCGTCCGCGAAGACTGAACCGGGAGCACACATGGATCTGCAAACACTTACCTATATCACCATTGGCCTGAGCTTTGTGCTGTACATTGGCATTGCCATCCGTTCACGCGCCTCCACCACCGGTGACTTTTATGTCGCCGGCAAGCATGTCCACCCGGTAGCCAACGGCATGGCCACGGCAGCCGACTGGATGTCGGCGGCCTCGTTTATTTCCATGGCCGGCCTGATCAGCTTCCTCGGTTACGAGGGTGGCATGTACCTGATGGGCTGGACCGGCGGTTACGTACTGCTGGCCATGCTGCTGGCCCCCTACCTGCGCAAGTTTGGCAAGTTCACCGTCCCGGAATTTATTGGTGACCGCTATTACTCGCAGCTGGCACGGGTGGTGGCCGTGATTTGCCTGATCTTCATTTCGTTTACCTACGTGGCCGGACAGATGCGCGGTGTCGGTATCGTGTTTTCGCGCTTTCTGGAAGTTCCGGTCGAGACCGGCCTGTTTATCGGCATGGGCATCGTGTTCATCTACGCGGTACTCGGCGGCATGAAGGGCATCACTTACACGCAGGTCGCACAATACTGTGTATTGATCTTTGCCTATACCGTACCGGCCGTATTTATCGCCATCAATGCCACGGACAATCCACTGCCGCAGCTGGCACTGGGCAGCGAGTTATCTGAGGGCTCCGGCTACCTGCTCGACAAGCTAGACAAGACACTGATGGACCTCGGCTTTGGCGACTACACTTCACCCTTTAACGACAAGTCCATGATCGATGTCTGCGCCATCACCCTCGCGCTCATGGTCGGGACCGCCGGCCTGCCACACGTGATCGTGCGCTTCTTTACCGTGCCCCGGGTCCGTGATGCGCGCATCTCCGCGGGCTGGGCACTGCTGTTCATTACCATCCTGTACACCACGGCACCGGCCGTGGGCGCCCTGTCCCGTATGAACCTGATCACTACCGTCAACGGCACCGATGGCAGTGGCACCAGCTATGCCGCCATCCCTGGCTGGTTCAAGACCTGGGAGAATTCAGGGTTGCTCGCCTGGTTCGACCATAACGGCGATGGCAAGGTCCAGTATGCCGCCGGCAATGCCTTTGCCGGTAATGGCAAACCGGTATTTGCGGGCGAGCAGCGCGGTCCGCACCGGGAACGCGTCACCAGCAATCCCGGTGACGGCAAGCCCGTCGGCAACGCCCCGTTTGCCAACGAAATCTACGTCGATCGCGACATCATGGTGCTGGCCAACCCGGAGATCGCCGGACTGCCGGACTGGGTGATTGCATTGATTGCCGCCGGCGGTATTGCCGCCGCCCTGTCAACCGCAGCCGGCCTGTTACTGGTGATTTCTTCCAGCGTGTCGCACGACCTGCTCAAGGGGACCTTTGCGAAAGGCATCAGTGACCGCACCGAACTCATGGCCGGGCGCATCGCCGCCGGTGTTGCCATCTCGATTGCCGGCTACCTGGGTCTGCATCCGCCCGCGTTCGTGGCCCAGGTTGTCGCCTTCGCCTTTGGACTCGCCGCCTCCTCGCTGTTCCCGGTCATCCTGATGGGCATCTTCAACAAGCGCATGAACAAGTGGGGCGCGATCTCGGGCATGTTAACCGGGCTGACGTTTACACTGGGTTACATCATCTACTTCAAGGGCATATTTATCGAACCGTTTGCCGCAAATATTCCCGAAAACTGGATCCTGGGTATTTCCCCCGAAGGGGCCGGCGTCATTGGCATGGCACTGAACTTTATCGTGGCAACCATCGGCGCGCGTAACACCGCCCCGCCACCGCCACACATCCAGCAATTGGTGGACGATATTCGTGTACCTCGTTCAAGCTGACAAAGAAAGATATTATCGCCGCGGAACACACGTTTGCAGGTTTACATTTGCGAGGACGTTATAAAAACAATGACCAGGAGAGTGATCCTGTGCCTTGTTATGGCGCTGGCCATGGCGCAGACCAGTCTGTCATATGGGGCGGTTGCGGAAAACAGTCGCACAGACACTGTCGCCCCGACCCCGCAGAACTGGCGCAAGCTGGAATTGCGGGACGCTGGAGTGATCGCCTCGGTTACCACCCGCATTGAGCTGAGCAAACCTTCTGCAACAGATGTGCGCCCTCTCCTGAGCGACGGGCCGCAGCAGATAGCGCCGCGGGTTGCGGCCCCCCGGATACAGGAACTGGTGGTAAGCAACACGATTCAGCTGTTACTGGGTGCCGAAATCGAGACTCAGGCGCATCTCTGGTTCAATGCGGATGACGGGCTGCCACTACAGCTTGTCCGGATGCGTCTGGGGAGCAACCCCTCCCGGAAACTCTATCGCTTTGGCAGCAAGCAGGTATACCGGCTGCGCAGCAAACCGGGTAACAAAGCGGAGACCGGGCAGCCTCCCGGGCACTGGAGCCAGATCCGCGAATCCTTCTATCCCTTGCCGGGTCCGGACGGGGAATGCCCGACCATTCTGGAATCATCGCAACTCCTCACCCTGTTAACCAACCCGGATCAGATGCTCAGCGAGCAACCGGTGGAACTATGCGTGTTCGACCGCAAACATGTGTACCGGGTGGGATTCCGAACCCTGGGACAGGAACAGCTTGATGTCGATTACCTGCAACTCGCTGCCGGTCAGGAAACCAGAGTCAGGCGCACGATGGAGGCCCTCCACGTAACGCTCACCAGCCGCCCGTTCACGGACGCCCGGGGAGACGTGAAACCGTTTTCGCTGCTGGGCCTGCAGGACGAGATCCATCTGCTGCTTTCCGAGCCCGGACGGGTTCTGTTACAAGTCCGTGGTCAGGTGCCCGGGTTCGGGATGATTGACCTTGAACTTAAGAAACTGACCAGATAGATCCCGCCGCCTGCACTATTGAACGCGTCCGGCAAACGTTCCAGCCACGATCGAAGGGATTAACCCTTTACCAGCAGTGCACACCCGTCCTGTAACCGGTAAGCCCGGTCGGCGGCTTCTAACAGTGCGGGCTGGTGCGAGATGGCCAGGATCGTCTGCTTACCCCGCAACTTGCGCAGGGTCTCGCAGATCGCCGCTTCACTCTGCGGATCAAGCGCCGTGGTCGCCTCATCCAGTATCAGCAGCCGGGGATGGTGGACCAGGGCACGTGCAATCATAATCCGCTGCCGCTGCCCGCCGGACAGCTTGCCCCCTCTTTCACCCACAAAGCTGTGGATTCCCTCTGCCAGCTGTTCCACGAATGTCCAGGCACCCGCCTGCTGAAGAGCTGCAATGACATCGGCTTCATTGATCTCGTTATCCCCCAGCGCCACGTTGTTGAATACCGAATCATGCAGCAGGACAGTTTCTTGCGGGACATAACCGATGGTGCGCCGCCAGCTGTGCTTATCGAGTTCCCGCAGCGGCACAGCATCGACCAGCAACGCACCGCTATCCGGCTGCAGTAATCCGATTATCAGGTCCAGGAGGGTGGTCTTGCCCGACCCTGAGGTTCCGATAATGGCGGTAAACGAGCCGGCAGGGATGGTGAGATTTATCTGTTCCAGTATCTTCTTGTCCTGATAGGAGAAACAGACATCCCGCAACTCGATACCCTGCTCGAGGGTCGACGTGCGTTCGCCCCCCGTATGTTCGCGTGCCTGTTCGGCCTTTTCAATGACGCCCTGGATCGACCAGTAGGCAGATTCACAGGTCACCATTTTCTGGTAACTGCGCTGTACCCGCCCGGTCTTCTTCAATATTTTGAACAACAGAAAGCCCAGCACCATCACCGTCGCTAGCGGCAATTCCCATTTTACCAGCGAAATGTAAATACCAACCACCAGCACTAACGCAAACAACACCTCCTGTGCTGCCGTCAGAACCTCGGCACTCACCACCTCCCGACGCAGGGCGCGGTTTATATTTTTCGTCTCCGATACCAGCACAGTATCCACCAGACCTTCCCGCCCCATCGACTTGAGCGGCTTGACCGACAGCAGGGTGTCTGCCAGACGGGCGACCATCAAACGGGTAAATTTTGTCTGGCGCTTGCCTGCACGGCGCGCCATTTTGACCAGTCGACCCAGTACCAGATAGATCAGCAGCCCCGTCAGAAAGGCAAACAGGGCGGCCTGCCACATCACCATCGCGGCAATGATGACGTAAACCAGGGCCTGTATGACATGGGAGATCAGGGTAGCGCCAAACAGATAGGCATTGGCCGCCCTGACCGCCTCGATCGACATGGAGTTGGTCAACTGCCCAACCGGCTGATACAAAAAATATTCCCAGCGCGACGCCAACATCGCCCGCAGCATCGACAGACGCAGATCAGTGGCAACATGGGCAACAATGTAGCCTACCCTTGTCTTGGCAAGCAGCACCAGGCCACCCTTGACGATCGCTCCAACGACGATGACCACCAGCAGCATCTCGACACTGGGCGTCAATCCCAGGGATTCGATACTATCCAGCAGAAAACTTCCAACCCCGGAGTCGGAACCAGCCGCAACCGCAGAGATATCTTCCCCGGACGCACCCGGCCTGAGCAGCACCTGGTTCAACAACGGCAGCAGCGCGGTCAGACTGACCCCTTCAACCAGACCGGCAATCAGCAACGCAACCAGCATAACGGCATTCTGCAGCGGGTAGGCACGAGCAAAGGTCTTCAACAGATACATGGCAGGAACCTTGTCTGAAGGGCGGCGTACAGTTTAACCCGGGATAAGGAATATCCAGGCGCGCGGTTAGGGGTGCTGCAGCTTTTCCTTGATAAGCGAAAAGGCGTCCAGAATAGCGTTTATCTGCACCTTGCTATGGGCTGCGCTGAGACTGCAGCGCAGCAGCGGTCCGCCACTCGGGGTGGCTGGAGGAAGTACCAGATTGACATAGATGCCCTGTGACAGTAACTCATTCCATAGCACGGTTGTCTCACTGACGGATGCAGGTAGTCGTACCGCTATCACCGGGCTAATTTCCGGACCGAGCTCAAAACCCATGGCCGCCAGCCCCTGGTACAGCTGTGTTGCGTTGTCCCACAGTTTTTTCCGCAGCGCGGTGCTACGGCAAAGGATCTCAAGGGCTTTACGGGTCGAGGAAATCAGGGGCGGTGAAGAGGATGCGGTAAACATATAGGGTCGCATGGCATAGCGCGCATATTCCAGCTCCGGCCAGCGGCTGACACAGAAACCACCGATAGTGCCCAGGCTTTTACTGAAGGTACCAGTAATGAAGTCCACCTCAGCCTCGACACCGAGTTCTTCTGCCAGCCCCCTGCCTTGCTGGCCCAGAACACCCAGAGAATGGGCTTCGTCCACCAGCAGAGTGGCGCCAAAGCGGTTCTTGATGTCTACGATCTCGCGCAACGGCGCCCGGTCACCGAGCATGCTGTAAATTCCTTCCACCACCACCAGGGTGTTCCCGACCCGTTGACCAAGTCGCTGCAGTCGCTTTTCCAGATCTGCCGGGTCATTGTGGCGGAAACGAATCACCCGGGCTGCACCGAGGCGGGTACCATCGTAAATACTGGCATGGCAGTCAACATCCAGCAGGATCACATCCTCGGGACCCACCAGCGTCGAGAGTATCGCCAGATTCGCGATATAGCCCGTTGAAAAGACAATCGCAGCAGGGCAGTTGAAGAAGACAGCCAGTTCATTTTCCAGCGCCACATGGGCGGCATAGCTGCCGTTCGCCATGCGGGAGCCGGTGGTGCCCGTCCCCTCCTCCCTGAGCGCCGTGCAAGCTGCCGCAACACATTCGGGATCGAAAGTGAGGCCCAGGTAGTTGTTGGTGCCGGCCATAATCACTTTGCGGCCATGAATCATAGCTTCAGTGGCCGAAACTACCTTTTCTACCACGACATGAAAAGGATCCACTCCGCTGCCAGCAACCAGTTCGGTGCGCGTTTCCTCCAGGGGCAGGAATTTATCGAAAAGACTCATCATGATGAATCAGCCGTCTTTTAACAATTTCTGCACTTGTTCTGCAAACTCTCCAACGGTTTGCACATCAGGAAGAATATTCAACGGTACCGAAACATCGAAATGATCCTCGACCTGCATCACCAATTCCATCACTTTCATTGAATTCAAACCCACATCTTCAATGAGGCGGGTCTGCTCCCGGAGCGTTATGGGTTGTTCGCAATAAGGACGCACCACCTCGAACAGCTGATCAAGTATCTCCTCTTTACTCTGCATCTCTGTCCACTCTCTGTCTTGTATCAATCCGGTGGAGTGACTGCCGGCCCCGGTTCGCCCCAGCCCATCGTCCGCCGCAACCCCTGTTCCAGTGTAAATCCGGGCTGCCAGCCAATCGCGGCTGTCAATGCCGTATTATCCCCCACCCAGTCAGGATGCCATAATTCACGAACCTTTCCCGGTGTCAGCATGGGAGCATACCCCATCAAGCGCGCTGCGGTAAGATTCATGGCGGCAATCGATCTCAACAACGGTGCCGGCAGGGGCAGTTTGATGATGCGTCTGGCGCGCAGGACCGAGACTTTCTCGATGATTTCATCCCAGCTATAGCCTCCGACCTGGGTATCATTTAACTCGTATACACCGCTCTGACAGCTGCCGGCGTGCAACCAGCCGAGCACTACCGTACACAGGTCTTCAACATATAACAATGACACACGGGCATGTGGCTCGCCCAGTACCGGGGCAATGCCACGCCCCATCCACTGAAACAACGGCAGCAGTTCCTTGTCACCCGGCCCGTAAACGGCTGGAGGGCGCAGGGCAACCCACTCCATATCTGCTGCCATACTGGCCAGGACCTGTTCACCCTGGCGCTTGCTGGAGGCGTAGTGGGAGAGCCGGGGAGCACGCGCAGCCAGCGACGAAAGTGACAGGAACCTGGGTCGGGGAGAGAGAGAGAGCGCCGCTCGTACCAGCTGTTTTACACCCTCGACATTGACGGCGTTGAAATCGGCAGCAGTGGCACCACGAACAGCACCTGCACAATGCACTACCGCACAGGCGCCCTGCAACAGACGGCTCAGAGATTCGCTATCCTGGAGGGAACCGATAACAGCTTCAGCACCGGGTGTCTCGGAAAGTTTATGGGCAGAACGGGGACGAACCAGGGCTCTTACACGCCACCCCGCAGCCACCAGATGATTGACCAGCATGCCGCCAATAAATCCCGTGGCACCCGTTACGGCAATGGTCCGGGACATAGGCCGGCGGTGTGTCTGCGGGTCCGTCAGCCCACCCGCTGCAACAGGTCAGCAGCCGCTTGCTGACCACCATCCTGTTCCAGCCGGTGCGCAGCGATGTAGTTCAGCCGCGCCGTGGAACGAGACAGTTTACCCGACGAAGTTCGTGGCAAAGTGTGCAACGGCGCCAATTCAATGCAACAGTCCACACCCGCCTCGGTACGGATCAGTCCCTGCAGCCGGCTGCTCAACTCCGCGCGTGTCTTAACGTCCTTATCCCGGCATTGCACCACCATCACTACCGTGTCGGTGCCATCCAGTCCTGGTACCGCAAACGCCAGGGCATCTCCCGGACGCACCTCCGGCTGCTGTTCCGCCAGCTGCTCCAGATCCTGCGGCCAGATGTTACGTCCGTTGATAATAATCAGATCCTTTTTGCGCCCCGTAATCATGAGCCCTTTGGCCGTTCTGTAGCCAATATCGCCCGTGTCCAGCCAGCCATCCGGCGAGAGCGTCTCGGCCGTGATTTCCGGTTCATTGAAGTAACTCGACATCACACTGGTTGCCCGTACGTGGATAACACCAACATGACGTTCCGGCAGCACCTTTCCTGCGGCGTTCCGCACCTCCACTTCAAACGTCGACAACGGCACACCACAGTTCACAAACTCGCTCACCCGTTCTATGGGCGCATCCTGCTCTGCCGGCCGCGCACGTTCATGCAGCGCCAGCTGATCCGCATCGATGCGGTCTACCGACAACCCTTGCTGCAACGGCGAAAAACTCACCGCCAGAGAACACTCTGCCATCCCGTAACTGGCCAGAAACGCCTTGCTGTCAAATCCAGCAGGAGCCAGCGCCTCCGCAAAGTCAGCCAGAACCTGCGGCCGGATCGTCTCTGCACCCACGCCCGCCACACGCCAGGCGCTCAGGTCAAACTTCTCTGCCTCAGCTTCACGCAAGCGACGGTTGCACAGCTCATAACCAAAAGGTGGACTAAACGATATGGTCGCCTTATTGCGCGACATCAGCGTCAACCACTGCTTGGGACGCATCGCAAACTCCCGTGTGCCAAGATAATCCACGGTCAATTGCGCAGCCAGCGGCGCCAGTACCAGGCCCACCAGACCCAGGTCATGATAAAAGGGCAGCCAGGAGACACAGCGGTCCGTCGTCCGCACGTCCATGCCCTCGGTAATAATCCCCGACAGATTGCTCGACACCGCCCGCTGGGTAATCATCACGCCCCGCGGAAAGCGGGTGCTGCCCGAGGTGTACTGCAGATAGGCCAGTTCATCCCCCTGCAGCGGCTGCAACTCGCCTGCCTGCTGTGGCAACGCATCATAGGCTTCCGGCGCGCCGACAAACATCAAATCCAGCCCCTCGACCACCTCGCCAAGCAACGATGAATAACCCGCCGGCGCCATCGCCAGGGAAGCCTGACAACTTTTCACCATCGCCCGGATCTGCTTCACATACGCCTTGTGCCCCCCCGGGTTGAGGGGAATCGGTAATGGCACCGGTACCAGCCCCGCATACTGACAGGCAAAGAAAAAGCGCAGAAAATCGGGATGGGTCTCCGCAATAATGGCGAGTCGCGCGCCGCGCGCCACATTCAGGCCACGCAGTCGTCGCGCCAGTTGCCGCGCCTGATCTCTCAGCTCCGCATAGGTCAGCACCGCATAGAGTTCACCCCGACCGGTATAGAAATTACTCCCGGTTTGCCCCAGCGCCGCATAATCAAGGGCCGCCGCAAGATCCTGAAAATCTGCTGCCCTCAGCGGCTGGTTGTTTCCTGTTGGTGTCGCTTGCAACCCCAAGGTGGGCCTCCTCATAAATTTGTAGATCTTTGCAATAACCAGCTATTCCGACATCGGCCCCAAGGCTGCAAGCATACTTAAAGAGCTGTATGCGCCCGGAACCGACTAACCTGAAGTCAAGACACTAATCCCTCTGAACAAATGTCCCGGCAAAAACAGGCTCTCATACCAACCCTAAGTTAACCTTGAGCATAGTTAGAATTTGCTTCGCATTTTCCGGTATTTGACAATTAACTGCAAGTTAAACTTCAAGTTACTAAAGGTTTCTGAATGAGATTAACCTGATGTCAGGAGACGATGTGATATCAGACTGCCACCTGTTTGAGTGCTACCCGTTCTGATTCAGCTACCCGTTCTGATTCAGCCACCTGCATTGATCCAGGCACCCGTCGTATCCAGGCACCGAGGCCAACGAGTTTCTCCTCGATATTCTCGTAGCCACGGTCGATATGGTAAATCCGGTCCACCTGGGTCTCTCCGTTGGCTACCAGCGCAGCCAGCGCCAGACTTGCAGAGGCCCGCAGATCGGTGGCCATTACCTGTGCACCGGTCAGGCGCTGCACGCCTTCACAAATGGCCGTATTGCCTTCCAGCCTGATGCTCGCGCCCATCCGCTGCATCTCCTGGACGTGCATAAACCGGTTTTCGAATACCGTTTCGGTGATTGTTCCCACTCCTTCAGCAACTGCATTCAGGGCCGTAAACTGGGCCTGCATATCGGTCGGAAACGCCGGATACGGAGCCGTGTGCACGTCCACAGCCAAGGGGCGTTTGCCTTGCATATCCAGCGAGATCCAGTCCTCCCCGGTCTCGATTACGGCACCGGAATCCCTGAGCTTTTGCAACACCGCATCGAGCAGATCCGGCCTGGTATCACGCACCAGGATGCTGCCACGGGTTATTGCGGCCGCCACGAGATAGGTACCGGTCTCGATGCGATCGGGAAGCACCTGATAATGTACGCCGGAGAGACGCTCGACCCCCTGGATGGTGATCGAATCCGTGCCGGCTCCGCTTATTTTCGCCCCCATCTGATTCAGGCAGTTGGCCAGATCGACTACCTCAGGCTCCCGTGCCGCATTTTCGAGTAGCGTTTCACCATCGGCCAGGGCCGCTGCCATCATCAGGTTTTCGGTACCCGTCACCGTAACCACATCCATCACCAGACGGGCGCCCTTGAGACGCTCCGCGGTGGCCCGAATATAGCCGCCCTCCACCTCTATGTTCGCGCCCATGGCACGCAACCCGTCTATATGCAGGTTGACCGGCCTTGAACCAATGGCACATCCGCCCGGCAGAGAGACATTTGCCTGACCGAAACGCGTCAGCAACGGCCCCAACACGAGGATGGAGGCACGCATGGTCCGCACCAGCTCATAGGGCGCGCTAAAATGCTTAATGGTGCTGGTATCGACCCTGATACGCATGCTCTCATCCACAGTGAGATGGCTCCCCATGCACCCGAGCAACCCCATAATGGTAGCGACATCACGCAACTGGGGTACATTCCCGAGCGTCATCGGTCCATCTGCCAGCAGCGTGGCCGCCAGAATAGGCAAAGCCGCATTTTTGGCACCGGCGATACGCACTTCCCCGGCCAGGGGCGCGCCACCCTTGATTATCAGTTTATCCATGTGCATGGTAATGGTTACGGGGACAAAGCTGGCTACAATAACAGGCCTGCCCGGGAATAAAGCCGCGCATACTACCGAAGAGGCTCGGGAAATGAAAATGTAAAACGTCAGAGTTACTGTGGCGCTGGCAGGACCTGGGGCCAGTCCCTCCTCAGTGCAGTAAGGACCTGATGGTTCCGCTCCAACCCGGTGACGTTGAGCTTGGCCAGGTCCGGTAGATGCCGTCAATGCCATGGGGCCTGTCGGCAGCTAACATTGTGTTTATTCCCGCCAGATTTTGTATCATGCGCACGTTCCCGCCAGTCAGATGGCACTATGGCAGCTTCGGAGCCTCACACAAATGACCTTCCCCGCAAAACACGCTCATTCCGGTGAACTGTCTGTTCACCCGGTCCGGGATCAGCAGGACCTGAAACGATTCATTCGCGTGCCATGGTCCATTTATGCCGGGGACCACAACTGGGTTCCGCCGCTGTTATTCGAGCGCAAGGAACATCTGTCGGCCAAAAACCCCTGGTTCAGACATGCCGAATGGCAGGCCTGGGTGGCCTTTCGCAAGGGCAAACCCGTCGGTCGCATCAGCGCCCAGGTGGACCAACTGCATCTGGAGAGATTCCGCGACGACACCGGCTTCTTCGGGTTCCTGGAGGCCAGCGACGACCCCGACACTTTCCGCCTGCTACTGGACACTGCCTGCGACTGGCTCAGGAAACAGGGCATAAAACGGGTACGGGGTCCCTTCAATCTCTCGATCAACGACGAATGCGGCCTGCTGGTGGAGGGGTTCGATACGCCCCCCTCTGTCATGATGGGACACGCCCTCCCCTATTATGCGGACAGGGTAGAGGCGTTGGGATACCGCAAGGCCAGGGATCTGCTGGCCTATCGGATGAAACCCGATTTCGTCGCCCCCAGGGTGATGAACAGACTGCTCTCAAAAAAATCGGCACGCATAAGTGTCGCGCCCCTGAGACGTAGCCACTTGCAAGAAGACCTGGTGGTATTGCGTGAACTGTTCAATGATGCCTGGGCAAACAACTGGGGCTTCGTACCCTTTACCCCGGAAGAATTCGATGAACTGGGACGCACGCTGGTCCACCTGGTGGATGAGGATTACATTCAGATCGCATCGGTCGATGGCAAACCCGCGGCCATGATTGTCGCCTTGCCCAACCTGAATGAAGCGGCCCGGGACCTCAATGGACGACTGCTGCCGCTGGGGTGGCTTAAGCTGTTGTGGCGTCTGAAAAGACATAAACTGCGATCAGGCCGCGTCACACTGATGGGTGTGCGCCAGAAATACCAGAACAGCACCCTAGGCATGGCACTGGCCTACATGGTGATAGACGCCGCACGACGCCCGGTCATAGCAAATGGCATCGAAGAGGTTGAGATGTCCTGGATCCTGGAAGATAACACCAACATGAGACGTATATTAGAATCACTCGGCGGAGAAGCCTACAAGCGCTACCGGATCTATCAAAAAGATATCTGACCCTCTCCATCACACACGACCTGTATCCCGAGCATGCACAGCGCACTTCCCGCCACGCCCTTTAGCGCCATCGTCATGGCGGCTGACCGGCATCCGGATGATCCCGTCGCACGGGCCGCTGGCGTCACCTGCAAGGCACTGGCCCCGGTGGGCGGCACACCCATGGTGCTGCGGGTGCTGCATGCCCTGGAGCAGAGTCTGGAAGTCGGATCACGGTTGCTGTGCGGCCCGCCCGCACCGCTGCTCGAACAGGCTGCGGAACTCAAATCCGGAATCGATGCCGGTGACTACGGCTGGATGGCCAGCAGGGAGAGCCCGAGTGCCAGCGCCACCGCCGCCATGGAGCAGATTCAGGCATCACAACCGGTGTTGCTGACGACCGCCGACCACGCCCTGCTAAGCAGTCGAATCGTCGATCATTTTTGCAAACAGGCACGCACTGCTGACGTTGACCTGCTGGTTGCGCTGGCCCCGCATGACCTGGTCACGCAGGCCTACCCGGCCGTACACAGAACCCGGCTGCGTTTCAGCGACAGGGACTATTGCAGCTGCAACCTGTTCGCCTTCATGACCCCTCGCGCGCGCGCAATTACCGGTGTCTGGCGCAAGGTGGAGAGTCAGCGCAAACAACCCTGGCGAGTGATCGGCATCCTGGGATGGTGGCCGGTGTGCAAGTACCTGCTTGGACGTTTGTCCCTGCAAGAGGCTCTCGCCCGCCTGTCGGGCAGACTCGAGCTGAAGATTGGCGTTGTCATCCTGCCTTTTGCCGCGGCGGCCGTGGATGTCGACACCGAGGACGACTGGCGGCTGGTCCAGCAAATACTGGCAGAAAACCATTGATCATCAACCGCTATCTGATCCG
>Ga0164313_10001577_pt1 | contig 20148 bp, 20 predicted proteins | sample GuaBasSedimGuay4_FD_113735 | JGI IMG/M metagenome (GOLD analysis project Ga0164313, IMG submission 113735) | Subseafloor sediment microbial communities from Guaymas Basin, Gulf of California, Mexico - Guay4, Core 4569-4, 0-3 cm | ecosystem: Environmental > Aquatic > Marine > Hydrothermal vents... | reverse complement strand
TTGGCCGTTTTGGCCGTCTTGGGCCCGACCCGGCGCTCCTCCGGCGAGCAGCGGCAGGGCAACGGCGATGGCGAGAAGGGCTGAAAAGAATGGACGCTTCACGGATCTGCCCTGTCCGTGGCGACGAGCGCCCGTTTCGTGACCGCTTTTTTTCGAGCGGCTCGGAAGAGCGCTCTAAGAAGCGAGCTTCACCAGGAAGTCGATCAGGTCGATCTTGGTGATGACCCCGATGACGTCGTCGCCTTCGAGGACGATGCTCATCTTCACGTCGCCGAGCATGGTCTGGACGAGCTCGAGCTTGGTCTGAGGCGTGCAGGTCGCGTACTGGCTCTCGACGAGGGGCTCGACGGTGCTGTTGAGGGAGTACTCGCCGCCGACGAGGAAACGCAGAAGGTCCACCTCGGCGAGGGCGCCGACGAGCTTGCCGTCCTTCACCACCGGGAGCTGCGAGATGCCGTGGTCCTTCATCTTGCCGATGACGTCCCGAACCCGGTCCGTCGGCTTGGCCGTGATCACGCCGCTGCTCTTGGTCTTCAGCAGATCGGCCACGACGCCGAGGCCGCTCTCTTCTTCGAGGTAGCCGTTGTCGCGCATCCAGTCGTCGTTGAAGATCTTCGAGATGTACTTCGAGGCCGAGTCACAGATGAGAACGACGATGTTCTCTTTCTTCTTGGTCTGCTGGGCGTACTTGATGGCCCCGGCGACCGCCGCCCCGGAGGACCCACCGACGTAGAGCCCTTCCTTCTGGACGAGCTCCCGGGTCATCAAGAAACACTCTTTGTCGTCGACCCGGACGATGTCGTCGAGGATGTCGAGGTCGACCGTCGACGGGAAGAAGTCCTCGCCGATGCCTTCGACCTTGTAGGTGAAGGGCTTGGTGACCCGGCCGGTCTTGACGAAGTCGTAGTAGAGCGAGCCGACGGGGTCGACGCCGACGAGCTGAATGTCGGCGTTCTTTTCTTTGAGGAACTTGCCGGTGCCGGAGATGGTGCCCCCGGTGCCGAGGCCGGCGATGAAGACGTCCATCTCGCCGTTCGTCTCTTCCCACAGCTCCGGGCCCGTCGACTGGTAGTGGCCCTCGGGGTTGTCCATGTTGTGGTACTGGCGCGTGTAGAACGAGTTCGGGGTGTCCGTCGCGAGCTTCTCGGCGACGGAGTAGTAGCTGCGGGGGTCGTCGGGCTCGACCGCGGTCGGGCAGACGACGACCTTCGCGCCGAAGGCTCGGAGCCCGGCGATCTTCTCGATGCTCATCTTGTCCGGCATGATGAAGATGCACGAGTACCCGCGCACCGCGGCGATCATGGCCAGGGACGCGCCGGTGTTGCCGCTGGTGGCCTCGATGATCGTGCCGCCGGGCTTGAGCTCGCCCCGAGACTCGGCCTGGTCGATCATGTTGATCGCCATGCGGTCCTTCATGGAGCCGCCCGGGTTCATGTGCTCGCACTTCACGTAGATGTCGGCGACGACATCCTTCGCGACGTGGTTGAGCTTGACGAGGGGGGTATTCCCTACTGCGCCGAGGATATTCGAGACCGCTCCGTGCATCATGGCGCCGCACTGTAGTCGGGACGGAGTACGAGTCAATCGACACGGAGCCCGGGCCATCCGCCCTACTTTTCGCTAGTCTCCCTCGATGTTTCGGCCCCTCTGCCTCGGCGCCCTCGGCGCGTCCCTCCTCGCCGCCTGCGGCGGCGGCAGCGTGAGTCCGAGCGGCGCCCTCGAGCCCATCCCCGAAGACACCCCCATCTCCTGCGAGCCCGACCGGTGCGAAGCGGAGATTTACGCTGCGTGGTCAGCGGGCCGGAGGAGCGAGGCTCTCGACCGGGCCGAGTGGGCGTGCGGCCACGAGGTGCCCTACGGGTGTGCGTTCCTCGGCCTCGCCTACGAGGAGGGCAGCGGCGTCGCCACGGACCCCGTGCGCGCTGCGACCTACTACAACCAGGCCTGCACGGCCGGTGAAGCTGCGGGGTGCAACAACCTGGCGTTGCTCTACCAGCGCGGCGTCGGCGTGCCCGAGGACCTCGAGCGTGCGATCGCTTTGTTCATCCAGGCCTGCGACGCCAATCACGGAGACGGTTGCTTCAACCTCGGCAACCGCTATCGCCTCGGTGACGGCGTCGATGTCGACGAGGCCCGAGCCGGAGAACTCTACGAGCGCGCCTGCAGCGCTGGCAGCCCCGAGGGGTGCAACAATCTCGCTTGGCTTACCGCCGAGGGGCGCGGGGTCGAAGCGGACCCCTCTCGGGCCAGGGAACTCTACGGCATGGCATGCGATGAGGGAGTGAGCTCTGCGTGCGAGGCGCGTGATGCTCTGCCCGAGTCGCCCGAGGCCCGCCGAGAGCCGCAAGAGACGCAAGAGACGCCAGGCGATGAGCACGCTCCGCCGTGAGCGTTGCAGGACGCGTCCCGAGGTACGTATCATCCGCCCCCATGCGCATCGCCATCTTCACCCTCGTCTCGTCTTCACTGCTCACCCTGGTCATCACCCTGGCCGGGTGCGGGGCCACCATGTCCCGCGAGGAGGGCCTGCCGCAGCTGCGCGCCGCCATCGAGCGCGACATCAGCAGCCCCGAGGAGAGCCAGGAGAACAGCCGCGTCGTCGAGGCCATCCTCGACAATACGCTTCTGCACGGCATGTTCCGCGCTGAGGTCGAAGAGGCCATTGGCCGTGGCGATCAGTGCTCGCGGCACCCCCGGTGTCAGGAGCATGGCTACGATGGCAATGACTGGTTCTACACCGTCGGCCAGATGGGGGAGGGCCGCACCGGTGCGCTGCCGATCCTGATCGTCGGCTTCGACACGTCGGGCCGGGTCACCAAGACCTGGAACCTTCGCACCCACTGATCGCAACTGAAGCCGCCGTGATCGAGCCTGTTTGGGAGTTTCCGTTACGCATCCCGCGCCACGCGTTTTCGGCGCGGGACGCCGCGCGAGCCGGAGACGTGTGGCGGTGCTTCCAGGAAGCGGCGGTCGAAGCGTCGACCCTCGCCGGGTGGCCTCCGGTGCGTTACCGCCAAGAGGGCGCGGCGTTCATCGTGCGCACCATGACCGTGTGCCATCACCGCGAGGCCGAGTACGGTGAGCGCACCCGGGCCCGAACCTGGGTCTCCCGCTTTCGGCGGGAGATGTTTTCGACACGCCAGCTGCGCCTCCTCGGCGAATCGGGGCTCGTCGCCGCGGCCACCCAGGAATGGGTCTTCGTGAGCGCGGAGCTGGCGCCCATGCGCGCGGGTCGAGGCCTTCTCGATGCGTTTCCGGTCCACGTCGAAGACCCCTCGGTCGAGATGCCCGGCTTCGAGGCCATCGATGGTCCGACCCGGCGCTTCTCTTTCGACGTGTGGTTCACCGGGATGGATCCCCTGGACCACGTGAACCACCCGGCCTACCTCGATTTCTGCGACGAAGCGATCAGCCGCCATATGGCGACCGCCGGTCTCAGCCCGGTCGCGCTCCGGCCCGTCGCCGAGACTCTCACTTTCCGGGCCGGCGCCGTGGCCCTGGACCAGGTCACCGTCGAGACGACGCCCATCGGCCACACCGCCGAGGGATTTCTGGTGTGCAAGCACCGCGTGATGCGCGGTGAGACCGTGTGCGCCGACGGCCGGACCGTGCGCACCCTCGCCGGGGCCGACCCTCGCGCTCTCGTCGACGCGTTCCTCGCCTGAGAAGCCGCCGGCGGCTCCTCGACGGTCAGTCGGTCACGGCGGTTGGTGCGTCCGGGAGCGCCGCCCCGATCTCCTCGGCGAGCTCTTCGAGGAACGCGCGCATGAAGGCCGTCCGACGACCCGCTTCCCGGCGCCCGCCGTCGGTTTGCATGGTGCCTTCGAGGAGCAGGAGCTTTTCGAAGAAGTGGTCCACGGTAAACGCGCGGTCGTTCAGCTCTCGGGCGTTACCCCAGGGGTCTTGGTCGTGGAAGTACCGGGAGCCCATGCGCGCTCCACAGGACACGGCGCGAAAGACGCCGAGGGCCCCGAGAGCCTCGAGGCGGTCGGCATCCTGGAGGGCCTTGCCGAGGGGAGAGGTGGGCGTCGCGCCGCGGCTGTAGCTGTGGTCGCGGATAGCCTGAGCGATTTCGGTGACCTCTGCCGGCCTGAAGCCGTAGACCGGGAGCAGCGCCTCGGCGACGGCGGCCGAGCGCTCCGAGGCCTGGCCGCGCTCGGGGGAGTCCTTGGGCAGGTTCACCACATCGTGCAGTAGTGCTGCGGCGATGGCGGTCCGGGGGCCGACCGCCGCGCCTCCGAGGCGCATCGTCCAGAGCGACACCCGGAGGGCGTGGGAGAGGTCGTGGCCCGGGTCGTCGTCGAGGCGGGGGACGACGTCATCGCGGAGGCCGTCCAGGCCTGGGTCGTCGTCGATGAAGGCGACGAGCTCGTCCAAATCACGCACGGCGCAGATGTAGCAGAACGGCGAGGCCGGGCATCGATGGGGTGAGTGTGTGCCAGTGTGCGTCAAAACTGGGTGGCCCGGCTTCTGCACTGTCAGGCGCCTGGATGCGCCCGCACCTCAATTTCCCAGCACTTTTGGCCTACGGGCTCGTGGTTGGCTGTGCCCTCGGTGGTGTGTCGGCCTCTGGGTCGGCGTTGGCCCAAGAAACCCAAGACATCGGCGAGGCGGCAGAGTCGGACGCGTCACGGGTCGTCCTCGGCTTCGAAGGGGAGCGTTGCCTCGTCGAGAGCGCCTCCCTGTCGGCGGCGGTGCACACGCTAGCGATCCAGGGGGGCCCGGGCTCCGACGACGCACCCCTCGTCGCTCGAGTCCGCGCCCACGACGCCGAGGGCCCCGGGGTCATGTTGGTCCTCGCTCTGTCCCGGGGCGATGAGGCCCTCGGAGAGCGGCGAATCCTGGGCGCCGATTGTGATGAAGTGCTCGCCGCGGCGGCCCTCGTCCTCACCCTGGCGACCTCGCCGGATGCAGAGCTTCCTGAACAGGATTCTCTTTTTCTCGCCCCGGCGGCACCTCCCGTGGCGGCGGGCCCGCTCTTCGGGGCCCTCCTCGCCGCGCCTCCCCAGAGGGGCGCATCGGCTCTCTTGGCGCGACCTGCCCGCAGCGCATCGACTCGTGAGCACGTCGAGGCCCGCCGCGATGAGGAGCCCGATGAGGACTTCGATGAGCACTCTGGGGCGCGAGCTGAAGCCGAGGCGGATGATGCCGAAGACCTGGGCGGCATGGACCTCGCCCCGTCCATCGGCGTCTCGGCATTGCTTGCCGTGGGGGAATTGCCCGTAGCGGCGCCCGGGATCGAAGCGCGCTTCGGTTTCGGCGTCGGGCCGGTTCGTCTCGAGGCGGCCGGGCGCTACGTCTTCGACCAAGAGGCGGACCTCCGGCAGCACCCGACGGGCCGGGTGCGGGTCGGCCTCGCGACTGGCAGCGTCGCCGCGTGCCTGCCCTTTGCCTTTGGTGCCGTGACCGTCGGTCCCTGCGCAGGCCTCGAAGTAGGCGGAATTTGGGGCGAATCGTCGGGGGTGACCAACCCCGGGGCGGCGATGAGCCCATGGGTCGCCCCCTGGGCGACGGCGACGGCCACCGTCCAGGTGCTGCCCTGGCTGCATTTGCGCGGCGACGCCGGCCTGACCGTGCCCGTCGTGGCCACCGACTTCGTCGTCGACGGCATCGGGGTCGTGCACAGCCCCGGGGCTGCGACATTTCGCCTCGGAATTGGGGCAGAGGTGCATTTTCGATGACGGATCGGGGAACCGCTGGCCACGAAGGGACGATGCAGACGGCCGTCGCGTTGGATTTGACCCTCCTGGACCCTCCCGAGGGCCTCCAGCGGCGAAGCGTTCCGTCGTTCTGTGAGGTCTACGAGGCGCACTTCGATTTCGTGTACCGGAGCGTCCGCCGCCTCGGCGCCCGGGACGACCAGGTCGATGACGCGGTTCAGGACGTCTTCATCGTCGTGCACCGGCGCCTCGACGCGTTCGAGGGGCGATCGACGCTGAAGACCTGGCTCTTCGGCATCGCCATGCGCGTCGTCGCGGACCATCGCCGGCGCGCGGCTCGGAAGGAGCGGCCGACGGTCCCCCTCCGTGAGTCGGTCATCGACTCCCCCGATGGCTGCCCGCATCAGGCCGCCAAGAAGGCCGAGGCCGTGCGCATCTTGCACGAAGTCCTCGACTCGATGGACGACGACAAGCGCGCGGTCTTCGTCATGGCCGAACTCGAGCAGATGAGTTCGCCGGAGATCGCGGAGGCCCTCGGGGTCAAGCTCAATACCGTCTACTCCCGACTCCGGGCGGCCCGAGCCACCTTCGAGCTCGCAGTGAAGCGCTATCACGTGCGCGAGGGGGGGACGCGATGAGGGACCCCTTGACCGACCAGACCCGCGCGCTCCTCGACCTCGCCCGGGATGGAGACGACCCGACCGACGACGACCGCGCGCGGCTTCGTCAGGCGGTGATGCTCGCCGTCGCCGGTGGCGCGGCTACCGGGGCGACTGCTGTCGGGGCCGGGACGGCTTCCGCATCGGCCGCGCTCCATGCAAGCGCCGCAGGCGGGGCGGTTGCTGCGGGTTCTGCGACCTCTGCCGCCTCTGCTGGGGGGGCGGTCACCGCCGCGTCCATCGCCGGGGTGACGAGCCTCGGCGCGATCGTCACCAAGGCGGTGCTGGCCATTGCCGCCGTCGGAGCGGTGTCGGTCGGCGTCGCCATGGGCCCTTCCGATTTCCTCGAACCTTCGGCGTCCGTGTCGACCGCGGCCTCCGCCTCCGAGCCGCACGCTGCGGCGACTCGGAGCTCCGATGCGGTCGCTCTTCCCGAGGCCCCGCCGGTCGTCGAAGCTGCCGAGGTGGGCACGTCGCCCGAGGCGAACTCCGCCGACGAACTCGACGTCGCGCCGTCCCCGAGGCCCGCGCCGTCGCCGGCGAGTGCCCTCTCCGGTCCCAATCCCGGCTCGGGTCGACTGGCGTCGCCCTTTCGCCTTCTTGGGACCTCCCGCCGCGGGGCGCCCACGGCCTCGGCTCCGCAGGAGGCGGCTCCCCCCGTCGAAGTGGCTCCCTCGATCGGCGAGGAGGTCGTCTTGCTGCGCCGCGCGACCGCCGCGCGCCGCGCCGGCGACGCCTCGCGGGCCCTCACGTTGCTCGATGCCCACGCCCAGCGCTTCCCCGTCGCCGTCCTCACCCCGGAGCGCGACGCGGCCCGGGTGCTCACTCTCTGTGACCTCGACCGCGTCGACGAAGGGCGCGAGGCCGCCGCACGCTTCGCTGCGGACCATCCGTCGAGCCCCCTCCTGGGCCGCGTGCGCGCTGCCTGTCAGTGAATCGGTGCTTCTTTTCGCTTTTCTCGGTCGGGCGCAAAAGGAAGTGACGGATTGTCGGCGTGCCGACGACTCATAGGGCAGAGGACACCATGACCCATCGACTTCACTTCACGATTCTCCTGGTAGCGCTGAGTACCGCGCTTCTTTTCGGCTGCAATACCAAGTCGCACATCGGCGGTGACGACGCGGGGACCGATGCGGGCTCCGACAGCGCCACCGACACCGGGCCCGGCGGCGAGGCCTGCGGTTCCGTCACCTGCGGCGCCGGTCAGGTCTGCTGCAATGCGAGCTGCGGCATCTGCACCGCTCCGGGGCTGGCGTGTCCGGCCATCGCCTGCGCCGACGGCGGCCCGCCCGAGATGAACTGTGGCGGTTGGGGATCCGAAGAATGCCCCGGGGACATGTTCTGTGATTACGGCCCCACCTGCGGCGCAGCCGATGAGGGAGGGGTCTGTCGGCCCCGCCCGGACGGCTGCTTCGAAGACTGCCCAGGCGTTTGTGGGTGTGACGGGTTCTTCTACTGCAACGAGTGCCTCGCCAACGCGGCGGGGGTCACCACCAGCGAGGTAGCGCTCTGCGAGATGCTGCCACCGCCGCCACCGCCGACCGGTGTGGCCTGCGGCGGTTGGGCCGGAGACACGTGCGCGGATGACGAGTTCTGCGACTTCGGGGACTCTACGGGCTGCGACTTCGCCGACGACCAGGGCACGTGCCAGCCGCGGCCCACGGCCTGCGATCTCCTCTACGCGCCGGTTTGCGGTTGTGACGGCGTCACCTATTCGAACGAGTGCGCCGCCCACGTTGCGGGGGTCGACTCCCAAGGCCCCGGGGAGTGCGCTACGGCCGGCGGCAGCGACCCCGGGAGCCCCTGAGGGCCCCACGACGGCATCGAGAATCACACCGGCTCTTCTTCCATCCATCCGAGCCGGTTTGGGCGGGGTCGCTTCTGGGCGGCCCCGCCCGCCTTTTATTGGCATGCTGTGGGGGTGCGACGCCAACGTCCCAGTACGACCGCCGCGGTGGTCTCCTTCGGTCGGGGAGTCGGCGTCTCCGATGACCACCGGGACGCCCATGCCCGGGACCTCCTGCCCTTTCCATGGGGCGCGGCCCTCGGCGCCCTCGACGCGGGAGGGCGCACCCGGCCGATGCTTCGCATTGCCGCCCGCGCGCTTTCCGCGGGCCTCGTCGACCACGTCGCCCTGCGCATGGCCGCCATCGACGAGCTCGTCCGTGCGGCGGTGACCGGGGGGGCGACCCAGCTCGTGATTCTCGGCGCCGGCCTCGATGCGCGCCCCTGGCGCATGGCCGAGCTCACGCCGACTCAGATCTTCGAGGTCGATCACCCGGCCACCCAGAGCTACAAGCGCGCGCGCATCGGCGATAAGCCTGCCCTCAGCCGGAGCCACGTTTTCGTACCCGTAGACTTCGAACGGGACGACCTCGGCGAACGCCTCGACGCCCTCGGCTTCGACCCCGCGCTGCCCACCCACTGGCTCTGGGAAGCGGTCACCATGTACCTCGGGCCCGAAGCGATAGAGCTCACCCTTCAAGAGATCGGCGAGCGCTCGGCGGCCGGGAGTCGCCTCTCCCTCACGTACATGAGGCCCGAGTTCCTAGCGCTCGGGCATGTGTCCCGAGTCCTCGCCGCCCGGGCGTTCTCGCTCCTCGGCGAGCCCCTCGTCGGCGCCATGGCGACGGATGTACTCGGTGCGCGCCTCGGCGCCGCGGGCTACGAGCTCACCAGTGACACCGACTCGGCGGACTGGGCAAGGCGTCACGGCGTGAGCCCCCGGGTGCCGACGGTGTTTCGGGCCGAGCGGTTGGCGACGGCGGAACGGCGAGGCTGAGAGCTCCTCATGTGCACCATCGTCGTCCTGTCCCGAGTCCACCCGGACGCCAGCTTGGTCGTCGCCGCGAATCGCGACGAGTTCTACAATCGGGAGGCCGAGGCCCCGCAGGTGCTGGTGACCGAGACCGGGGCCGTCGGGGGCCGCGACGTGAAAGGAGGGGGCACCTGGTTCGGCGCGACGCCGAACGGTTTCTTCGTCGGCCTCACCAATCAGCGGACCTTTCGTGGCGCGGATCCGAGCCTCTCGTCCCGGGGCGAGATCGCCCTCGAAGTGCTTCGGCGCGGCACCATAGCCGGCGTTCAGGACCTGCTCGATTCCCTCGACCCCGGCCAATACAACCCCTTCAATCTCATTTACGGCGATCCTCGGGGCGTCGAGGTCGCCTATGCCCGAACCGAGGCCGCGAAGGTCGAGCGCGAACCGCTCTCCACGGGCATCCACGTTCTGACCAACGACCGCCTCGGCTCGAAGGAGTTTCCCAAGGCCCAGCGCGCCGAGGCCCTGAGCGGCCCCGTCCTCGGAGCGTCCGAGGCCACGCTCTGGGAGCCTGTCCGCACGCTCTTGAGTGACCACGCGGTTCCGCCCCTGGCCGAGCTCGAGCCCCCGCCAGCCGACTCGCTCTTCAACCACGCCTTGGTTCAGGCCCTCCAGGCGCTGTGCATTCACACGCCGACCTACGGCACTCGTTCGGCGACGGCCCTCGTGGCGAACGAGGGCGGCCTCCTCGACTTTCGCTTTGCCGATGGGGCCCCGTGCCAGGCACCCCTCAAGTCAGCGATGCATCTCTTTCGGTGAGATGAGCCGTCGGCTTGCCGGCCCACGCCGCTCCTGGTAACTCCCGCGTCCGGTCCCAATCCCGGCTCCGGTCGACTGACTGGGTAGCAATCCAGCTCGGGTCGACTAACGTCGCCCTGTCGCCTTCTTGCTACCCGTCGCCCTTTCGCCTTCTTGGGACCTCCCGCCCCCGGAATCGAAGCATGAAGCGCCCCGAAAATCTCACCGGCAAGCAGCGCCGCCAGCTCAAGGGCCTCGCCCATGGCCTCAAGCCCCTGGTGCAAATCAGCGGCAAAGGCATCACCGAGACTGTCCTGTCCGCCATCGACCAGGCGCTCACGGACCACGAGCTCATCAAGGTGAAGCTCTCGGAGGGGTGCCCCGTGCCGCGCAAGGAGGCCGGGCCGCTCCTCGCCGACCCGACCGACGCCCACCACATCGGTCTCATCGGGCGGGTCATCATTCTCTATCGCCGTCACCCCGACGCGCCGGTCGTGCCGCTGCACAGCTGACCGTGGTGGTCTCGGTCCGAGAGCTGCCGACCCCTGCGCTCCTCCTCGACCTCGACGTCCTCGAGGAGAACATCGCCCGTCAGGCCTCCCGGGCCCGCCGCTTCGGCGTGAGCCTCCGGCCGCACATCAAGACCCACAAGTGCATCGAGGTGGCCCGGCTGCAGCGGAGCGCCGGCGCCCGCGGCATCACCGTGTCTACCCTCGCCGAGGCCCGGGTATTCGCCGACCACGGCTTCGACGACATCCTCTGGGCCTTCCCGCTCATCCCCAGCCGGGTCGGTGAAGTGCGCGAGCTCGCTGAGCGCATACGCCTCACCGTGGTCGTGGACTCCCCGGCGGCGATCGATGCCCTCGAGGCGGCCGGGGCCGAGGTTGCTGTGTGGATCAAGGTCGACTGCGGTTACCACCGGGCCGGCGTCGACCCCGCCGGGGACGAAGGCCTGCGTCTCGGTGAGCGCTTGGCCGCGTCACGGTCGCTGCGCCTCGAAGGCGTCCTCACCCACGCCGGCCACGCCTACGAATGCCGAGGCGGGGGCGGGCTCCAGGAAATCGCCGAAGAGGAGCGGGCGGCGGTTGCCGGATTCGCGCGCCGCCTCCGGGACGAGGGCATGGCGGTCGACCACGTGAGCGTTGGTTCGACCCCGACCATGTCGGCCGTAACGGATCTCACCGGTGTCACCGAAATGCGTCCGGGAAACTACACGTTTCACGACTACACGCAGACCGTGATCGGTTCTGCCGGTGTCGCTGATTGCGCGCTCACCGTGCTCTCTACGGTGGTCAGCAGTCGCCCGGTTACGGGGACCTCCGAGGGGTGGTCGGTGGTCGATGCGGGGGGCCTTTCGCTCTCCAAGGACTCGGGGCCCACGGGCTGCGCCCCGACGATGGGCCGGATCTACGCCGACTATGACGCGGCGCGACTCGATGAACACCGCATGCTCACGTCGCTCAGCCAGGAACACGGTGTGACCACCGGCGCCATGGCGGTCGGTGAGCGCGTTCGCATCTTGCCCAACCACTCGTGCATGGCCGCGGCGTGTTTCGACCGTTACCACGTCGTACGTGGAGGCGGCGTCGTCGACCTGTGGCCGATTCACCGGCAACGCTGACTCGGCGTTGGCCCGTGTCGTGCATCCCGTTCTTGGCGGCAACAGTGCCGAGGACCAGGGGGACGCCATGACACAGAACAATTCAAAGCAAGAGTGGGAGCAAGAGACCTACGATTCGCTCGAGCGCATGGCGTCCGGGCCGTCGCTGATACTCGCAGCCTTGCCATCGGTGACGACGGAAGAGCCCATCCCCGTCAGCGGTTCGATCGTTGACGCGGTGCAGGGTGATATCGATTTCGACCTCGGCGCATGGTGCCCGCGCCTCGCCTGACGCGGCGCGCCATTCGAGAGGCTTCCGTTCGGTGACTGCGTAAGGTCGGTGACGCGTCGCTTTGTCGCACCGCGCCAGCGTGGCGCATGACGCGCCGCACCAATGCTGCGCCGCAGCATGGACGTCGATGTCAATCGGGAACGGGGGTGCCGCGCACCGTCCGGTACGCCTGGTCGACGGCTTCTTCCGGCGTCGCGGCGGAGGGCACGCCGGTGGGGCCTCCATCGCCGACGACGACCACGGGCCGTCCGAGCTTCATACCGAAGGCGATCTCGCTGAGCGTTCCCCAAGACCCGGGCAGGGCGACCATCGCATCGCAGGAACACGCGTTGACGTAGTTGCGCCCCTCGCCGAGGCCCGTGAACAGGGCGATGTGCACGTGGTCGTTCGGGGGTGACTCTTCGGCGTCTCGCCCCGGCATGACCCCGATGACCATGCCCCCGTTGGTGGCTGCCCCTTTGGCTGCGGCGCGCATGACCCCGCCGCGGCCGCCGGTGAGTAGGACCGCCCGGTGGTGAGCGATGCGCTTGCCGGCGCGCTCGGCGAGGGCGAGCACGTCCCGGGGGGCGTCGTCGGCGCCCATGACGCCAATCACGATGCGATGTGTGCGACTCATGGCGCGGAGTCTACTCGCAGTCGCGAAGCCGGGCGAGGGCGAGGCTGCCGTCAGCGCTGATGGCCCAGCCGGCGTCGCCATTTGCGAAGCGGAAGAAGTCGCCGGCGTTGGCGAGGTCGGCGGCGGCGACGACTTCGTCGCTCCCGACCGGGGAGCCAGCGGCGTCGACGCGGAGCAGGTGGTTTGCCCCGGCGCTGACCCAGCCGACTACGGCCCCGGCGCCGAAGGACGCCATATTCGGGGAGGTGTCGTCCTCGGCGTCGGCGGTCAGGAACGAGACTGTGCCCGCGGTGCCGCCGTCGATGCGGACGATCGCCACGTCCTCGGACGACCGGCCGTCGCCGGCGGTGAAGGCGGCGAGGAAGCCAGACCCGATGGTCGCGATGCCGCCGAGGTGGGTGGTGGTGCGTTCGCTGCACGCTACGCGGTCGTCCGTGTAGAGGGCGGCTTCCCGGTAGTTGAAGTGCACGCCTTTGCTCGGGTAGCAGTTGGACGCGCAGAGTGAACCGAGGCCGGCGCTGTCGTAGGTGACGCGAACTTCGAAGGAGACGCTGCATCCAAGAACCGGCCATTCGTAGCGATCCGGAGTTCCGTCGGCGTCGAGGTATCGGAGTCGGTCGATGCTGACCCCTATCGGGCGCGACATGTTGACGTCCACCGTGTGGTAGACGGCCCACTGGGTGCCGGTCCACGCGAGGCGCGCATCTCGGGCGACATTGCCGAACCATTCGTTGCCCTCCACATCGTGGTCGACCTCGCCCAGAAGCCGCTCCTCTATTACCGTCGCTCCGGTCCCGTCGATGCCCACGAGGTAGAGGGCGTCGGTGCCCCGGGATACCAGGACGCCGGTGGTCCCGCCGCCGACCGCGAGGCCGTAGGGGCGGAGGCCGGGGATGACGACCGCGGAGCCGATGGGCGTCCCGTCCGCGGCGAGGGTGAGCAGATGCACGCCGTCGGCTGCGGGGAATGCGACGACCGCGCCGTTGGTGGCGGTCGGTGCGCCATAGGCCCGGCCCCGCGTGGAGGTGCCCGGAAGAGAGCTCACGATGAGCGCGTCCGCTAACGTCGGGGCCGTGCAGGTACCTGCATCGAAGGGCGGCGTTGCGCCGTCGGTCGGTCCGCCATCGGGGCCGGCGTCGCCCCCGTCCGGGGGAGCCGAGGAGTCCGTAGTCGCGCCGGTGTCTGGGGCCGAACCGTCGGGCGTAGCGCTGTCGGAGGCTGAGCCGTCAGGGGCTGCACTGTCGGACGTGGCGCCGTCCGGGGCTCTGCCGTCGGTTCCGGCTCCGGTGTCGCCTGGCGTCTCTTCCGTCGTCGAGCAAGCGCTCGCGAAGAGCAGAGAAACGAAGCCTAAGGCCGAGATCGAGAGACGTACGCGCATCGCAGGATTATAGCCCGAGACAGTGATGCTGGAAACGTCCGTTGCGCGCAGGTTGCGGCGGGCCTGGAGTCAGTCGCAGTCGCGCAGCCTTGCGAGGGATAGCGACCCGCCAGAGTTGATCACCCATCCGGCGTCGCCGTTCGAGAACTGGAAGAAGTCGCTCGCATTGGCCAGGTCCGCGGCCGGTACGTCTTCTGCGGTGCCGATCGGCGTGCCGTCGGCGCCCACGCGGAGCAGGCGGCTCGAGCCGCCGGAAACCCAGCCCACGACGGCGCCGACGTCGTAGGGGGTGACGTTGGGGGCGGAGTCGGCCGCGCTGTCGGCGGTCAAGAAGGAGACCGCGCCGGGGGTGCGCCCGTCGATGCGTACGATGGCCACGTCTTCCGACGAGCGGCTGTCGCCTACCGTGAAAACCGCGAGGAACCCCGCGCCGACCGGCGCCATGCCGCCGAGGTGGGCCGTGTGGCCGCCGGAGCAGTTGGCGCGCTCGTCGCTGTAGAGGAACGTGCGGTGATTGAAGTGCACGCCACCGGGCTCTGGGAAGCAGTCCGATGCGCAGAGCGGCCCGAGGTTGGTGCCGTCGTGGGCGATGCGCACCTCCATCGAGTGGCTGCAGCCCCAGCCCCATACCGTCCGGGCGGCCGCGCCGTCGGCGTTCAGGAGTCGGAGTTGATCGCCGTAGTGGGCGACGCCGTCGGACCAAAGGCGCTGTACCGTGTAGTAGGCCGCCCATTGGGTGCCCGTCCAGGTGAGGCGGCCGGCGCGGATGCCGGACCCGAACCACTCGTTTTCCGTGACGCCGTGATCGACCTCGCCGATGAGCAGCTCATCGAAGACCGTCGCTCCACCGCCGCCGATGCCCACCAGGTAAAGGGCGTCGCTCCCGCGGTTCACCAATACGCCAGTGGTCCCGCCACCGACGGCGATCCCGTAGGGCTGGCTGCCGGTGATCACCACCGCCGAGCCAGCGGGGGTGCCGTCGCCTGCGACGGTGAGCAGGTCGACGCCGCTGCTGCCGCGCATGGCGATTACGGCGCCGTTGGCGGCGGTCGGCGCAGCGAATACACGGCCAGCGGTGCTCGTGCCGGAGATGGCGGTGACGGAGAGGGAGGCGGCCAGGGTGGTCGTGCCGCAAGCCCCGGCATCGAAGGGCGGCGCCGCGGTGTCCGGGGTGCCCGTGTCCGTCGGGGGTGTGCCCGTGTCCGTCGGGGGTGTCCCCGTGTCGGGGCGCGGCGCGCCGTCGGGGAGGGTGCCGCCCGAGTCCATAGACACCGAACCGTCGCGTCGATTGCCGCTGTCATTCAGCGTACCGACGACCCCGTTGCACGCCGTCGAGGCGATGACCAATGCTAGAAAGGCGAAGCGCACCCATCGAGCATACCGGACAACGCTCAGTACTCGAAGCGCCCGCCAAAATCGAAGCCGAAGGAGTCGTCCCCGTTTGCTGACAGCCGGATGTAGGGCTGCACCGTCATGCTGAAGACCTGAAAGCGCCCCGAAACATCGGCCCGGCCCCGGGTGTACACGTTTCCGTCCCGAAAGAGGGGGCCATAGGAGAGGGCGACCCGCAGCTTCGGGATGGGATAGAACCCTGCGCCGAAGCCGACGAAGTAGTCGGCCTCGTCGGTGAACGGCAGACCCACCGACTCTCCGACGACCTCGACGGCGACTCCCCGGCGCCCCCGATGCACGTAGGCCTCGTAGCCGATGGCGAAGGTCGGGGCGATGCCCCCGTCGTCGACCTCGGAGCCGAGCTCGAGGAAGACGTGGTGGATGCGGTCGTAGTAGCTCTGCTCGTACGCCGCGAGCTCTTCGTCCGAGGGCGTCACGCCGAAGGCGGAGAGCAGCAGGATGATGAGGGCGGCGATCATGAATCGGCGCCCCATGGTACCGGCATGGGCCGTGACCGCCAGAAGCCGACGAGGGTAAGCTCCCGCCCATGGCCGATCTCGACGAAATCCTGCGCGCCGCCAAGTCCAATTCTGGTCCCGCCGTTCTCCTGACCGGCGCCGGCATCAGCGCCGAGAGCGGCATCCCGACGTTTCGCGGCGAGGAGGGCTATTGGCGCGTCGGATCCAAGAACTATCAGCCGACCGAGATGGCGACCTGGGCGACCTTCTCGCGCATGCCCGACGAGGTCTGGGCTTGGTATCTGTACCGCAGGGGCATCTGCCGGGCGGCTGCGCCGAACGCTGCCCACCGCGCGGTCCGGGCCCTCGAAGAGACGCTCGAAGACCGCTTTGTGCTCATCACCCAGAACGTCGACGGCCTTCACCTGCGCGCCGGCAGTACGGAGCCGCGCACCTATCAAATCCACGGAAACATCGACTTCATGCGCTGCGCCGACGAGTGCACGGAGGCCCTCTACCGGATCCCCGACGAGGTCGATGCGACCTGGGACAAGGGCCGGAAGATCGATGTCGCGACCCGGGAACACCTGCTCTGCCCAGCCTGCGGAACCCGGGCCCGGCCCCACGTTCTGTGGTTCGACGAGAGCTACGACGAGATTCACTTCCGTTTCGAGAGTTCCCTCGCCGCGGCAGCAGAGGCCGCGATCCTCATCGTCGTCGGCACGACGGGGCAGACGAACCTCCCCTTGCATGTCGGGTCCATGGTCGCGGAGCGAGGCGCACCGATGATCTTCGTCAATCCCGAGCCGACGACCTTCACCCGCATGGTGGACGACAACCCCCTCGGACTTTTCCTCGAGGGCACCGCGGGGGATCACCTACCGGGGCTCCTGGCCTCGGTAGCCGAGGCTCTCGCAACTCCATGAGCACCTACCGCGACCTGACCATCCCCCGGGAAGGCTCGACGAGCGCTCGGGAGATACTCAGCCGGGGCCTCGGAACGCTAGTCGAGGATTTTCGACGTCTACCCCCCGACCTCGCCCCGGCGGGGCGTTCCCGCACTGCTTTGGCTGCAGTGAAGCGGGCCCTGGCCCAGGTTCTCCGTGAGGACCCGGGCGCGGCGTTCACGGTTCTCCGGCGGCCCACTGTGGGCGTTCTGATTCGCGCCCTCCGGGGACAGCGGCCCGGGTCACCTCGGGTCTCGCGGTGGGTCGACGAACTGACAGCGACCCTCGCCCTCGAGCTCGCGGCCCTCGGCGCGCTGCCTGCCGCGATCGAAACGCCGGCGCCAAAACACGTCCCGTGCCTCTCTCGGGGCATGGTCTTCGTCACTCCGGGCGGGGTCGATGCGCTGCGGTTTTCCCGAGGAGAGGTCGCGTGGGATTCTTCGGCGGGGCCTCACGTCGTCGACCTCGCGAGCGACGACGCGTCGTTGTGGCAAGCCTATCTGCCGGTCGCCGGCGAGACCTACCTCGCACTCTTCGACAACAACCCCCTCGCCCTCGACGAGGCGCATCCGGACAAGGACGGCAACGCCCTCGACCTCGGTGGGCGGTCCGCGGAAACCTGGGCCGCGGCGCTGCGGGAGGCCCTCGGCCTCATCGAAGAACACCTGCCGACGCTTCACGGCGAGTTCGCCCTCTACATCCAGCAGCTCGTCCCCGTGGGCTTCGACGACCACGCCCACCTCTCGGCCTCGTACCAGGAGGCGATCGGTACGATCTACCTATCGCTGCACCCGCGACTGATGACCATGGCCGAGGCGCTCGTTCACGAGTTCAGCCACAACAAACTGAACGCTCTCTTCGAGGCCGACCCGGTCCTCGAAAACGCTTTCAGCCCGCTCTTCGCCTCGCCCGTGCGTCCAGACCCGCGACCGCTGCACGGCGTGCTGCTCGCCGTGCACGCGTTTCTTCCGGTCGCCCGGTTGTACGAAAAGATGATCGAGGCGGGGCACCCGTTCGCCGAGCGCCCAGATTTCTTGGAGCGTTTCGAGGCCATCAAAGAGAAGAACCGCGAAGGGGCGGCGACGGTTTTAGACAACGGCCAGTTCACCCCCATCGGTGAAAGCCTAGCCGACGAGATCCGACGCTGGGTCGCACATTTTCAGTGAGCAAACAGTATTGGCTGGGTCGTGAGACCCAAGCGAGGTGGTGCCGGTTGCGAGCAGCCCGCGGAAGCTACCTTTTGTAGCTGAGCAGGCAGCGCAGCAACCGGGGCCAGATCGCGCCGGGTATCGCGGCCCAGACGATGCTGTTTTACATGTTTTCACATCGCGCATCGACGTAGCCCAGCAGCGTCAGCTGCTGGCAGAGCTCGGCGTCGATCTGGGAGTCGGCCTGGGGCAGGACCTGGGATGCCTCGCCGCCGGAGCTGTGGAGCCAGTCGCGGCGGTCTTCGGCGCCGAGGTACTGGCCGAGCATGATGCGTAGGTATCGAAGGGCGATGCGGCTCCGGTCTCCGAGGTCGAGTTCGTGTTCTTCCCCCGGGTCGTCTTCGAGGTCGAACATGGTCCATCGGAGGTTGCCCCGGAGGATGAGCTTCCAGCGCCCGGCGCGGATGACCCGCCGGTCGTCGAGGAAATCGCTGAAGGCCAGCGCCGGCCGGTTCGGGGTGTGGCCGCGCATGTAGCCGATGAGGGAACTGCCCTCGAAGACCTCCGGCACGTCGACGCCGCTCGCTTCGAGGACCGTCGGGGCGATGTCCATCGTGCTCACGACCTCCGGGACGCGCAGGCCGCTCGCTTCGGCTGCGGGCCAGCGCACGATCAACGGCACGTGGAGCAGCTCCTGGTAGACGCTGTGGCCGTGGCCCCAGGAGCCGTGCTCGTTGAACTCCTCGCCGTGGTCCGAGGTGATGACGAAGATCATGTCTTCGTAGAGCCCGAGCTCCCGGAGCTTGTCCAGGAAGGGCCCGAAGTGGCGGTCGTGGAAGGTGATCTCGCCGTCGTGGAGGTCTCGGAGGCGCTGCTGGTCGGCGGCGTTGAAGACCACCCGCGGCGGGTTCTTCTTGGCGTCCCCGAGGAGCGGGCCGGTCATCCGATTGCGAATCTGGCCGTTGTAGGCGCTCGGGTCGTCGTCGTAGATGCGCAGGATCGCGTCCGGCGGATCGTAGGGCACGTGGGGGTCGATGGTCTGGATGTAGACGAAGAAGCGCTCGTCCTTGTGCTCTTCGATCCACTCGGCGGCTTCGCCGAAGACGTTGTCGGCGCCGGTGTTGCGATTCTCCCGGATGTAGTTGGTGTAGTGGTCCCAGCCCTGGTCGAAGCCGAAGCGGTCCGAGACGTAGCCGTTGGCCAGGAATGTCGCCGTCGAGAAGTCGGCCTCTTTGTAGACCTCGCTGACCATGAGCGCTGCGGCTGGCAAGCTGGACGAGTCCTGCTTGGTGCCGTGGGTCATCGGCGTGAGGCTCGTGAGGATCGAAGCGACGCTCGGCTTGGTCCAGTTCTCCGGGGCCTGGGCGCGCTCGAAGAGGGTCGCCTCGGCGGCGAAGGCGTCGAGGTTCGGCGCCTCCACTCGGCTCTGGCGGTTGTAGGGCCGGAGCTTCGACGCGCGCAGGGTGTCGATGGTCAGCATCACGACGTTCCGGGCTTCGCCCGCCAGGCGCGGTTGGGTGGGCATGGGCACCACCAGCTGCGGGCCGCCCCAGGCGATGGTGGCGCCTTCGCCGCCTTGCGGCCCCGCGCTCTCGAACTCGAGGCGAACCACGGTGCCCGCGAAGGCCGTGAGATCGAGCAGTTGGTCGCGGTAGCGGGTCTCGACCTCTCCGGTGAAGAGCTCCGCCTCTTCGCCCACCGCCGGTGTGACTCGGACGTTGGCTGTGACCCCCTCTGCGCTCGCCCCGAGGGCGAACGATAGATGCCCGTCTCTCGGCACTTGAACGTAGAAGCTCAGTTTGGTGCCGGTAGGGGTCACGATCGCTCGACGGGTCTGGGAACCCACCTCGTGGTCGGTCACCAACTCGGCGGCTTGGGGAAGTGGCGGGCCCGCGGGAGCGTCTTGGTTGGCGAGGTGAAGGTCGTAGACCGCCGCCGCGATGGCCGCACCGCCCGTGGCGCGGAGGCGCAGGGCGTTTTCACCCCGCCGGAGGCGTTCCTGGGGAATGACGACCTCGACCGCTTCGACGCCGCCCGATAGGTCGATGGTGCGCAGCGTCTCGCCGTTCATGTAGGCGACGACCTGGCTCGCTCCTACCTTGCGGATGCGGAGGCGCGCCGTCAGAGGTTCGGCCTCGTCGACGTGGAAGTAGATGTTGCCGGTGCCCTCGAGGTTGGTGAAGGTCCCGTCGTCGTCTTCGCCGTCCTCGCCCCACTGGTTGTGCCACCGGCCCCCGGTGTACTTGAGCCGCGCCGGGGTCCCGAAGTCGATCCACGTCCCCGACCGGTCGAGCTCGGCGAGGTGGGCCAGGGCCGTCAGGTCGAGGTGCGTGCGCATTCCGGCGAGGGCCTCACGGATGGCCTCGTCTTCTTGGTCCGCTTGGGCTTGGGCGGCGGCCTCGGGGTCTTCGTCCCCGGTCGCGTTCCCGGTCGCGTTCC
>Ga0164313_10001576_pt1 | contig 20150 bp, 12 predicted proteins | sample GuaBasSedimGuay4_FD_113735 | JGI IMG/M metagenome (GOLD analysis project Ga0164313, IMG submission 113735) | Subseafloor sediment microbial communities from Guaymas Basin, Gulf of California, Mexico - Guay4, Core 4569-4, 0-3 cm | ecosystem: Environmental > Aquatic > Marine > Hydrothermal vents... | reverse complement strand
ATCTTGGATCTTGGATCTTGGATCTTGCCCCCGGGTGACCCGGCGCGTGGGTACATTATGATCGATGGCGACTGATGACAGGCGTGCCGTACTTGCTTTCCCGTTCGCTGCTCTTCCGCCTCGACCCCGAGACGGCGCACGCGCTGTCGCTGGCGGCAATCGCGCGGGTGGGTCAGATGCCCGGTCTGCGATCGGCGGTGGCCTCACGGTTCTGCGTGCCCGACGCCGATCCGGTGGAGGCCTTCGGTCTGAGCTTCCCAAACCGGGTCGGGTTGGCCGCCGGATATGACAAGGACGGCGACGGTTGGCGCGGGCTCGCGTGTCTCGGCTTCGGCCACATCGAGGTTGGGACGGTGACCCCCGAGCCGCAATCAGGGAACCCCAGACCGCGGATCTTCCGGTTGCTGGAGGAGCGCTCGGTGATCAACCGCATGGGTTTCCCAGGGCGCGGCGCGGCCTACGTTGCCGAGCGGCTGCGTGGTCGCAGGCCGGGCGGGCCGGTGATCGGGGTCAACATCGGCAAGCAGAAAACGACGCAGCTCGAGGACGCGGCGAACGACTACGAGGACCTGGTCGACGTCTTCGCGCCGCTTGCCGACTACCTGGCGGTCAATATCTCCTCGCCCAACACCCCGGGGCTGCGGCGGTTGCAGGAGCGTGGTTTTCTGGGCGCCCTGTTGGGGCGGGTGGCTGTGCGCTGCGACGAGGTCGCCGACCGCATCGGCCGCAGGACCCCGGTGCTGGTCAAGCTGGCGCCGGATCTCACCGACGAGCAACTCGTGACCGCGGTGGACGCGATCGTTGAATCTGGTCTTGACGGCGTCATCGCCACCAACACCACCATCAGCCGCACGGGTGTAGATGGCCCCCTGGCCGACGAGGAGGGCGGGCTTTCGGGCGCCGCTCTGACGGAGATGAGCACGCGGATGGTGGCGAGGATCCACGAGCACACCGACGGCGAGATCCCGATCGTCGGCGTCGGCGGCATCATGGGGCCCGAGGACGCTCGTGCCAAGCTCGATGCCGGCGCCTCCCTGGTGCAGCTTTACACCGGGCTCGTCTACGAAGGCCCGGGGCTGGTGAAGAGGATCCTGACGGGGATCTAGGCCAGGCAGCGGGAATTCTCAATTCCCGCCTGACAAAACAAGCGCCGAAGGCGCGATAGATCCATAGCCTGGGGCGTGAGCCCCAGGTACCGGAATCGAGAAAAACAGCAAGCCCTGGAGGGGCGTCAGATTGCCGGCTGCGGCGTAAGCCGCAGTCGTCCGTACCCGGTTGTCTGTCGCCGCTTCGCGGCTTTGATTTATTTTGTCCACTGGGTTCCTGGGGCTGACGCCCCAGGGTATGAGTGTTTCGCCGCTTCGCGGCCGGGTGGATGGTCATGTGCTGGCGAGGCGCCCGCACCAAGAATTCTGGACCGAAGGCTGATGGCTCTTTGTGGTGCACGCGTCTCGCGTGCATGGGGTGGGGGTCGGAGTGGGCGGAACTCAAAACTCAAAACTCAAAACTGAGAACTCTGCCGTTGTAGGATTGAAGCCGATGTCCCCCCTCGACCTGACGATCGTCGTGCTGTCGCTGATTGGCCTCGTGGTGCTTGCCGGTTGGTTGGCTCGCCGGCAGCGACACACCGCCGACTACTACCTCGGTGGCGGACGGCTGCCGGCGTGGGCTCTCGGTTTGAGCCTTGCCGCCAACCAGGTAAGCGCGATTTCCCTCATCGGCGCGCCAGCCTTTGTGGCCCTGCGTCCCGGTGGTGGTCTCGGCTGGCTCCAGTACGAGCTCGCGGTGCCGCTGGCGATGGCGGCGCTGGTCTTGTGGGGGGTGGGGTTCCTGCGCCGGGCCGCGGGCGCCGAGATCTATGAGGTGGTGGGGGCGCGTCTCGGCCCGGGCGCACGGCGGCTGCTCGCGGCCTTCTTCCTGCTCGGCCGCGGTCTGGGCGCGGGGGTCGTGCTCTACGCTTCGTCGTTGGTGGTCGACGCGTGCACAGCCTGGGGCTTTGAGACCAGCCTGCTGGTGGTGGGTACGGTGGCGGTGGCGTACACCGCGCTCGGCGGGTTGACCGCCGATGTCATCTCCGACGTCCTCCAGTTTGGCCTGCTGTGGGGAGCGACCGTTGTGGTAACAGTTGTCCTCGGTCTGCGGATGGCCGGACGTGGACTCCTGACTGGAGTCGACCCGGCGCGGCTGGTGATACTCGATCTGAACCACCACGGTCTTGGCGACGGCGCGACCTTCGCCTTCTGGCCGATGCTGATCGGCGGCTTCTTCCTCTACCTCTCCTACTACGGCTGCGATCAGACCCAGGCGCAGCGGATCCTCGCCGCGGCCGACGCCGACCAGGCGCGACGGGCGCTGACGGTGGCGAGCCTGGTGCGGTTTCCGCTGGTGCTGACGTACTGTCTCTTCGGCCTCATGCTGGCGGGCTTCCTCGCCGCGACACCGGACTTCGCGCAATCGCTGGTGGGCCGGCCGCCTGATGCGTTGGTTCCCCAGTTCCTCGTGACCTATCTGCCGACTGGGATCGTCGGCGTGGTGGTGGCGGGTATCCTCGCCGCGGCGCTGTCGTCGATCGACTCGGCGCTGAACTCGTTGTCGGCGGTTGTGGTCGAGGAGTTCTCGACGCCGGGTCTGCGCGGGGACCCGGCGCGGCAGCTCCAGTGGGCGCGGCTGGCGACCATCGGGTGGGGGGTGGCGGCGACCACCGCGGCATGGTTCTTCTCGCGGGCGGGGGAGACCTCGATCGAGCTCATCAATAAGGTCGGCAGCGCTCTCTACGGCCCCGTGTTGGCGGTCTTCCTGTTGGCCTGGCGGTCGCGGCGGGCGGACGGGAGGTCGGCGGTGGCCGGAGCGGTCGCAGGTCTCCTCGCCAACCTTTCGCTGGCGGTCTGGGCGCCCGGTATTTCCTGGCTATGGTGGAACGTGGTGGGATGCGGCGTCACATTGGCGGTCGGTGTGGCTTTCGGACGGTCGAAAGTAGCAGTTGAGCGGGTCGGCGATCACGAGGGCCGCGGGTACGCGCGGCTCCTCGTAGTTTTCTTCGTGATCATCCTCGTGTTGCTGGCAGTCATGACGGAATAACGCTGGATGTTTGAATATCAACAGGTGATCCGAATTGTGGTGCGGGCGTCCCGCCCGCACATTGCGACGTCCGGACTTGTGCGGGCGGGACGCCCGCACCACAATGACGACCCGGATAGTTTTAGGGGAACGGGAACTCAAAACTAAAAACTCAAAACTAAAAACTCAAAACTCAAAACTCAAAACTCTTACCAGGCCGGTCATCTGCTACTGAACGAAGGATGGTGGCTCCGTGTGCCATGGCTCGTGTTCGAGCGCCAAGCGTCGGCCGAGTTCGAAGAGGCGCCGCATCTCGGACGGGTCGAAGGCGCCGGCTGGTGTCTCCGCGTGCTCCGGCGGGATACTGATGTAGTTGAAGTCGACGCCGTCCCGCTGGGCGAGCGCCCAGATGCGGATCAGATCGCCCATGGCGACTGCCTTGAGCAACGTGATCATGGATCGGGAGGCGATGTCCACCAGATTGCGCTCGACCTGCTCGGGCGCGGGGTCGATCTGGCCGTTGCGAATGATGTAGATCGAGACCGAGCCACGCTCTGCGGCATCGACCCCGAGCTCCCGCATGCCGGATGTGATGTCGACCATGGCCCCCCACAGGAAGAACTCGGCGATGACGCCGCCGTCCACGTGCATCTCGTCGTAGCGGGCGCCGTCGACCTCGACATCGATGTAGACCGGTGGGAAGGCGACCGGGATCGAGGCGGATGCCAGGAGCACCCGGCGGAAGAGCTCGAGCGAACCGGGCCGGCCGCTGGTGGCGATGGCGCCCATGTTCCAGACCACGAGGCGCTGGGCGTCGAGGTTGGTGGTGCCGACGAAAAGCCTTCGGCCGCGCCGGTGTTCGCCGGCGATCTTCTGCATCATGGCCACGTTGACCACCTGCTCGATCTGCGCTGCGAGCGGGTCGGTGCGGGTCAGTGAGTCCTTTCGCATGACAGTCAAGGGATTCCTGATCTTGTAAATGTCCTTGCTCTTGACGGTCGTGAAGAGCTGCTCGAGCGCCTCGTCGTAATCGGATCCGAGAAAGGCGAACGGCGCGGCGAGAGCGCCGGTGCTGACACCGGTGACGATCTTGAAGATCGGCCGGGTCCCGGCCTCGGTCCAACCGCTGAGAAAACCGGCCCCAAAGGCCCCGTTGGAGCCGCCACCAGAGAGCAGCAAGGCTTCCATGCCCCGGCCGACGGAGCCGGTTGCCTCCCACTCGTCGCGCACCGACTGGATGAGGTCTTCCTGGAAATGTGGGCTCGGTTCGTCACCCCAATCGCGGACATCCGGCATCCCCGGAATGACCGCGCGGCTCATGGCGTCGATCGGCACCGGGTTTCTCTCGAGGCTGGTGCAGCCGGTGAGAAGCAGCAGGACGGCAATTGCCATCGCTGGGCGTGGCGAGATTGGGTGGGAGTTCGTGGTCAGCATGAGATCCACGACACCATACCGTATCGTGCCGGATTGAAGCGATGAGCTACATGTCCGGTGGCCAGGCTCGTCACGGCGTAGTGCGCAGCCGAATGGGGGAGATCACTGACGGGATCGGCGATGATCCGTTATTCTTTTAATAGTAATGGAATCGCCGCTTGTCTCCGTTCTCCTCCCTGTGCGTGATCCGGGTTCGTATCTGGAGGAGTGTATCGCCAGCCTCCGCCGGCAGACGCTATCCAATTTCGAGGTGGTGGCGGTGGATGACGGTTCGACCGATGGCTCAGCGGAAACGCTCGACGCATGGGCCGACCGTGACCCGCGGGTCCGGGTAGTCCACCGGCAGCAGGAGGGGCTGGTCGCGACCCTCAACGCGGGTCTCGAGCTGTGCCGGGCGCCCTTTGTGGCGCGGATGGATGCCGACGACATCAGCCATCCGCGGCGCTTCGAGCTTCAGGTCGAGGAGATGGAGGAGCTTCCCTGGGTGGGGGTGGTGTCGTGTCTGGTGCGCCACTTCCCGTGGCATGGAGTGGGGGAGGGCTACCGGGTCTACGAGGCGTGGCTCAACTCGCTGTCGACCCCCGAGGCTATCGGCCGCGAACGCTTCGTCGAGTCGCCGGTCGCCCACCCGTCGGCCATGGTCCGGCGCGAGGTCTACCAGTCGGTGGGGGGTTATCTCGATACCGAATGGGCGGAGGATTTCGACCTGTGGCTGCGTCTCCTCGAGGCCAGAGTGTGCTTTTCGAAGGTCGAGCGCTATCTGTATTTCTGGCGCGAGCACCCCGAACGGCTGACCCGGGTCGATGCCCGGTACTCAGTCGAGAACTTCCTGCGCTGCAAGGCGAAGTACCTGCTCAGTGGGCCGCTGGCTGATTGTGAGCGTGTGGTGGTGTGGGGCGCGGGCCAGACCGGACGCCGTCTGTCAAAGCACCTGTTGAGGGACGGAGCGCCGATCGAGGCCTTCGTCGACATCGATCCCGAAAAGATCGGGAGCACCCTGCGCAAGAAGCCGATCATCGATCCCGAAGAGCTGTCGGCGCTGATCGGCCGGGGCACCGTGGTGTTGGCTGCGGTCGGCTCCCGCGGTGCGCGCGAGCTGATCCGTGGGCGGCTCAACGCCATCGGCCTCCGCGAAGGCCGCGAATATTGGTGTGTCGCGTAATCTGAGCGCCGAAGGCGCGACAGACTTATAGCCTGGGGCGTGAGCCCCAGGAATAGGGCAGGACGCCAGTCCATTAAGCCGCGAAGCGGCGACAGATATTTAGCCTGGGGCGTAAGCCCCAGGAACAATGGCAGTAACCATCAGTAAGCCCTGAAGGGGCGACAGATATCTGGGCTGGAATCAGTGCCCGATCGTCTGTCGCCGCTTCGCGGCTTTGGTTTCTTTATCCGCTTGATCCCTGGGGCTCACGCCCCAGGCTATTGGTATTCCGCCGCTTCGCGGCTCACAACGGGGACGGGAACGGAGACCGGGTCAGTCGTTCTCGTTGACCGCGACCGGTTCCAGATCCCAGATCTTGTCGGCGTACTCTTTGATGGCGCGGTCGGATGAGAAGTACCCCATTGCGGCGACATTTCGGATCGCGGCTGCGGCCCACGCGGGGCGGTCGCGGTAGAGATCCGCGGCGTGCTCGTGGGCCTCGACGTAGGAGTGGAAGTCGGCGAGACAGACATAACGGTCTCCGTGCTCCATGAGCGCTGACCAGATGTCGTGAAGCTGTTCGGCGGCATCACCGGCGAAGGTTCCGTCTCTGAGGTCGTCGATCACCCCGGAAAGCTCGGCATCGGCGCGGTAAATTTTCCACGGTCGGTGGGCGCCGGTGGTGAGGCGCGTTTCCACCTCCTCGGCGGTGAGACCGAAGATGAAGATGTTGTCGTCACCGACCGCGTCCTTGATCTCGATATTGGCGCCGTCAAGGGTGCCGATGGTGAGCGCGCCGTTGAGGGCCATCTTCATGTTGCCGGTGCCGGAGGCCTCCATCCCGGCGGTCGAGATCTGCTCGGAGAGATCGGCGGCGGGGATGATCTTCTCGGCCAGGGTCACGCGGTAGTCGGGAACGAAGACGACTTTGATGCGGCCGGCAACATCCGGGTCGTCGTTCACCACCTCACCGACTCCGTTGATGAGGCGGATGATGAGCTTCGCCATGTGGTACGAGGGCGCGGCCTTGGCGCCGAAGATGAAGCTGCGGGGCAGCACATCCGCCTCGGGGTCGGCCTTGATTCTCCGGTAGAGGAAAATGACATGCATGATGTTGAGCAGTTGCCGCTTGTACTCGTGGAGGCGTTTGATCTGAACATCGAAGAGCGAGTCCGGATCGAGGGTGATGCCGGTGAGCCCCTCCACCGTGGTGGCGAGATCCTGTTTGTTGGCCCGCTTGATGTCCATGAACTCGTCTTGGAACCCGGAGTCGTCGGCCAGCGCATCAAGCTCCTGCAGTTGGTCGAGATCGCGCGGCCAGCCGTCACCGATCCGGTTCGTGATCGCGGCTGACAACCGCGGGTTGCAGGCGAGGAGCCATCGTCTCGGTGTCACGCCGTTGGTGATGGCCACGAATCGCTCCGGCCAGAGATCGGCGAAGTCCTTCACGACCCGGGTCGTCAAGAGCTCGGTGTGGAGCTTGGCGACCCCGTTGATCTTGTGGCTGCCGACGATGGCGAGGTTGGCCATGCGCAGCCGCTTGTCGCCGTCCTCGACCAGGATCGACATTCGGCGCAGCCGCTCGGGATCGCCGGTGAAACGTTCCTTGACGGAGTCCATGAAGCGACGGTTGATCTCGTAGATGATCTGCACGTGGCGCGGAATCAGCGGCTCCATCACGGATACCGGCCAGGTCTCGAGCGCCTCGGGCAGCAGGGTGTGGTTGGTGTAGCTGCAGATGCTGCGGGTGATCTCCCAGGCCGGGATCCACCTGACTCCGGCCTCGTCGAGCAGATACCGCATGACCTCGGCCACGGTCAGCGCCGGGTGGGTGTCGTTAAGCTGGAAGGCAACCTTGTCCGGCAGCAACTCCCAGGCTTCGCCATGGCGGCGCTGGAAACGGCGCATCACGTCGTGCACCGAGCACGCGACCAGGTAGTACTCCTGCATGAGCCGCAGGCGGCGCCCGGCATCGATGTCGTCGGCGGGGTAAAGCACCCGTGTCACGGCCTCGACCCGACCGCGCTCCTCCACGGCCTTGACGTAGTTGCCGCGCGAAAAGATTTGGAAGTCGAACTCCGATGCGGCCTGGGCGTTCCACAGCCGCAGGATCGAGGTCGTGTTGGTGCCGTAGCCCGCAACCAGGATGTCGTAGGGGGTGCCGTACACCAACCGCCAGTCGGTCCACACCGGCCGGTGCTTGCCGTCCTCCCGGGTTATCCAATCCACCCGGCCCCCGACCTTTACCGGAACCGTGAGGTCATGGCGCACCACCTCCCACGGGAAACCCTCCTCGAGCCAGGAGTCCGCGTGCTCGACCTGCCAGCCGTCCTCGATGCCCTGGCGGAACATGCCGTAGTCGTAACGCAGGCCGTAGCCGTATGCGGGGTAGTCGAGAGTCGCCAGTGAGTCGAGGAAGCAGGCCGCGAGACGGCCGAGACCGCCATTGCCGAGCCCGGGGTCGGGCTCCTCTTCGATGATGGTGTCGAGGTTGAGGCCAAGCAGCTGCATCGCCTCGCGGGCGGTGTCGAGGAGACCGGTGGCGATGAGGTTATTGAGCATCAGACGTCCGAGCAGGTACTCCATCGACAGGTAGTGGACCGTTTTTGGCCGTTGCTCGTCGTAGGTCCGGCTGGTCAGGATCTGGCGGTCGATCATCGACTCGCGCACCGCTCGTTCGAGGGCCGCCAGGTGATCGGCCGCGCGGGCCTGGCGAAGCTCGAGCCCGCAGGTGTAGCGCAGGTAGTGCAGAAACCGTAAGCGGAACTCCTCCGCCGTAGGTTGTTTGAGATGGACTGCCGGGAGCATGTTCCTCCTTCGCGAGTCACGCGACGATGAAAGGTAACACAATAGGCGAATTTCGAATTTCGAATTTCGAATTTCGGATTTATCGGCGCGGTGAAAGGCCACCCGGGGTCCGCCAGCGTGTTGCCCGCGATCGTGTTAGCTGGCCGGATGACGAATATGTTCGGTCTGCGTAACCCCTCTGAACAATCACGGGCAACGGTCTAAATCCAGCCGCCTGTTCCCCGCAGTGCAAATCCGAAATCCGAAATCCGAAATCCGAAATTTTGAATGCGTTACCATGGCAGCAATGAAGGACAATCGTTCCGCCGGAGTCATTCTCCATCCCACCAGCCTTCCGTCTCGGTTCGGTATCGGGGACCTCGGACCGACGGCTGCCGCCTATGCGGAGTGGCTGGCCGGCGTGGGCGCCCGATGGTGGCAGGTGCTACCGCTGCACCCCCCTGGGCCGGGCGACTCGCCGTACTCGGCGATTTCGACCTTTGCCGGCAACGAGCTTCTGATCAGCCCCGACCTCCTGGTCGAGGACGACCTCCTGGAAGAGGCCGAGGTAGCCGTTGTTCCTGACTTCCCGACTGAGAGGGTGGAGTTCGACAGGGTGAGGCCGTTCAAGATTGACCTCCTTCGACGCGCCTACCGCCGCTTCCGCCAGACCGAGCCTCCCGCCATGACGCGGCGGCTTGCGGAGTTTGGCGAACACCACCGCGACTGGCTCGCCGACTATGCCCTCTTTCGAGCCCTCAAGGACGTCCACGGAGGCGCGCCGTGGTACGAGTGGCCGCGGCCCCTTGCCCGTCGTGAACCCGAGGCGCTGCACAACTGGATGCAGGCAAACCGTGAGGAGATCGACTTCGTAGAGTTCTGTCAGTTTCTCTTCTTCCGCCAGTGGACCGCACTGCGCGAATGGACGCACGAGATGGGGGTGGGGATCTTCGGCGACGTGCCCATCTTCGTGGCCCGCGACTCGGCCGATGTATGGGCCCATCCGGAGCTCTTCGTTCTCGACGACGAGCGCCGGCCGACGGTTGTTGCCGGGGTGCCGCCGGATTATTTCTCGGCGACCGGCCAGCTGTGGGGCAATCCGTTGTATGACTGGGAAGCCATGGCTCGCGACGGCTACTCGTGGTGGATTTCGCGGCTGCGCCGCACCCTCGAGATGGTCGATGTCGTGAGGATCGATCACTTCCGCGGCTTTGCCTCCTACTGGGAGGTGCCGGCACAGGAGGACACCGCGATCAACGGCCGTTGGCGACCGGGTCCCGGGAAGCCGTTCTTTGACGCCCTTGAGGAGGCCCTCGGTAGCCTGCCGCTGGTGGCGGAGGATCTCGGCGAGATCACGCCCGACGTGATCAAGCTGCGCAAGGAGATCGGTCTGCCGGGGATGGCGATCCTCCAGTTCGCGTTCTCATCGGAACCACGATCGACCTTCCTCCCGTATGCGCTCGAGCGCGATCTGGTGGTCTACACCGGCACCCATGACAACAACACCACCGTCGGCTGGTATGAGGAGGACGCGACCGAGGAGGAGAAGGATTTCGTGCGGCGGTACACCGCGAGCTCCGGTCGCGAGATCAACTGGGAGTTGATCCGCCTTGCCATGGGGTCGGTCTGCCAAACCGCCATCGTTCCCCACCAGGACCTCGTCGGGCTCGGTGCCGACTGCAGGATGAACACGCCATCGGTCGCGGAGGGGAACTGGCGCTTCCGGATCACCGCGCCGATGCTCGCCGAGGGGATCCAGGCGCGGCTCTATGAGGTGATCGAGGTCTACGGCCGTGTAAATCCTGTGTGAAATCCGGTCTCCCGGTGATGATTCTCACTCGTGAGAGCTTGAAACCGGTGCATCGGGCGCGGATAATAGAGGTTGTGAGATCCCGTCTCTTGCCACTTGCCGCCCTTGGTCTCGCGCTGGTGCTTGTCGTGCCCGCGGCGGCAACGACTATCGTGCCGGCGGCCGATCCCGGCGAACTGGCGCTCGACAGCGAGGCGGTGTTTCTGGCCCGAGCCGGCGCCAGCCGTGTGGTGTCGCGCCCGAGCTTCCTCGCCACCGAGACCGAGCTCGTGGTGCTGTCGGTATTTTCGGGCCCGCTGGCCGCCGGCGGTCATATTCGTGTCGAGGCGCCTGGAGGCGAGAGAGACGGGGTCGGTTGGGCTGTGGCCGGTTCGCCGCGATTCGTCGACGGTGAGGTGTATCTGCTCTTTGCCGACCGCGGCGCCGACGGAAGCTGGCGACCCCGTCTGCTCGCAGACAGCGTGCTGCTGCAGCAGCAGACCGAGGACGGCGTGAAGCTCCTGGCGCCGCTGCCGGAGGCGTCTCAGATCAACAGGATTTCGGGATTCAGCACCGATGCCGCCCTCGTTCCGGGGCCGGTGGACGAGAAGAGGTTCATCGCGGCGCTCGAGCGCCGTCTCGGCGGGAAGCCGGGTTGGGATTGGGCGCCGCTCGTGCGCTCCGGCGGCGCAGACGACGGCGAGAAGTCCGCTCCGGCGGGCTGCGTGTTCATGACCTATGATTCCGGCGACGGCAATCCCATTCGGTGGCAACTCTTCGACACCGGCGGCACCCAGCCCATGGCGGCGGATTCGAACGGCGATCCATCCCTCCCAGGTGGTGGATTTGCCGAGATCCAGAATGCTCTTGGGAGGTGGAACGGGGTCAGCTCGACCAGCCTCAGCGTGTCCTACGCCGGCGCGTCCGCATCCCCGCCTTCCAGCTGTACCGGCGATACCGATTTCACGACCAACGCGGTGATCTTTGACGACCCGTGCGACGAGATCCCGGATCTGAGCGGCTGCAGCGGCACCTTGGCCTTCGGTGGGCCATCCTTCTTCACGTCGACCTACACCTGGGACGATCAGCAGTGGCACCGAGCGGTCTCCTGGTTCGTGGTTGTCAACAATGGTACTGGGGCCTGTATGTCGTCGGTTGAGTACGAGCTCATGCTGACCCACGAGATGGGCCATGGCCTCGGCTTCGGACATGTCGCGGACCCAAACGCGTTGATGTACTCGTTTTGCTGCAACCCGCACAACTCGCTGGATATCAGCTGCACTCAATACCTGTACCCGGTCGCCGCACCGACTCCGTCCCCGACCGCGACGCCACCGCCAACAGCAACCCCGGGAGGCCCGACACCGACCCCGACGCCACCGCCGATCGCGACCCCCACCCGAGCCCATACGCCGCAACCAACGCCGACGCCGACCCCGATGCCCAACGGAAGTGGACCGTCACAGGTGACGGTCCCTGTCGTGATCCACGGCGAGGGCGTCGGCGGTGCGCGATGGCGGTCCGACGTGGTGCTCACCAATCCCAACGCCAGCTCGCAGCGGTTGCGGTTGACATATGTGACGAGCGAGAAGAGGGCCTTTTCGGTGATTCGGAACCTCGCGGGTCGCGCGGCCCTGCTCCTCGAGGATGTGGTGGCAGACCTCTTTGGTGCAGGCGACGGTCGCGGACCGTTGTACATCGAGGTCCAGACGGCGGATTCGGTCGCACCGGTCGTGGTCTCCCGAACGTTCGCCGAGAACCCCTTCGGCAACCTCGGCTCGGGGCTGCCGGCCGATGTTCAACCGTCGAGGGATGTGGTGTCGATGCCCGGCCTCTTTCACGACCAGGCGTTTCGCTCGAACATTGCGGTGACTGCGGATGACGGGCATGACGTGTTGGCCACTTTCGAACTCTTTAGAGGTAATGACGACCTGGTCGCCGGTGGGGTCCGGCGATTGATCGGGGCAGGACAGCAGGACCAGTGGTCGATCCAGCAGCTCTTTCAGGACAAGGCGCGCGAAGGGGTGCCGATGACCGTTCGCGTCAGCCTGTCGCACCCGGGGATCGTCAATGCCTCGATTGTCGACAACGCGTCGACGGATTCAGCCGTATTTCTGGGGAAGACGCCTGCGACCGACTGGATCGTTCCGGTGGTGGCTCGTATCCCGGGAGCCAACGCGACCTTCTGGAGCTCCTCAGTGTCGTTGTGGAACGGAAGCCCGTGGACGTCGCGGTTTGATCTCGAGTATCTTCCCGAGAAAACGGACAACTCGTCGGGAGGTATCGACGCGGCGTCGATCTGGCTCGAAGGGTACGAGACCCGAACGATCGAAGATGTGTTGCTGGACCTCTTCAATATCGATGATGGCAAGGGCGTGCTCGTCGTCAAATCCGCCCGGTCGGCTGCGGTGACCTCGCGGGTCTCGACCGACGGTCCCCTCGGCGGTACCTCCGGCAACGGCGTCCGCACCGTGCGGGCGTCGGATTTCTCGAACCGGGGCAAGGTCTTGCCGGGTGTGCAAATGCTTGAGGGCTTCCGCACCAACGTCGGGTTCTTGACGGGCGACCGCGCCGTAAACTTCCAGTTCGACCTGCGCGACGCCGGTGGCACCCTGATCGCCACCGCATTCCGCAGTGTGGAGCCGAGGTCTCTCCGCCAGTTGTCAGTGGAGAAGCTCTTCGGTACGAGTGTTGCCGTCCCCAATCCCGTCGGCTCGATCGTCGTCACCGGCGATGCCGACTTCCTTGCCTACCTGACCGTCATCGACGGCACCTCGCAGGATCCGGTGTTTGTGATGCCGAAGTAATTCTTCGCTCCAGGCTTCGCGACCCCACGGGCCGCGAAGCCTGGAGCGAAGAATTACTCTTCTGGTCGGACGGATGGCAGTTGGGACGCCTGCCCCACAAAGGAACGCCGAATCCTGGCCGGCTTGTGGGGCAGGCGTCTCGCCTGCCGACCGAGATTGAAGGGCGTGGGGCGGTGACCTATATTGTTATCCATGAGAAATCCTTTGCCGCCCCTCTGTGCCGTCCTGGGACTCGCGCTTCTGCTCGCGATGCCGGCCGCCGCGACGACCATCGTGCCCGCGGCCGACCCTGGCGAGCTGGCTCTCGACAGCGAGGCCGTGTTCCTGGCCCGCGCCGGCGCCGCTCGCCTGGTGTCGCGGCCAAACTTCCTGTTGACCGAGACCGAGTTCGAGGTGCTGACGGTGGTGTCGGGGCCGCTGGTCGCGGGTGAGAGCATCCGCGTTTCGGTCCCGGGGGGCGAGATCGACGGTGTCGGCTGGGTGGTCGCCGGGTCGCCGCGCTTCGTCGAGGATGAGACCTACCTGATCTTTGCCGACCGCGGCGGCGACGGGAGCTGGCGTCCGCGCCTGCTCGCGGACAGCGTCCTGCGGCAGAAGCGGGAGGCCGACGGGACGCCCATCCTGGTACCGATGGAGGAGGCGCGCCGTCTGAATCGGATGGGGAACACGACCAGAGCGTCCGGGTTGATCCCCGCGCCGGTGGTGGAGGCGCGCTTTCTCGACCGCCTGCACCGGTCGCTGGCGGGCGAGTCGGGGTGGGAGTGGAAGCCGCTGATGGCTCCGTTCGCGTCGACCTGGTTGGAGCTGAAGGAGGCCCCTGCGGGCTGCGTATTCCTGGACGGCCCCCAGGGCTTTTCGCCCCGCTGGAAGAGGTTTGACCTCGGCGGGGGAACACTGAGCCTTTGGGCCGACGACAAGGGCGAGGCGTCGATCGAGGGCGGCGGCTTCGCCCAGGTCGAGGGCGCCGTCGGCATCTGGATGGGCGTTGACGGCACGACCCTCAACCTCGTGTATGAAGGACCGAAGCCCTTCACGCTGGAGTGCAACCCTTCCAGCGACTCGGACGCCCCGCGGCCGGGCGAAGACGTCGTGGTCTTCGACGATCCCTGCGACGACATCGACGACCTGGTGAACTGCAGCGGCACCCTGGCCTTCGGCGGGCCGTGGATCAGTGGCGTCCACCAATTCGACGGCCGGGCCTGGTGGACCATCACTTCATGGTTCGTGGTCGTCAACGACGGGGTCGGGGGGGGATGCCTCGACACCTCGGACTTCGAGCTCATGCTCGCTCACGAACTCGGCCACGGCCTCGGCTTCGGCCACACCGCCGACCCTCGGTCGCTGATGAACGCCAACTGCTGCCACCCGCTCAACGCGCTCGACGCCTCGTGCGCACAGTATCTCTACCCAGTTTGGGAGCTGGAGCCGGGGCTGGCGACGGTGCCGGTGGTCGCGTATGTGAACGGAGTCGGCGGCACGCCGTGGAGAACCGACGTCACGATCGCCAACCCGACGAGCGACGATCTCTTGGTGGATCTCACCTACCAGCCGGGAGGCGAGGCTCCGATCACCGAAACGCGTTCCGTCGGGGGAATGGCGTCGCTCTTCTTCGATGACATCGTGCCCACGCTCTTCGGCGCCGGCAACGGCCGCGGCCCCCTGCGGGTCCAATTCCAAGGCGCCGGCGAAGTGCTGCCGGTGATCGTGTCGCGGACCTATGCCGAGCGCCGCTTCGGCAACCTCGGAGCGGGGGTGCCGGCGGACGTGGTCCCGGCCGTCGGCTTATTTCAAATACCGGGTCTGTTCGTCGACGAGGCCTATCGCTCAAACATGTCGGTGACGGCCGATGCGGGGTCTTCCGTCGACGCCGTCTTCGGGCTTGAGCAAGGCGACAAAGGCACTGTCAAACGCGAGGTCCGACGTACGGTGCCGGCGGGGGAGCAGGAGCAGTGGGCCCTCGACAAGCTCTTCCCCTCGCTCGCCCGCGACGGAGTGCCGATGACGGTGACGGTGATGCTCGAGCAGCCAGGGGTCGCGAGCGCCTCGGTCGTCGACAACGCATCCACCGACTCGGTGGTTTACCTCGCCAACAAGTCGTCGACATCGTGGATCATCCCGGTGGTGGCCCATGTTCCGGGGAAGGGTGGCACCGTATGGACCTCCGAGGTGTCGCTGTATAACCAGCAGGGCTCCCCGACCACAGTCAACCTGGAGTACCTGCCGGAGAACACCGACAACTCGGCCGGCGGGTTGGAGAGCGCTGAGATCAGCATCGGGTGGTTCGGGACCGTGACCCTCGAGGACGTGGTGCGCAATCTTTTCGGGGTGTCGAACGGGAAGGGTGCGCTGCGGATCGAGGCCCCCACCGCGATCACCGTGACGTCGAGGGTCGCGACCGCCGGGCCCAGAGGCGGCACCTCGGGCAACGGCGTGCGCACGGTTCATGGGGGGGCGTGGTCGACCGGATGGATGATGCTGCCGGGCGTGCGGATGCGCGACGGCTTTCGCACCAACGTTGGCTTCGTCAGCGGCTCGGAAGCGATCACGCTACTTTGCAGGCTCCTCGACGCGGACGGATCGATATTGGCCGAAGCCTCCGTCGCCGTCGAGCCGCGGTCCATGCGTCAGCTATCGGTGGAGAAGATCTTCGGCAGTAGCGGCTACCCGATCCCCGACCCGGTGGGCGCGATCACCGTCGAAGGCGCCGGCGCGTACCTCGCCTACATGACGGTGATCGACGGAACCTCGCAGGATCCGGTCTTTGTGATGCCCAGGTAATTCTCCGGTCCGGGGTACGCGGCCCGTCGGGCCGCGTACCCCGGACCGAAGAATGACTCTTATGGTCGGACGGATGGCAGGCGGGACGCCTGCCCCACAAAGGAACACCGGATCACGGTCGCCTTGTGGGGCACCCGTCCCGCCTGGACCACAAGAATGGCGTGGCCCTTCATGGCCGGCTTGTGGGGCAGGCGTCTCGCCTGCCGTCCGAGTGGGCGGGCTGTTCTAATCCTTCCCTCGGATTGCCTCCAGCTGCTCTGTCACCAGACCTTCGAAGAGCGGTAGCTTGTAGCCGTTCTTGGCCAGCGGCTCGGCGCCCTCGATGCAAGCGGATGCCGCCTTCGCGATGGTTGCCGCATCCAGCTTCTTGCCGGTGATCGCGGCCTCGACACCGGTGGCCCGCCATGGGATCGGCGCCGCGCCGGATAAGAAGACATCGGCCGATTTCACCATGTCGCCGTCAAAGACGATGGCGAGGGCGACGCCGGCGATCGCGAAGTCCCAGGCACCGCGTTCCCGCACTTTGCGATAGGACGACCGCAGCCCGGAACCGGCCGGCGGCAGGACGATTTCGGTGACGATCTCATCGACCTCGAGCACGGTCTCGCGTTTCGGGTCCTCGGTTGCCGGCACGAGAAAGGACTCGATCGCTACCGAGCGGCTCGACGCGGGACCCGAGATCCGGCACACCGCGCCAAGCGCCGCGAGCGCGGGCGCGATGTCCGACGGGTGGACGATGTAACAGAGATCGCCGCCGAAGATGCAGTGGTACTGATTCTCGCCCTCGTAGGCAAAGCACTTCTCGCCGCCCTTGCGAAGGCAGTCGAGGTCGCTGCGGTAGTACCAGCAGCGCGGCTTCTGGCAGAGATTGCCGCCGAGGGTGCCCTGGTTGCGGAGCTGGGGGCTGGCAACCACTGCCGCGGCCTGGGCGAGCGCCTCATAGCGCCGGGCGATCGAGGCGTCGGTCGCTATGTCGGCAATCGAGGTCATGGCGCCGATGCGGATGCTGCCGTCGGCTGCGGACCGGATACCATCGAGCTCCTGGATCGCCGACAGCGACACTACGGTATCGGCGCTGAAGATGCCGTCGCGGAGGCATCCGAGGAGATCGGTGCCGCCGGCGTGGATCATGGCCGGCCGGTCATCGAGGATGGCGAGCGCGTTGTCGATCGACGTGGCGCGGGCGTAGGTGAATCTTGGCAACATCTCAGGCCTCCTTTCCCTGCGCGGCGAGGGCTTCGAGGATCTTCCCGGGAGTGATCGGTCCGTCGGGCACCCGGACCCCGATGGCGTCATAGATCGCATTGGCTATCGCCGCCGCGGTCGGGATGGTGACCGGTTCACCGACGCCCTTGGCGCCGGTGGTGTTGCACTCGGTGTCCTGGAGATCGATCACCACCGACGACATCTCAGCCGGGACATCCATGGCGGTCGGGATCTTGTAGTCGTGGAGGTTGGCGTTGACCATCTTACCGGTCTGGCCGCGGTCGAGCACCCGCTGCTCGGTCAGGGCGTAGCCGATGCCCATGGATATGCCGCCGAAGACCTGGTTGTCAAATGTCAGGCGGTTGAGGACGCGGCCGGAGTCGTGGGCGCCGAGAAAGCGCAGCACGCGGACCTCGCCGGTGCGCGTGTTGACCTCGAGTTCGCAGAACTGAGCCGCGAACGGGTTAACCGTCTTTGATTTGGGGTTGGGGCCGCGGTAGCCGATCCCGACGACCACCCGCCGTTTCCGGAGTCCCTTGAGCTCGGAGACGGGGAACTTCGCGCTCGGGTCGCTCCTGGAGACCACCGCGCCACCGGCGAGCATCACGTCGTCGATATCGAGGCCGTGCTCGTCGGCGGCAATCTCGAGGAGCTGCTTCTTGACGTTGTAGGCTGCCTCGCGAACCGCCGGCGACTCGGTGGGCACGGTCTTGGAGCCGCCCGAGGAGGTCGCAAACTGGGTGGTCGCGGTGTCCGCACTCTCGACCTGGATCCCGCCCGGGTCGATGCCGAGCTCCTCGGCCACCACCATCGCCATGACTGTGCGGGTGCCGGTGCCCAGGTCTGAGGCGCCCATGTTGAGGTTGACGCTGCCGTCTGAGTACATCTTGACGATGATCGTAGAGGGAGGTCCGCCGCCACCCACAACCCACAAACAGGCGCCCATGCCGACGCCGCGGCGAATGTGGCCGTCGGCCTTCGGCGCCTTGCGGGCGACTTCCCACCCGAAGGCTTCGGCGCCCTCGACCATGCACTGTTTCAACCCGGTGGTCGTGTAGGGCTGGCCCCCGCGCACCTGGCTCACCGCCGGTACGTTTTTGAGCCGCAGCTCGATGGGATCCATGCCGATCGACACCGCGAGATCGTCCATCATCTGTTCGAGCGCCCACGCACCCTGGGGGTGTCCCGGGGCGCGGAATGGCCGGCAGGGCCCGGCGTTGATGTGGACCAGGAGGTTTTCTGACTTCACGTTGGCGCAGGTGTAGAGGTCCTTGACCAACCAGTCGTTGAGACCGGCGCCGCCCTCGGAGAATGCGCCGGCGGAGCTGAGGCCGGAGAACTCGAGGGCGGTCAGGGCGCCGTCTTTCGTGACCCCGGCTTTGAGCTTGATGTCGATGCCGGGCCGGTTACCGGTCACCAGCATCGCTTCCTCGCGGGTGGCGAAGAGCTTGACCGGTCGTGCGGTCTTCTTGGCGAGCAGGCACGCGAGAATGGAGGCCCTCGAGGTCTGGAGCTTGGAGCCGAACCCACCGCCCATGTAGGTGTCGACAACGCGCACGTTGGCGAGTGGCAGACCGAGGATGCGGGCGTACTGCTCCTGGATCGAGAACACGCCCTGCAACGACTCCCACACCGTGAGGCGGTTTCCGTCCCACTGAGCGACGCAGCCGTGGAGCTCCATGGGCGCGTGGATCTGGTACTCCATGTGGTAGAAGCGCTCGAGAACGACCTCGGCGGCGGCGAAACCGGCCTCCACATCGCCCCGTTCATAACGCTCGGGATCGCCGGCGCGGTTGCCGCCGTCGTGGACCGCGGGCGCTCCGTCTGCGAGCGCGTCGCGCTCGTCTGCAACCGACGGCAGCACCTTGTACTTGATGTCGATGGCGCGGAGTGCGTCTGCGGCCTGCTGCGGGGTCTCGGCGGCGACCGCGGCGATCGCCTCTCCTTCGAAGCGACAGGTTTCGGACAATAGCGGCACCGGATCCGCGCCTCGGTAGAGCGGCCACCGTACTTTTTGCACCTCAGGAGAGCCCGGAAGGAATATCGCTTCGACGCCGGGCATGGCTGCGGCGGCCGTGGTGTCGATCGCTGTTACCCGGGCGTGGGCGTGTGGCGAACGCAGGACCGCGCCGTAGAGCATGTTCGGGAGCACGATGTCCGAAGGGTAGACGGCGGTGCCGCTGACCCGCTCGTAGGCATCGATCCTCGGCAACCGCTTGCCGACCACCTCGGTCTCCTTCCACGGCGCAGGGTACGCGCTCGGCGCCGGGGTTTCGGGGACCGGCTCCTGAATCCAATACTTCGCGTCGCGAGTCATTGCCGGCCCCCCTTCTTCAGCTCGGCGGCGTGGTCGACTGCCTTGAAGATGTGGACGTAGGCGGCGCAGCGGCACAGGTTGCCGCTCATGCCGTGGCGAATGTCGTCGAGAGTGGGTGAGGGGTTGGCTCGGAGCAGGCCCTCGGCGGCCATCACCTGACCCGGTGTGCAGTAACCGCACTGGAGGGCGTCCTCCGCGACGAATGCCTGTTGAACCTCGCCGAGCTCCTCGCCGACGAGCAGACCTTCCACGGTCGTGATCTCGGTCCTCTCGGCCTCGACCGCGAGGGTCATGCAGGCGTAGCGCGTCCGGCCGTCGATCAGGACCGTGCACGAGCCACATTCTCCCCGTTCGCAGCCAACCTTGGTGCCGGTGATTCCGAGGCGTTCGCGAAGCACGAAGAGGAGGGTCCAGCGAGGTTCGACCAGCAGACGATGAGTTCGACCGTTGATCTTCAACGCCACCCCCACCATCTCGTCCGGATTGGTGATCTGCACCGCTGCCTCACCGCGGAGGGACACGCCGGTGGCGGCAGCCACCGCGCCGGCGCCCGCTGAGCCGAGAAACCCACGCCGGGTGACGCCCTTTTCCGGATCATTGTCGCGCTTCCGGGTTCCAGACATAGTGCCCTCCAGACCGTCAGATTCTGTCAATTCATAATGAGATTAAATATCTGTTATGAAAGCACATAGGGATTATACACGCACGAGGCGCCGTGTTTAGGCCAGAGCGCCGAAGGCGCGACAGATTCATAGCCTGGGGCTCACGCCCCAGTCTATGAACATTCCGCCGCTTCGCGGCTACCCACACTCATCACAAAGAAAATCGGGAGTT
>Ga0164313_10001575_pt1 | contig 20154 bp, 14 predicted proteins | sample GuaBasSedimGuay4_FD_113735 | JGI IMG/M metagenome (GOLD analysis project Ga0164313, IMG submission 113735) | Subseafloor sediment microbial communities from Guaymas Basin, Gulf of California, Mexico - Guay4, Core 4569-4, 0-3 cm | ecosystem: Environmental > Aquatic > Marine > Hydrothermal vents... | reverse complement strand
TCGACCGCGCCGAGTTCTACGCCACCTTGCGCTTTCTGACGCCGTCACACCAGCTCGACCGAGATCTCGACAACGCGAGTGTGTGAGGTCCCGATCCCCCACCCACCCGTTGCAGGCGGGACGGCCTCCGGGACGATTGTGGTGCACGCGTCTCGCGTGCATGGGGCGGCATTCCGAATTCCGAATTCGTCAAAGCCTTAAACTGCTACCATCTTGTCCGGGAGGTCCCGTCATGGCCATCGAGTTCAGCGACCGACAGCGAAGCGTTATCGCCAACGCCGTCACCATCCTCGCCGCGGTCGTGATCATCGGCGCGGTCGGCGCGCTGTTTTGGATCGTCGGCGCCTTCTTTGTGAGGTTTTCGGCCATCTTTCTGCCGGTGGCGGTGGCCGCGGTGGCCGCGATGGTGGTCAAGCCCTACTATGAGACGATCCGCACCCGTCTCAAGCTCGGACGGGTGGTTGCTCTGATCGTGGTGTTCCTATCCGCGATCCTCCCGATCGCGGCCCTCGGGTGGTTCTTCGGCGGCCTCATCTTCGACCAGGCCAAGGGCCTCATCCAGAGCTTTCCCGGGTGGTGGACATCGGGGGTTGAGTGGACCAAGGTCCACGCACCACAGATCGAGCACCTGCTGGTTGATACCAAGGTCGGTCAGGCCGCCGGCGACGCGGTCCAGGGTCAGGGCGATACCTTTGTCAGCTTGCTTCAATTCATGGGTCAGCGCGCAATGTCAGCGGGTGCTGGCATGATCTCCTGGGTGGGCGCGCTGGTGTGCTGGGCCGTGGCCCCCATCTATTTTGCCTTCTTCCTCATGGCCGACACCTCACGGATCGACAACCTCGAACGCTATATCCCCCTCCTCAAATCGGAGACCCGAAAGGACCTTCTGTATCTGTTCAAGGAGTTCCTCACCATCATTGTCGCCTTCTTCCGTGGCCAGCTCGTCATCGCCTTCCTGCAGGGGCTGCTCTTCGCCATCGGCTTTACGATCGTCGGCCTCAAGTACGGTTTTGTTATCGGTCTCACCCTCGGTTTTCTCAACATCGTTCCCTACCTCGGCAACATCATCGGTCTCGGCACCGCCCTCCCGTTGGCCTTCTTCCAGCCCGAAGGCGGCATCACGCGCGTGCTTGCGGTGCTCGTGGTCTTCGCGACGGTACAAATGATCGAGGGCTATCTTCTGACCCCGAAGATCATGGGCGACCGCACCGGTCTCCACCCAGTTGTGATCATCCTCGCGATCTTCTTCTGGGGATCGGCGTTGAATGGCATCATGGGGATGATCCTGGCCATCCCACTGACCGCGTTCCTGGTCGTTTTCTGGCGGCTGATCCGCGAGAAGTACATGCCCGAGGTGGACTAGCGTAAAACTCATGTCAATGTATATTACTATTTAGTTGAACAGTGTATAGTTGTCCTGGTGAAGAGTCTGTGGAGTATCTTGGCCCGTTTTGGTGTCCTCACGGCGGTCATCGCGGCATGTGCTGCGACCACGGTGAGCGCATCGACGTTTGGCGTCAACGCGCACGTGCCCAAGGAGGCAGTGGCCGACGAGGTGGTCCAGGCCGGCATCGGTTGGGTGCGAATCGATTTCCAGTGGTCCGCCGTCGAGCGCGAGCGCGACGTCTACGACTGGACGAGATACGACGCCCTCCTCGACCGGCTCGAGGCGCGGGATCTGCGCATCTACGCCGGCCTCGGATCGACGCCCGCGTGGGCCACGAGCGGTTCCGAGTTGTCAGGGGTTCCCGACGATCCGGACCAGTGGCAGGAGTTCTGCTACCTCGCAGCCTTCCGCTATCGTGGGCGGATCGATGCCTGGGGCCTGTGGAACGAGCCAAACCTCGACCGCTTCTGGGAGGGCACGCGCTGGGAATACATCGAAGAGATTCTCAAACCCGGTGCGGCGGCGATCCGCGCCGCCGACCCCGGTACCCTCATCGCGGCGCCCGATCTCGCCCATCTCTCGAGCGGCGACTGGGATGACTGGCTCGAGGATGTGATCCGCGACGCCGGCGATGTGATCGACGTCGTGACCCACCACATGTATCCGTCGTACGGAATGGCATGGGAGATCACCTACGATCTCGACAAGAAACCGACCACTCCGTTCGGATCACCATCGGTGCGGAGGCTCCTCCAGGACACCGGCTGGTGGGGGCGACCGTTTTGGCTCACCGAAACCGGGATCGAGAGCGCCGAACACGGCCAGGCCGACCAGGCCGAGTTCTACGAGGAGCTGCTCGAGGACTGGTATGGTCCCGACCCGGAGGCGCGCTGGATCGATCGAATCTTCTTCTACCACATGAACGACGGGCCCGTTCCGTCGCCGTCGACCTATGGCGTCCTCCACGGTCGCCCAAGTCTCGACCGCAAGTCGGCGTTCTACGCCTACCGCGACTTCATCACCGACGCCGTGGTCGATGACGCCGAGATCATCGACCACTCGGCTCCAGCCTTCGTCGAGCCGGGCGAGATCGTGGAGATTCCGATCACCCTTGGTAACACCGGCTCGACCACCTGGAGGGAAGCGGACGGAGCGCACCTCGAGGTGGCGATCGACTCGAGCTCCTGGGAAGTGGAGCCCGTGTACTTGCCGACCGGTCTCGAGGTGGCGCCAAACGAGACCGTCGATCTGATCATCCGATTGACGACGCCATCCGAAGCCGGCTCCGCCATCCTTACTACGCGGATGACGGCCGGCGACGGACACCCATTCGGCGAGCCCCTTCGTGCGACGATCGCCGCCACCAGTTCCGCACCGCCCGAGATCCTCGTGCACCCGCGGGACGGCGTCGTGCTCGAGGGACGTTCGGCGACCCTTTCGGTCGAGGCGGCGAGTGATACCGAGCTCATGTACCGCTGGCGCCGGAACAGCGTCGAGCTGGGCGACGACGATGACATCGAGGGCAGTGACACGCCGCGGCTGACGGTGCGCGGTGTCGACCGCCACCTCGCGGGTGACTACGACTGCGTGATCACGAACGAGGCAGGCAGCGTCGTCACCCGTGCGGCCGACCTCGCCGTAGCCGACGCCTCACCGCGCAGGCCCTCCAACCGCGCCATACCGGTCATCGGCACATCCAAGAAACACGTGACCGCGCGGTAGCCACCCACGAAGATCTGTCGCCCCTCCAGGGCTCGGAATTTTCCAAAACACCGAATCCTGGGGCTCACGCCCCAGGCTAAATATCTGCCGCGCCTTCGGCGCTGGCCTCGCACCACAAAAGCGACGAACCAGGGTGCCGCCATTCCCATGAGGTGACCGTACGAAGCCGCGAAGCGGCGGCATATTCATAGCCTGGGGCGTCAGCCCCAGGTACACGGTGCCAAAAACAATTCAAGCCGCGAAGCGGCGACAGACAAGCAGAGCAGGTCGGCAACGGCCGACACCGCAGCCGTGATCTACGATTTGCCGAGCCAGTCGGGGTAGAGCTCGGGACGGCGGTCGCGGAGGAAGAGCTTGCGGGCGTGACTCGATGCGGCCTCGGCGAGGTCGATGTCGGCATAGAGGATGTGGTCCTCACCTTGGGGTGCGCGCGCCACCACCCGCCCGTCGGGGGCGCAGACGAAGGACTCGCCCGCGAAATCGAGGCATTCCTCATGACCTACGCGGTTGCACAGCGCGGTGAAGTAGCCGTTCTGAAAGGCCGCCACCCGCAGCTCGGCCTCGTACAGCCCGTCCGGCCACTCGCCGACCGCGCCCGCCTGCGGCACGACGACGATTTCGGCGCCGGCAAGCGCGAGGGCGCGCATGTACTCGGGGTAGTGGCGGTCATAGCAGATGGCGACGCCGATCCTACCGATAGCCGTGTCGAAGACCGGCGCCCCGGTGTCGCCCGGCGCGTAGTAGCCCTGCTCGTGGAAGCACGGGTAGTCGGTGATATGGACCATGCGCGCGCGGCCGAGGAGTCGGCCGTCGCTGTCGATCACCGGGGAGCAGTCGAAGCAGGCTTCGCCCGCGCGCTCGAAGAGGTTGAGCACGACCACCACACCAAGCTCGGCGGCGCGCTTGGCAAACGCCTCGGTCATCGGTCCGGGGACCTCCTCGGCAAAGCTCGACGGGTTCTCGCCGGCCGGCCGCTGCGGGTAGAAGGGCTCGAAGGCGAGCTCGGCGTAGCAGACGAGCTGGGCGCCGCCCCCGGCAGCCGTCTCGAGAGCCGCGAGCCCGCGGCCGAGGTTGTCCTCCAGGTTGAGGGTGGCGTGCTGCTGGACAAGTGCGATGCGCATACGGCCTCCGCTTACAGTGATCTCGGCAGAGAATAAAACCTCACGCAGTCATCGCCGTCCGTGGGAATCGGCGAAGAACTCCTGCAGCTCCTCGACATCCGCCTCCACGTCCTGTGACGGCTCGAACGGCTCACGGAATCGGATCTGCCGCCGTCCGTAGTCCAGAGTCGCGGCCACGATCGGCACCCCGGCGGCGCGGGCAATCTGGTGAAAGCCCGTTTTCCAGCGCGCGACCTCGCCCCGCGTTCCCTCGGGCGCGATGGCGAGCAGGAGATGTTCGGCCAGCCTCATTTGCGCCGCCATCTCCTCCACCACACCGCTGGAGTGCTCCCGGTCCACCGGAATGCCACCGAGAAAACGCATCGGCACCCCCAACGGCCCCGAAAACAGCGTGTGCTTGCCAAGAAAGCGCAGATCGAGGTCGAGGGCGAGCATGCCGGCGGCGCCGATCACGAAATCCCAGTTCGAGGTGTGGGGGGCGACGATGATCACCGCTTTTGAGAGATCCGGAATCGAGCCCGCGAAGGACCACCCAGCTACCCACATCACCGTACGGCCGATAGCGCGGCCCAACCACCAACCCCGTCGCGGCACCGAGGGACCCATTTCAGGCAGGCTTTCTCTAACCATGGACGCCATTATAGTGTCGGAGGGCCAGGGGATTAGAGTTGATCCGCTTGCAAAACCCTGCTTTTGACCCTTAGATCTTTCCGAAACACCGAAGATGCGAGAACGACTCTGAAGGTGGGCTGAAGCCCACCCTACAAACCCGCGCAATGTTTCGGTCCGAAGTAGGGTGGGCCTTGGCCCACCTTCAGTGTTGTAGCTGGTGAGTTCAGGACGACAATCATGGGAATTTTGCAAAAGGCTCAGCTAAGAGTCAGACCTACTCTTTACCCCTTTATTCTTTACCCTTAACCCTCCACGTTCTTTCAAGTTTGCCAGTTATTTCAAAAAAAGCCCGCCCCGAAGGGCGGGCTTGAAATTCCCTGTGTGGGAGATCAGAACTCGACGCGGAAGCCGAGCTCGTAACGACGCGGGGTCTGCCAGTTGGTGGCGCCACCGGTGTCGGCGTGGTTGCCGTCGGCATCGGTGCAGCCGTTGATCGATGAGCAAACGCGCGTCACCTGCTCCTGGCTGAAAGCGTTGAAGACCGAGCCGATGAGGACCAGCCGAACCCTGTGGCCGACCGTGAAGCCCTTGGAGAGCTGGAGATCGAGTTGGTAGTTGGCGTTGGCCCTCTCGCTGCCGCGGGGCTCGGCGAACCACTCTCCGTACGGGATGTCCGGAATGGTCTGGCCGTTGTACTCCTCACCGCTGTTGCTCGAGTTGGCCTGCGGCTCCCAGGCGAAGGCCGAGGAGTAGAAGCCGTCAAAGCCGATCGTCCAGTCGCCCTTGATGCTGAAGAAACCGTTGAGCTTGAAGCGGCTGCGGCGGTCGTCGCTGAGATAGCCGTAGCGATTTTCGAAATGGGCCGGGTAAACGTCGAAGTCGACGCCGGCATTCTGGGTGTACTCCTGGCTGCCCTCGGACTTGGAGTAGGCGTAGGAGGCGTTGAGGGTCAGCCAGTCGAAGGTGCGGGTGTGGTACTCGAGGATGAGGCCCTGGTAATCACGCGCGAGCTCAGGCAGGTTGGCCATGAGGTAGAAATCGCAGCTCGCATCGGCAGAAGGCGGTCCGGGGAAGTTGCCGTCGCAGGTGTCCTCGAAGATGTCGCTGGTCGTCTTGTCGACGTAGCTGATCGTCACCGAAGCGCGGCGGCCGACCTCGCGCTCGTAGGCGAGGCTCAAGGTCTCGGTGTACATCGCCTTCAGATTCGGGTCGATCTGGTTCGGCTCGCTGCCAAAGATGTTCCACGGGTTGAGGATCCAGCCGTTGGAGTCCCAGCCCTCGGGGTCTTCGCCCCACATGCGTCCGTTGTCGATCGCGAACTGCTGGCAATCCGCAGCCCCAAGACCGTAAATATTCGTGCATGACAGGTACGCATTCGAGGGCGCGGTGCCCGTGCGGGCAAAGTTCGGCAGGGTGAGAGCGTTCGGAGACATGAATTGGCCCCAGTTGGCGCGCACGATGTTCTTGGCGTCGCCGGTGATGTCCCAGGCGGCGCCCAGACGCGGCTGCCACTTGCTCATGTCAGCGATCTCGGTGCCGTCGGTGGTGTCGTACTTGGCGACATCGTAGCGGACACCGAGCTTGAGGGTGAGGTTCGGCATCACCCGCCACGCATCCTGTGCGAAGAGGGTCGCATTCGTGCCGGTGGACACCACGGTGCCGGTGCTGAAGTTCTCCCACCACACCCAGGGGAGGTCGTCCCCCACATCCTGGAACTCATTTCCGGGAATTACCGTGTCGCACTGCACGCCGCCGGCGGTGCCGGTGGAACAGTTAGCGCTCGTAATCGTCAGATCGGCATAGACGATGCCGCCCTTGAACTCGTGCGAGCCGGCAAGATCGTCCACAAACCAGGTCAGATTCGTGGTGAGGTCGTCGCGGTCGCGATTCGAGTACTGCTGGTTGGAGTAGTTCACCGTTTCCAGGCCGGTGCTGAGATTCAGGTGGCTGATGGGCTCGAGATTGCCTATTTGCGGGACGACGTCAAGCGTGGAGCGGTAGGCGCTGATAACGGTGTTCCACATCAGCGAATCCGACAGCACGCCGTTGAGTTCCGCCGAGTAGATGTCGGCGCCCTGGGTCTGGAAGGCGGTTGCATCTGCAGTGCGGAAGGCCGAGGCGTTCACGTTGTCGATATCCGCCGGATCCCCTGTGTACTTGCCGGTCACCCGCCAGCTCGGGCTGATCTGCCACGTCAGCTTGGCCAACGGGTAGTTGCCAACGAAGCTCCGAGTCGTGGGCGAGCCGATGGGTGTGAAATCCGAGTCCACGTACTGGTAGGCGACAAAGAACCACACCTTGTCGCGCATGATCGGACCGCCGAGGGTCAGGTTGACCTCCTGGCGCTGGCTGTCGAGCGTGCTGGTGTCGAAGTGGTCGCCGCTCTCCTGGAAGGAGTCGTCGCGATAGCGGATATCGGCGGTTCCTGAGAACTGGTTGCCGCCCGACTTGGTCACCAGGTTGATGATGCCACCGGTGGCGTTGCCGTACTCCGCCTCGTAACCCGAGGTCTGGAACTGGATTTCCTGGATCGAGTCGAAGGTGAAGTTGGTGCCGAAGGTCGCGGTCACCGGGTCGGTGGTGTTGGCGCCGTCGACGTAATAGGCGTTCTCACCCAGGGTCGAGCCGAGGACCTGGGGGTTCGAGCCTCCGGCGACCCCCGCGGCCTGGCCGAGCATCGACTGGTAGCTGCGATTGCCCGAGCCGATGGCCGAGCCCTGCATGAAGTCTTCCGTGAAGTTGATCTGGGTGTTGACCTGGGTCGGATCGACCACCGGGGTCTCGGCCACGACCTCGATCTCACCGCCGAATGTACCCTGCGGCATCTCGATGGTGATCGAAGCAGCACCGCCCAGGGCGACCAGGATCTCGCCGCGCTCCTGGCCGATGAAGCCGGAGAGATCCGCCTTCAGGTTGTACTCACCGGGAGCGAGGCCGATAAAGGCGAACTCGCCGGCGCCGTCGGTGATCTTGACTTGGGCGCCGCCGATCAGGGTCGGCGACGAAATCGTCACCGTGACGCCGGGCAGCGCCACTCCATTATCATCGATAATGGTTCCGATCAGTCGCCCGGTTGTGGTCTGCGCCTGCAGACCGGTTACGACCAGCAGCACCGCCAGTACCGCCAGCACCGTTCGGACACTAATAATCCGATCCATCTCCTTACCTCCTTGCTACGTTGTTTCCTCTATCAAAAACCTGAAAAAAAACAGGAATGAATTCAGCTTTGCAAGTTCCGTACCCGTATCTCCCTAAATTATCGGGACTGAGCCCCCCCATCGTGTACGGGTTATCGGATATCAATCCGATTTTCCGTCCGCTCTCACCTCATTCCGCATCTGTTATCATCGATTCTGGCAAGGCGGCGAAAACGCAATAACTCTTCACGGATTGCCACCCTAACCGCAGAATCGTCCGTGGTCAAGAGAAGCTCTTGGTAACAAATTCAATCGGGCGCCAAAGATCGAATGCGGCCGAAAATTTTCATAGCTCGCACGGAGGTTCCTGGATGCGTCATGGTGCACGATTGATTGCTCTCGCCTCGCTGACGGCGATTCTCGCCCTGCCGGCCGCTGCCGTTGACCGGTCGGTTCCTACCCGGGCGTTAGCCGTCGACGAGCTGGCGGCGCAAGCGGCGCGGGTCGTTATGGACCCGGCGACCGGCACCCCACGCCTCGTCCGGATTTTCCCCGGTTCCCTGCAACTGGAGGGCGCCGATCCGAAGAGGAGGGCGATGGACTTCTTCGAGACCTTTGGCGAGGCTTTCGGCCTCGAGGATCCTATCGGGGAGCTCGATCTGGTGAAGAGCGCCGAGGATGGGCTCGGCATGACCCACCTCAGCTTCGCCCAGGTCTACGAGGGAGTGCCCGTCTTCGGCGCTCGCGTCGTGGCACACTTCGATCGAACCGGCGAGTTGGTGACCGTCAACGGCGCCCTCGTCCCCAATCTCGAGCTCGATCCCTCCCCGACCCTCGGCGCGACCGATGCAGCAGCCATCGCACGGGCGGTGGTGGCCAAGAATCGTGGACTGAGGGCGGATGAGCTCGAATTCTTGACTCCCGTTCTTTACGTCTACCGCACCGGTCTCGCACGCGGCGTCCCCGGCGCCAACCACCTGGCGTGGGAGATCGAGGTCGGCAATCTCTCATCGGTGCGCGAATTCGTTTTTGTCGATGCCCACGACGGACGCATCCTGGATCGGATCTCGGGCATCCACGAGATCACGAGGAACATCTCCCACGAGGTCTTCTCGAATAAGATATGGACCGAGGGTGATGCCCTCCCCTACTCCGGTCTGAGCCCGGCACAGGATGCCGAGGTCAACGACCTGATCACGGTCACCGGCGAGACCTACGATTTATTCTCCAATATCACCAGCGGTGCATATCTCTCTTACGACGGAAACGACCGCGCGATGAGCTCAATCTACGAATCCGATGCCATCGACGAATGTCCAAACGCCTTCTGGAACGGCCGCACCACCAACTTCTGTAACGGCCTCGCGGTCGACGACGTCATCGCCCACGAGTGGACCCACGCCTACACCGACTTCACCCACAATCTGATCTACCAGTGGCAGCCCGGGGCGCTCAACGAGAGCTACTCCGACATCTTCGGCGAGATCGTGGACAGGCTGAACGGCAGGGGACAGGACGAACCGGGCTCCGTCCGCATCGAAGGCGGCTGCTCGATCTTCGGCGGCCAACTGAGCCCGACCCTCACCATCGCCTCTCCCGCTCAGGTCGCCGGAGGCTACGCATTCGGTGAAGCCACCTTCAACCCGCTGCCGCCGTGGTCCTCGACCGCCCAGGTCGAGCTGGTGAACGACGGCGTGGCGGAGGACGACAACACCCTCTCGGATGCCTGCGATCCCCCGCTGGTCGGTTTCACTCCGGGACGGATCGCGCTGATCGATCGCGGCGAATGCTCCTTTCGCGACAAGGTAATCGCCGCCGAGGACGCGGGCGCCTCGGGCGTCATCATCGCCAACAATCAGGGCGATGGTCTGGTGACAATGGACTCTGATGATCCGGGGCGCCTCACGATTCCCGCGCTCTTCATCGGCCAATCTGACGGCGAGGCTCTCAAGCTTGTGCTCGACCAGGGCGTCCAGGCCACACTCTCCGAAGGAGGGGCAGCCTCCGACCCGTCGGCGAGCTGGCTGGTCGCCGAGGACAGCTCCATCGGCGCCTTCCGCGACATGTGGAACCCAAACTGTTTCTCCGACCCCGGGCGGGTTTCGGATCCCAGCTACTTCTGCGGCGAGGGCGACAACGGTGGTGTCCACATCAACAGCGGTATCCCCAACCACGCCTTCGCACTCCTGGTCGACGGCGGCACGTACAACGGCCGCACGGTCGGGTCGATCGGGATGACCAGAGCCGCCCACATCTACTGGCGCGCGATGTCGGCGGGCTATCAGACACCGACCAGCAAGCTCGCCGATCACGCCGACGCGCTCGAAATCAGCTGCTCGGATCTCATCAACCAGAGCCTCACCGATCTGGAGACCGGCGAGCCGTTTCCCCACGTCATCAACGCCGGCCACTGTGCGCAGGTAGCGGAAGCCATGCTTGCGGTGGAGATGCGCGACGATCCCGTGCAGTGCGGCTTCGAATCGGTGCTCGATCCCAACCCCCCACCAGTGCAGCCGACAGACGTTCTCTACTCCATCACCTTCAGCTCCGACCCCGGTTCTTCGTGGAAGCGAAGCAACGAAGGTGTCTTCGAGGAGTTCGACACCCATCGCAACTGGAAGTGGACGGACTCGCTGCCGGGCGGTCGCGACGGTGGCGCGATGTGGGCCATCAACACCTCCTTCATCGGCAACTGCACTAACGACGACCAATCGGGCGTGCTGTACCTGGAGAGCCCCCCCATCACCCTTCCATCCCATGTGACGGAGGCGACATTGGTCTTCGACCACTACGTGGCGACCGAGGACGGCTGGGACGGCGGCAATCTGAAGATCAGCGTCAACGACAACCCCTGGGACCCGATTCCCAGCTCCGCATTTATTTTCAACCCCTATAACGGATCCGTGATCGACAGCGTTATCGTCGACGGAGAAGAGAAGCAAAACACCAACCCGCTCGCCGGCGAGGCAGCCTACACCGGCGTCGACGAGGGTGAGCTCTCCAGCAGCTGGGGACAGTCACAGATCGATCTCGGCCTCTACGCCGAGGGTGGGGATAGCGTGCGCATTCGCTTCGATTTCGGAAATGACGGGTGCACGGGCGTCCAGGGCTGGTATCTGGCCAACTTCAAGGTGCTGATCGACGAAGCACGGACGTTGGGGGTACGCCGCGGCGCACGCCGCGCGGGGCGGTGAGCTGGAAGGTATCAGGTATTAGGTTTTAGGTATTAGCTTCATCACAGCTTCCTTCCGGTCCTCTACCTGGGTTCAGCCATTGCTGCCTCGATGCGTCCTGCGTGCCCGACATTCAAACAACCGTGAGGTGGTTGTTGCGATGGTGCGAGCTAATACCTAACACCTAATACCTGATACCTATCTGCCGATTCCTTGAAACGCGACAGGCGTCCCATCGTGGGACATTGCCGAACCTCAGCTGCACGCGCAAAACTGGCATGGAGCTTGCTCCTACCCTGGGCGACCGAGCACACGAGAGCGAAAACGCTCAGGGAGTCATCATGAGCCAACGCACACACGAAAACGCCAGCCACGAAACCGAGCTCGAGGATCTGCGCGATCCATCTGCCCTTTCGGACATGGTGCATGTTGTTGTCGCGTCACGCGAAGAAGAGCTGCTGTGGGCTGTCTTCGATGGCTTTTCGGAGCTTCCCACCGTTCGCGTCACCGGCTGTTCGACCCTCCCACAGACCCGGCAGATCTGTGCCGCGGATTCCCCAGCCTATCTGATCATCGATATGTCCCTTCTCAACCAGGAATCGATGGATCTCATCACCCTCGCCAATCTCAGCAAATGCCAGACTCACATCGTCGCCCTCACCGACCATCCGGTTTTCGAGATCGGCGCGCGTTTTGGAAAGGCCCGGCTGACCTTCCTCCAGAAACCGGTTTCAGCCCACGACCTGCTCCTTCTCCTCCGGCTGCGAATCGGCGATCACGACGAACGCGAGGCCAAGGTTTGCTGATAGGTACTTGACAATTTAATTGAATGCTTATATATTCATACTGTCGATAGCGGTTCTTTGAAACGCCATCGTCAAACTCGTTCGAAATGGGCCCGTGGTCTTTTTATCCCACCAAAACAGTCCCACCACATCATCCCACCAATAAAATCCAACCAACCAACCCACCTTGCACACGGGCTCTCGACGAGTTTGTGCAAGCCGGCATTTTCCACAAGCCTTCGGCTGCTGAAAAATGCCGGCTGTTTTGGATAACACTCAGAGGTAACTCAGGGACGCCGTTTGGCGTATCGTCATAATATGCGGATGACCCGATGAGGCCCGGACGAGCGCTCGCTCACCTCGTGTTGGCCGTCACGGCTCTGCCTTCCCCCGCTGTTCCCAATGAGGTAGTCCTCCCGAAGCCCGGGCAAAAGTGGATCGCGGTGCGGACCGAGAATTTTCGATTCTTTTCGAACGCCGGCAAGAGCGCTACCCGGCGGGTGGCCGTCGATCTCGAGGAGCTGCGCGCCGTGCTCGCCGAGCTCACCGACTACGAGCTGCAGTCGCCGATTCCCACCCTCATTTACATCTTCAGGAATGACCGGTCGTTCGAACCGTACAAGTACCTCTACCAGGGAAGGTCAGCGGCCGTCAGCGGGTACTTCATGGCTCGCGAGGACGCAAACTACATCGCGATCAACGCGGATTCCAGGGACGCTTCGGGCATCGTCTTTCACGAGTACGTCCACTATGTTTCCGCAAACAACCTCGGGTATCTTCCAACCTGGTTTTCCGAGGGTCTCGCGGAGTTTTACTCCAGCTTCGAGGTCATCGACAAAACCGTCTACATCGGTTTGCCCATCATGAGGCACCGGGTGGTGTTGCGAGGATCAATTCCAATACCGTTGGATCAGTTACTGGCGGTGGATCGCAGTTCTCCGCTGTACAACGAGAAGGATAGGAAGGGGGACTTCTATGCCGAATCGTGGGCTCTGGTCCATTACCTTCTGCTAGGGGACGAGGTCCGCCGGCAACAGCTCTCTAATTTCCTCGATCTGATCCATGACGGGACCGCGGAGGAGGCGGCGTTCACCGCCGCATTCGGGACCGACACCGAGGATCTCGCCCGGGAGGTTCGCGGACACCTCAGGGGGCCTCGCTTCAAGTATGTTCAGGCGACGGCCGAGGTCGACGTCGAAGCCGGCCTGTCGATGCGGATCATGTCCTACTCGGAGATTCTCTACCGACTCGGAGAGCTCCTTGCCGCCCAGGTTGTGGATCGATCCGAACGAATGGCGTATTTCGAAGCGTCGGTCAACGCCGATCCGCAGAACGGTCTCGCGCTGTCCGCCCTCGCCGTCGAGAAAGAGCGCACAGCCGACTGGATGTCGGCCGAGGATCTCTATCGCCGCGCGCTTCGAGCGAGCCCGGACGACCCCACTGTCCTCTTCCGATGGGGCGGGTTTCTGAGTCGGCGCGCCGGTAACCAATCCGAGGCGATCATCGCGCTCACACAGAGCACACGGCTCGACCCTGGCTTCGCCCCGGCCTGGGCCGCCCTTGCGGCGGTCTACTCCGACGCCGGCATCGCATCCCCCGAGGCCCTTGCGGCGGCCGAGACCGCCCATCGGTTGCTTCCCACAGACGACACGGTTGCCGGCGATTTGTTGCAGTTATTGCTGCGATCGGACCAACGCGACCGAGCCGTCGAGTTGGCCGAAACCTCATTTCGCTCACCTCCACGCATGCGGACCCAGGCGTGGATGATGGTCCTTCAGAACGACTTCATCAGGGTCCGAGAGCTCGTGCGGGATGGCCGGCTCGAAGAGGCTCTACACCGGATCGAGCTTGCCGAGAGCATCGCCGGCCGCGGCAACGACCCGGAGTTCATCCAACGAGGCATCATGAGGTTTCGACGCGCGATCGCCGAACATGAAGCAGCGGCGCTCTATGACCGGGCCGACGCGCTCTTCGCAGCCGGCGATCTCGTGGGTGCGCGGAAACTGCTCGAGCTCGCGCTTTTGGAGGTTGACGAAGGGCCTGTCGCGGTGTCATGCCGGCAGCTCCTGGACGTCATCGACCATCCCGAGCGGTATCAATCCGGCCGGGATCCCGTCATCACGACCGCACCGACGAGGGAGGAGATCGAGAATCTCAACCGGCTGCTTGATGCCAATGATCTCGATGGCGCTCTCGAGTATCTGCGGGATCTGAAGATACAGTGGAACGGCGCCGGTGACCTGTGGTTGGACTCCAAGATCCGGGAGATCGAAAGCGCCCTCGGGCACAACCGCTATGTCGAGACCTACAATCACGCGGTCGATCTGTTCAACACCGAGGACTACCCGGGCGCCGTGCAGGTTCTCGAAAAGCTCCTGGCGACCCTGCCAGAGGGGCCCCGGGCGGCCTCTGCCCGCGCCCTGTTGGACGATGCCCGCCGCGCCATGGCACCGCGGTAGTCTGTCGCCGCTTCGCGGCTTGGGAATTTTTCTTCGGTCCGATTCCTGGGGCTCACGCCCCAGGCTAAGTATCTTCCGCCGCTTCGCGGCTCGGCCCTCCTCCCCCAGGCTAGCAAGCGTGTCCGAGCGCCGACTTGTCACGGCGCAGCCCGCAGGGCGAAGCCGGAAGGCGCGACACACGATTACCCTGTGGCGTCAGTATCCCGGGGCTCATGCCCTCGGCTTCGCGGCTCGGGAATCCTCGGCAGCCAGCGTGTCCGAGGACCAAAGGCGCGAAACAGAACAGCCTGGAGCGTAAGCCCCACGATGCCTGGGATTCCGATCCTCCGAGCGCCGAAGGCGCGACAGATATCTAGCCTGGGGCTAGGGGGTGAGCATCTGCGGCTATCTACTTTCGGAGTCGCACCATCTCACGAGAGCGTCCAGGCCTCCGGGTTCGAAATTGATGAACCGAATGGCAAATCCCGTGACCCGCTCACGATGGGGCTTGGCGTGGCGAACGACCTCGGCCTGTCCACGGATGGCTTCGCCGTTCGGGAGGGTGAAGTCGAAAAAACACACCGCCCCCACCGGAAGCATCGGAATCTCCTTCAACAACATCCCGGATCGGGATAGATTCACGATCCACCCCTTGAACAGCTCCGCATCGTCCTTCAAATTGGTACGCAGCCGTGTCGAAATGCGGGGCGCGTATCGCGGCGCCACTTGGAGAAGATGGGCGGCGCCCTGACCGAGCGACCCCAGCGGTTCCTGACCGGAATACACCAAGAAGGGACCGCCCTGGACACCGTGTCTGGCTTCGGTCGCCATCTCGGGAATGGTGAGAAGCAACAATGACGTGTTCTTGCTGGCGCTGCCGTCGGCCCGTATGGCGGTCACGAACTCTCGCAACTTCATGTCCGGAAGCGGGTAGCGGCTGATGACGAGGTCGAAGCAGTCGCGATGGGCCAGTTTCAGCCCCTCCGCCGCCTGTTCCAGCGATCGTACTACGAGACCCTGCCGATTGAGAAGCGGCGCGATACGCTCTACGGTCTCGTCGTCAAGAGCGACAGTGAGAATCGACTTGTGTTCTTCCACAGATGAGCGCTCCCTCGGAGAATTCCCGAAGCTACTCCGCCACCAAATAGAGCCGTCACACCAGTTTATCTCAAGTAGCCTGGGAATCGCGAACCCATCCTCGAGAACGGACGTTATAATCTCCGGGTTCAGCACAAACACGGAGGTTTGAATGATCACGGTCGAGCGATTGTGCAAGAGCTTCGGGTCGTTGGTAGCGGTCGACGAGGTCTCGTTCGAGGTCAATGAGGGTGAAATCTTCGGCCTCCTCGGACCCAACGGCGCCGGCAAGACCACGACGATCAACATGATCTGTGGTGTGCTCAAACCGGACGCCGGCCGGGTGGTGATCGGCGGCAAGGACATCTGGCTCGAACCAAAGATCGTCAAGCAGTCCCTTGGCGTCGTGCCCCAAGAGATCGCCGTCTACGAAGACCTGAGTGCTCGCGACAATCTGAACTTCTGGGGGTCGCTCTATGGGCTCTCGGGCGGCGACCTGAAATCAGCGGTTGACACGTCGCTGACCAGAGTAGGGCTCTCCGACCGCGCCGGCGACCGGGTCAAGGAGTTTTCGGGCGGGATGAAGCGCCGTCTCAACCTCTGTATGGGGCTGCTCCACAATCCGCGTGTGCTCCTGCTCGACGAGCCCACCGTCGGCATCGATCCGCAGGCCCGGCTCAATATTCTCGAGGTGGTGCGGGAGGTGGCAGCCGGCGGTACGACGGTGCTCTACACCACTCACTACATGGACGAGGCTCAAGAGCTGTGTGATCGTATCGCGATCATCGACCACGGCAGGATCCTCACGGTGGGCACCCTCGAGGAGCTGACCCGGCTCGCCGGCGAAGCGGAGGTCCTGCGCATCACCGGGAACTTCGACGATCCAGCCAATCGTGAGCGCCTCAGCGCGCTCGACGGCGTGCGGGTGCTCAAGGCCGACGACCGGATCGCGGTTCTATCCGTCGATGCCGGGGGTCCCGGTCTGCTCGCAATCCTGCCGCAGATCCTGGCCCCCGACCTCGGCGTGGATGATGTCTCGATCCAACAGCCCAACCTGCAGAGCGTCTTTATCAGCCTCACCGGCAAGGAGCTGCGCGATTAATATGGTAGCTCTCGAAATCGTCCGCCGTGATCTCCTGCGCTACTGGCGCAACCCGATTCGCACTTCGCTCCTCTTCGCCGTGCCGCTGGTCATGGCGGGAGTCTTTGCGCTCGCCTTCGGTGGTGGTGGCGGCGACCAAATCTCCATCAAGGTGCTGCTCTTCGACGAGGACGACAGCCTGCTATCCCGATTCATCGAAGGCGCCGGTGATTCATCGCGGTCGGATCATAGGCTGGAAGTAGTGCCGGTCGGCGAGGAGGGTTACGAGATGATGGAGCGAGGCGAGGCGTCGGCTCTGGTCCATCTTCCGGAGGGCTTCACGGCCGACTATCTCGACGGAAACCCCACCACCATCGGGGTCGTGAAGAACCCCTCCGAGCGGTTCCTGCCGAAAGTCGTCGACGAGGGCGTCAGGATCGGGGCGGTCGGCCTCTCCGAGGCGTCACAGGTCTTCCGTGCCGAGCTCGCGCAGATGGGCGACTTCGCACGCGAGAAGGAATTCCCCGCCGATCTTGCGGTCGCCAACCTCAGCGCCGGGGTCAACCAAAACCTCAGGGGCCTCGAACGATTCCTCTTTCCTCCGGTCGTGACTTTAGAAAGCGTCTCCCTCCGACCGGAGGGGGGCGAGGAGGAGGAAGAGGAGAGCGGCTTCAACATCCTCGCCTACGTACTGCCCGGGTTTTCGATCATGGGAATTCTCTTTCTCGCCCAGTCCGCAACCCGCGACATCCTTCGCGACCGCGAGTCGGGTCTCCTCCGACACCTGCTGACCGCGCCGGTTTCCGTCAACGACTACCTCGGCGGCAAGTGTCTCTCGGTCTTCGCGGTGACGATCCTCGGATTCACTGTCTTCGTGCTCATCGGCATCGCGGCTGGAATTCACTGGGGACCGGCGCCCGCTGTCGTCGCCCTGATGCTCGCTTCGGCGCTTGCCACCGCGGGGTTGCTGATCCTGATCATGAGCCTGGTCGGCAGCGAGCGCCAGGGCGATACGCTCACCACCATGATTATCATCGTTTCCTCGATGCTCGGCGGCGCCTTCCTACCGGTGTCGCAGATGCCCTCCTTCCTCAAACCCATTTCCGCCTCCACCCTCGTCTACTGGTCCACCGAGGGATTTTCCAAGCTCATCATCGACGGAGGTGGTCTCGCCGATATCGTGCCAAATCTCGCGGTTCTCACGGTCGTGGGTCTGATATTGATGTTGATCGGTGCGGTGGTGCTCAAACGCAAGATCGAGCGCGGAGCGGTGTGATGCGAAGCATCCTTGCCATCGCCCTCCACGATCTGCGACTGACCTTCAACGATCGCGGGGCGGTCGTGTGGATGTTCCTTCTGCCGATCGTCTTCGCCACCTTCTTTGGTCTCGTCATGGGCGCCGGCTCGTCGCCGGCAGATTCAACCGCAAGCCTGGCGGTGGTCGATCTCGACGACAGCGTGGTCTCTGCAACCCTGATCGAAGACCTCGCGGGCGAGGGGGTGTCAATCACCCAACTCACCCCCGAGGAACGGTCGACGAACGAGGAAATCGTGCGCGCGCTGGTGATCCCCAAGGGCTTCGGCGAGCACGTGCTGGCGGGTAAGCAGCAGACCCTGCGCCTCGAGAAGGAGCCAGATACCTCGGCAGAGGCGGCCCTGGTTGCGCAGGCACGAGTCGTAGCTGCGATCGCCCGGACTATCGGCCGATTGGTAGTGGCAAGCGCCGACGTCGCCGACGGCGCCGCGATTCCCGAGGATGTTTTCACGGCCGTCGACGTCTCGCCCGACCTGGTGACGGTGGAGACGCATGTCGCGGGCCGTGCAACCGAGATTCCCGGCGGCTTTGCACAGTCCATACCCGGCAACGCGGTGATGTTCGTGATGCTCATCGCCCTCACCTATGGAGCGGCCTCGATCTCCGCTGAACGGATCAGCGGCAACCTGCGCCGCCTGGCCACGGCGCCGGTGTCACGCGCTGAAATCGTAGCCGGCAAGATCGGCGGGAGATTTGTCGTCTCGTTCTTCCAGATCACTATTCTGGTCTTCGTTGGCCTCGTCGCCCACTGGACCTTCGGGATCTTCATCGGCGATCACCCCTTCCAAATGTGGCTGGTCCTGCTGCTCTTCGCCGCGGTCGTCGCCCCCCTCGGGGTGGCGATCGGTGGATGGATCCACGACCCCGATCGCGCGGCCTCGACCGGCGTCATCCTGACCATGGTGATGGCAGCCTTCGGCGGTTGTTGGTGGCCGCTCGAAGTGGTGTCCAAACCTCTCAAGATGGTCGCTCTAGCCTTCCCCACCGGTTGGGCGATGCGCACCCTCCACGGTGTGATCTCCTTTGGCCAGACGCTGGGCGAGATGGGAACGAATCTGATGGTGCTTGCAGGTTTCGCGGTCCTTTTCGGATTCCTCGCCTCACGGTCGCTGCGGGTGGATTGACCGACAATACAGTTTTGGAACGTTAAACGTTCGAACGTTGAAACGTTAAACGTCACCGCCCTTCCTTCCCATGGTACAAACAAGGCATGGGTGGGTTGAGCATCACTGCACTGGCCGAGGGATTCGCGCTGTCGGGTTGGGATGCTGAGGAGTCGGCACGTCTCGCCGAGCTGATCACTCTCTTTCTCGAGCTTCCGGATCCGCCGGACTCCGACGGTTCATTCCCGGAGTACGCACGACTCCGGGACCGCTTGGCGACCACCGTCGACGGGGGCGACACGGACGAGGTCGAGGAGCGTTTTCTCGAGCTCTACGCCCATCTCCACATGAACCGGGCCCCATACAGCAACCAGGAACGAAGTCGAATGGATGCGGCCGGCGGATACTGGAACCACGCCGGTGGTCTGAGCCCGATCCTCAGGGCCGAACCGTGGATCCGTCCCGACACAGTGAGCGCCGATTTCGGCGCCGGCAACGGCCTCCAGGGGCTCCTGCTGCAGGTCCTCTACCCTCACGCTAAGACCGTCCAGATCGAGATCTCCGCCCGCATGGCCGAGATCGGCGATGCGCTGAGGGCCTGGATCGGAGTGCCGTCCGACCGCGCCGAGTGGATCGTCGGCGACGTCCTCAACATCCCGGCCACCGGTTACGATTTCATCTATCTCTACCGACCCGTCAGACCCGAAGGCCCCGGCCGCGACTTCTACACTCGGTTCGCACATGAGGTCGAATCGGAGGATCATCCCCCGATCATCTTCTCGATCGCCGACTGTCTGCGGGACTTCCTCTCGGACCGATACGAGGTCTTTTACGGAGACGGCCACCTGACGTGCTTCAAACCGCGAGAGGCAGGAAGACAGTCGGAGTTTTGAGTTTTGAGTTTTTAGTTTTGAATTACGGACACTCTCCCAGGTCGTTCGATTCGAAAACTCAAAACTCAAAACTAAGAACTCAAAACTGATATGTGTGTTTATGAGATCCCGCGAGTCGTGCAAGCTATACTGTTGTGCGGAACCGCGACAGTGAATAGACCATGATCGGCCGAAACATCGACCGTTATCGCGTCGTCGAGAAGCTCGGGCAGGGCGGCATGGGGGTCGTCTACAAGGCCCGGGACACGGTGCTCGAACGTTTCGTTGCACTGAAGGTCCTCCCGCCGGACAAGTCGTCCGACCCGGACCG
>Ga0164313_10001574_pt1 | contig 20167 bp, 34 predicted proteins | sample GuaBasSedimGuay4_FD_113735 | JGI IMG/M metagenome (GOLD analysis project Ga0164313, IMG submission 113735) | Subseafloor sediment microbial communities from Guaymas Basin, Gulf of California, Mexico - Guay4, Core 4569-4, 0-3 cm | ecosystem: Environmental > Aquatic > Marine > Hydrothermal vents... | reverse complement strand
TCCGAATCCTGGCAGCCGGGAGGGTACCCGCTGACAGCCGTCAGCCATCAGCCAGAGGGAATACAGAGCACAGAAGCCGGCTATCCGTTATCGGTCATCGGTCATCGGTCATCGGTCGACGGTCGACGGTCGACGGTTATCCGTTATCCGGTCGATTTACGATTTACGATTTACGATTTACGATTCTCTCCTTCATCCGTCATCATCTCACGCAGTATTCTCGCACCGCCGAGGAGGGCTTCGTCCACTTCGTAGTTGGCAAGCTGCTCGAATCGGACCCAGCGAGCGTCGAGAACCTCGTCGATCGGGCCGATCGACTCGCTCGTTGCCAAGAATCCCACACCAAGATCGAAATGTGTGTGCATCGGCTCCTCGCCCCTGGCGGGAATCCGATGGGCATCGATCCGCACGAGCGCCGAGCCCACCCGCGTGAGGTCGCCAACGCCGGTCTCCTCGAGGACCTCCCGCCTGGCCGCATCCTCAACCGATGCGTCGACTGCTTCGAAATGTCCCCCTGGTTGGAGCCAGCGATCGAGTTTCCCATGATGGATGAGCAACAACGACCCACGATCAGGCGATGCAACGAACCCCGATGCCGTGAAATGCCCCGGCTCAAACGCGGACCTGTGCCATGACGGCTGGTCAGCATCGAGCAGCTCAACAGCGCGCCGATACGACGCCTCATCACCACTGCACTCGTGAGAAGAAACGACGTCAGCAATATCAGAAGTCCCAATCATCCCGCGAGGGTATCTACAACGCGATGTGGACCGACCCTGAAGGATCGGTCCACATCATCATTTCTGGTTTCTGGCATCTGGTATCTGGTATCTGTTTAGACCAGCTCTACCTTCGCCATCTCGGCTCCGTCCCCACGACGGGGACCAAGCTTGGTGATCCGCAGGTAGCCACCTGGACGGTCCACATAGCGGGGAGCAACGTCGTCGAACAGTTTCGTCACGACTTCGTTGTTGTTAATCTTCTTGAGCACGGTTCGGCGCGCATGCAAATCGCCGCGACGAGCCTTCGTGATCACCTTCTCGGCATACGGGCGAAGCATCTTCGCCTTCGCCTGGGTTGTCGTGACGTGCTCATATACGATCAGATCTGCCGTTAGGTTCGCAAGGATCTTGCGCTGGTGCGACGGGCTACCGCCGAGACGCTTCCCTCTCTTGGGACGTGGCATTACGCAACACTCCCCTCGGAATCAGCGTAGTTCCTCAGGCTGAAGCCAAGCTCATCGAGCTTCGCGACGACTTCCTCAAGGGACTTCTGACCGAAGTTCGTGACATTGAGCAGGTCTTCCTCAGACTTCTCGATGAGTTCGCCAACGGTCTGAACCTGAGCACGACGCAAGCAGTTGCGCGGGCGCTCAGACAGGTCAAGCGCTTCGATCGGCAGATCGAGATGCTCCTGACCTGATACCTCGATAGGTGCGATCTCGTCAGGGACGAGTGCATCGTAATCATCCATGTCAGCAATGAGTTCGAACAGATTCCGGAGTGTCCCTCCCGCAGAAGAAATCCCTTCTGACGGGGTGATGGAACCATCGGTCTCGACATCGAGCACGAGCCGGTCGAAGTCCGTGCGCTGGCCTACCTGGGTGTTCTCGACCCGGTATGCGACTTTGCGAACAGGCGAGAAGATCGAGTCGATCGGAATGACATCGATAACGTCACTCTTGTTGTTCGCCTCCGCGCTGCGATAGCCAACACCTCGCTCTGCTGTGAGTTCGACCTCGAGCTTGCCCGAAGCGGCAAGAGTCGCGAGGTGGAGGTCTCCATTGACAACCTCGACGTCGGCTGGAGCCTTGAGGTCTCCAGCGGTCACCTCACCTTTGCCCTTGGCGGACAGGTAGAGCGTCTGTGGTTCGTCCACGTCGATGCGAAGCACGACTTGCTTGAGATTGAGGATGAAGTCCACAACATCCTCCACGACACCTTCGATCGTGGAGAACTCGTGTTGGACACCATCGATGCGTACTGAGGTGATGGCGGCGCCAGGGATGCGAGACAGCAATGTGCGTCGCATCGTGTTACCTAGCGTGTAGCCAAAGCCTGGCTCGAGTGGCTCAATGATGAACTTCGAGCGGTCGTCGGCGAGGCTTTCCTCTTCGATTGTCGGGCGTTGAGTGATGAGCAAGGTCGCTCCTGTGTTCGGTGATACGGCTCGTCGGGTCTACTTGGAGTAGAGCTCGACGATGAGTTGTTCCTTGATCTCGATGTCGATCTGCTCTCGGGCTGGCAGCGTGTCGACCGTGATCTTGCGATCTCCGGTATCGACATTCAGCCAATCGGGAACAGAACGTCCAACGGTATCGATTGCATGCTGGATCGGCAAGATGTCCTTGCTGCGTTCCTTGACCGTCACGACATCGCCAGGACGTACGGAGTACGATGGGATGTCGACTTTCTTGCCATTGACAAGAAAATGGGCATGGTTCACGAGCTGTCGGGCCTGGGGCCGTGTGCTGGCAAGTCCTGACCGGTACACGACATTGTCGAGCCTGGTCTCGAGAATCACAAGCAGGTTCGTGCCTGTGATCCCTGACGCCTTCGCAGCGTTCTTGTAGTAGCGCCGGAATTGCTTCTCGAGCACGCCAAAGATGAACTTGAGCTTCTGCTTCTCGCGCAGTTGGATCTGGTACTGAGACTCGCGGATCCTTCCACGACCATGCTGGCCGGGTGGATACGGGCGCCGATCGAAGTACTTTGCCTTGTTCTCATCGAGAAGCTGGCGGGCCCTGCGGCTCACCTTCGTTCTCGGTCCGGTATATCGAGCCATCTTTAACGACCCTTCCGCTTCTTGGGACGGCAACCGTTGAATGGAACGGGGGTCACGTCTTTGATTCCAGTGATCTCGATGCCCATGTTCTGCAGAGTTCGGATCGCGGTTTCCCGACCAGAACCCGAACCTCGAACGATCACATCGATCTTGCGCATCCCCATCTCGCCGGCTTTGCGCGCAGCCTGCTCAGCTGCAATCTGGGCTGCGTACGGGGTCGACTTTCGCGATCCCTTGAACCCAACGGATCCACCTGATGTCCAGGCGGCGACTTTGCCATCCTGGTCGGTGATCGTCAGGATCGTATTGTTGAACGTTGCCTTGATGTGCACCTGGCCATGGGAGATGATCCGTTTGCCTCGCCGTTTGCGCCGCTGTGGAGCGGCATCTGGCGATGCATCTGGCAATGCCTCTGGCGATGCCTCCGGCTGTGTCTCTTGTGTGGTCATTACTTGGTGACCTTCTTCTTGCCTGCGATCGCTACGCGCTTGCCCTTACGGGTACGAGCGTTCGTGTGAGTGCGCTGGCCCCTAACAGGGAGGCCCCGGCGATGCCGCAGTCCCTGATAACAGCCAATCTCGATCTTGCGCTTGATGTTCTGAGCGATCTGGCGACGAAGATCGCCCTCGATCTTGTAGTTCGCCTCTATGTACTGACGGATGCGAAGAACTTCAGAATCTGAGAGATCGCGGACCTTGATGTTGTAGTCGATGTCTTGCGAGTCGAGAATCTGTTGTGATCTCGAGTTCCCGATCCCAAAGACATAGGTGAGTCCAATCTCGACTCGCTTATCTCTGGGAAGATCGACGCCTGCAATACGTGCCATACGTGTTACCCCTGACGCTGCTTATGGCGTGGGTTGGAGCAGATCACCCAGACCCGGCCATGCCGACGAATGATGCGACAGTTGTCGCACATCTTCTTTGCGGAGGCTCTAACTTTCATATTCGGTGATCCTGCCTCGGTACCTGGTTGGGACGTCGTCGCCAAGCACCGGAGAATCCGAAACCGAATTCCAGAAGTGATTGACGTCTACATCTCCGGAGGCCCTTGTAGGGGGCAGTCCGTCGATATCGACAACGTCGAATTGTCACAGAAAAGCGCAGCCCACTGCGGACTGCTGCCTGCATTGTAGAGCAGCGGAACAGCTAATCATCAGATAGCGGAAACGGTACCTGGGACTAGGGCAAAGAGAGAGCCCGCGGAGGGTTCCGGCCAAGTACCGACTACGAAGTACGCAGTACCTCCTGGCCTGCTCTCCGCTCTATCCCGTGGCGTTCAGATTCACCGAGATGCAGTCGTCTGGGTTGACCGACTCATCCAGGACAAGGCACAGACTCGAGACCGAGATGAAGCCACTTCCGCCATCGTCGAACCAGTTCGCCGAGTTGATGGTCCCGTCATCACCACTGATACTGCTGCTCGATTTCGACCACTCACTGGACTGGCTACCAGTCCAGTCATCGTAGAACTTCACGAGTTCATCGAAGTCCGCACCTGGGTACGCCAAAGACACTGCCTGTGACTCGTCATTCGAGAAGACACTCGTGACCTGATATCCGTCTGGGAACGGGATCGCGAATCCGTCGGGTACCTCTCCCCCACCGATCGTTATCGCACCGTCTTCGGTCTCGATCGAGACCTGGCCCGAATCGAGATCGATGTCCACGTCGCCAACGCCCTCAACTTGCCCCGCGATCTGCTCCGTGAGAGTCTCTGCCGCTGATTGGCACGCCGTCAGCACCAGTGCCAGCGCAATAAATCCAATAGCCATTCGTTTCATGATTGCCTCATCTCCCTACCGTCTCCCCCGTCGTGACATGGTTCCATCATACGCCTCGGCAGTACAGCGCGCAAACATTGGTGTACCGTCAGACACAATGACTCCCACCATCGTACTCGACGTCAACGAGACCTTGCTCGACCTCGCTCCAGTGCGCGACTGGTTCGATCAACGTTTCGATGGTCACCCCGACGCTGGTACATGGTTCTCCGAGCTGTTGAGGCTGTCGTTCGTATCATCGGTGACCGACCGATACGTTCCCTTCACAGACCTCGCCGCGTCGGCGCTCCAAACAGTCGCCTTGAGAAGCGGCGCCACGATCGACCTTGGTGACGTCACCGACGTCAAGGAGTTGTTCGTCCACCTGCCTCCCCACCCCGATGTGATCGGGGGACTCGAGCGCCTCTCGGCATCGGGATTCACCCTCGCTGCCCTCACGAACTCGCCGTTGACGACCGCACATATTCAACTCGACAACGCTGAGATCTCCCAACTCTTCACGTCGATCATGTCTGTGGAGATGGTCAACCGGTTCAAGCCGCATCGGTCTGTCTACGATGCGGCAGCACTCCACATGGAGACATCGACCTCGGAAATGGTCATGGTCGCGGCCCACGACTGGGACATCGCGGGTGCCATGACCGCAGGACTCGACGGTGTCTTCATCGAACGCCCCGGCCAGCTCTACAGCTCCGCGTTTCCCCGTCCAACGCTGTCCGCCGTCGACCTCGATGCAGCAGCCGAAGCGATCATTGACAAGTACAGGCAGGACCGATAACGGGGAACCGACAAAGCAGAGGACCACGGTCCCCCTTTCAAGGGGGACTGCAGAGGAGCGCCAGCGACGATGCAGGGGGATAACGCGAGCCAACAGGTTTCGAATCGAACCGCGGATCCCCCTAGCTCCTCGCAGGACTCGTCGCTTATCCCCCTTGAAAGGGAGATGCACGAAGCGAGCGATCTGCGAGCTCGGCGAGCCCTACTCGCCGCAGCCGGCGCCGCCGTTGATGGAGGTCACGGTGTCAGAAGGCGACTGGCCGGTCGCAAATCCCCACATTCCTGTCCACGGTGCATCCTTGTAGGTCCAGTATCCCTCGCCAGTTACGAATGGACTGTCCGTGATGATCAGGTCCGGTCCGCCATACGCGTCATCGAGATCGGATAGGGTTGACCCGAGACCGATACCTTCGGTAGTGAACAGCTCAGGTGTGCTACCCGAGTACTGATAGGTGAAGAAGTGAGGGACGCCACCGATCCAGAAATCGGTGTCTGCCTTCGTGAACAACAGCAAGAGGTCGTCCCACTTCACCGTCCGGGACGGAGATGGGCAGATCGAGTCTGCGTCCCACCCCAAATCGATCGTCGGTGGGCCAAGGACCGCTGTGACGGCAGCGATGGTGTCCTCGTCATCCCATCCGAAGTAGATCCACGTCTCACCGGCATAGATACCGTGGTTCGTGAACTCAACCGTGTCAGGGGCTGGGGGCACCGTCGTTGGCTCAGGCACCGTCGTTGTTGGCGGAACCGTGGTAGTTGTCGTTTCAGGTACGGTCGTCGTGGCTGGAGACGTGGTGGTCGTTGTATCAGGCACCGTCGTTGTTGGAGGGACCGTGGTCGTCGTCGTCTCAGGTACCGTCGTTGTCGGCGCAACCGTAGTAGACGACGCTGCGACCTCGTCTCCAGAATCCCTTGTGAGAAAGAACGCTGCGACGATGATCAGGAGAACCGCAGCTCCTCCGATCCACGGCAACCATGCTTTGAGACTGTCGTCCATGTTCCTACCTCCATCGCGCTAGCCCGATACAGACAACATACCAGAAGTCAGGACCCGTATACCAGCCATTCTGGTTCCTGGCGAACGAGGTCTGGATCTGGTCGAATGGTTACTCACCGCAGCCCTGACCGCCGTTGATCGACGTAACTGTGTCGCCATCGGTGAACCCGGTGGTGATACCCCACAGAAGGGTCTCAGCGTCGATGTCCTGCTTGTACTTCCAGAATCCCAACGATGGCCCGAACTCGAACTCGCCGAAGTAGAAATCGGGCCCTTCATAGGCGGCATTGAGTTCCGCAACCGTCGAACCGATCTCGATCATATCTGGCGTGGCGAAGTCTGGTTGGGCTGGCTCCCCGTAGTAGTAGGAGAAGAAGTGCGGTGCTCCGCCGGTCTCGAACGCCGTATCGGCGTGGGTGAACAACATGGTGAAGGAGCCCCACTCGACCCCCCGGACATCATCGCCGGGACATGTCCCGAACTCGGAGAACGAGTCGATCCATCCCGTGTCCCGCGTGTTCGGGCCAAGGGACGCAGTCACCGCGGCGATCGCCCCCTCGTCGTTCGCTCCGAAGCTGACGAACGTTTCAAGTGCTCCGACACCTTCGGTTTCGAGCACCAACTCACCTATCGGGGGCTCGGGAATCGTCGTGTCAGGAACGGTGGTGGGCGGAAGTGTCGTGGGCGGAAGTGTCGTCGGCGCCACCGTGGTTGGAGGGAGCGTTGTCGGCGGAAGTGTCGTCGGCGGAAGTGTCGTCGGCGCCACAGTGGTTGGAGGAACGGTCGTGTCAGGTACCGTTGTCGTGGCTTCTACAGCCGTTGTCGTCGCAGCAACATCGTCGCTATCTCCACTCGTGATGGCAATGATCGCAACCACGATCAGCGCTACTGCTGCAACAGCAATCCACGGCAGCCACTTCTTCAGATTGTCATCCATGTCCCTACCTCGATCTATACGCTCCGCTCACGATAGCAGGGGGAAAGGATCGAGGAAGGTAGATCGTAATCGCGGAATGTAAATCGTACGATCGTAGATCGTAAATCGCCAGAAAGATTCGTTCTTTGGTGCTCTGGGATCCGACAGAGTATCTCACCGGCTGGATGGTCAAACCGACAGCAGGATTCCGGTCGGTTTACGGTCATCGGTCCACGGTCCATCGTCTTCTTCTCGATTTACGATCGTACGATTTACGCTCTTCGACTTACGCTCTTCGACTTACGCTCTTCGACTTACGTTCTTCGACTTACGTTTTTCGGTTCCGGGAGCGTTGACACGACTGTTCCTTGCTTGGTCAACAGCACGGTGTGTTCGAAGTGGGCTGACAGGGCTCCGTCGGCAGTGATGACCGTCCAGTCGTCGTCAAGTACGACCGATGCCTCGGTGCCGGAATTGAACATCGGTTCGATGGCGATCGCCATTCCCGTCTTGAGACGCAAGCCTTTTCCAGCTTTGCCGTAGTTGGGGACAGAAGGGGCCTCGTGCATCTGACGGCCGATACCATGTCCAACATACTCGCGCACGACCCCGATGCCATGAGGGTGGGCACACGCTTCGACGGCAGCGCCTATGTCTCCGAGCCTGTTGCCTGCGACCGCCTGCTCGATACCTGCCCACAGAGCCTTCTCGGTCACATCGAGAAGGAGCTGCACCTCATCAGGCACATCCCCAATAGCCATGGTGAACGCTGCATCGCCGTGCCACCCTTCATAGATCGCACCTGCATCAATCGAGATGATGTCGCCATCTTTGAGCGTGTATTCACCCGGAATTCCATGAACGATCACAGAGTTGGGCGACGTGCACAGGACCCCAGGGAAAGGATTGTCCTGACCACCGTATCCAAGGAACGAGGAGCGGCAACCTCGCTCGGCAAGGACACCCCTGGCAGCCTCATCGAGGTCTAAGGTCGTAACACCCGGCGCAGCGATATCTCGAACGGCCTGGTGCATCGCGGCCACACACTGGCCAGCGATGATCATCTTATCGAAATCAGCCGTCGTCTTCTTGGTGATGAGCCGGGAGCCATTCATGTTCACATCCAATCAGGATGAAACAAGGGCGAGCATGATCCGCGAGAACACACCCTCGATCTCACCGATGCCATCGATGCGGTGCACCGCATCACCGTAGAACTCCACGAGCGGCGCAGTTTCGGCATTGTATACCTCGAGCCTGCGTCGGATCGTGTCCTCGTTGTCATCGGCCCGCCCCTCCTGGGCGGCACGTTTCATCAACCGATTCACCAGCTCATCAGCATCCGCTTCGAGAAGCACCACGGTCCCGATTGCGTTGATCACCGCATCGTTGAGTGCTTCGGCCTGGGCGATATTCCTCGGGAAGCCGTCGAGCAGGTACCCGCATTTTGCGTCCGCTTCACTCAACCGCTCATCGACGATGGCCACAACGAGATCGTCTGACACAAGATCGCCTGCAGCCATCACTCCCTCGACCTCTCTTCCGAGATCCGTACCTCGAGACACTGCATCACGCAGCATCTCTCCTGTGGAGATGTGGGGTATGTGGAGCGCCCTGGCGATCATCGCCGCTTGCGTTCCCTTGCCGGCTCCTGGGGGGCCCAGGAAGAGGATCCGTCTCGCCATGTGTTCACTTCCAATCGGTTTACACGCCACCACGGCGTCGAGTGCGCTCCCGCCTATGAGAGGAAGCCCTCGTAGTTTCGCATAGTCAGTTGGCTTTCGATCTGCTTACTCGTTTCGAGCGCAACGCCCGCCACGATGATGATCGAGACACCAGAGAGTCCAACGGGCACGCCCCACCACCAACCGAGCAGCGATGGAAGGATCGTGACGAGTGCCAGGTAGAGGGCACCCGGCAGGGTGATCCTCGCAAGCACATGACTGAGATAGTTGACCGTTGCCCGACCGGGACGAATACCAGGAATGAACCCGCCCTGGCGCTGAATCATCTCAGCCTGGCGCTCAGGATCGAACTGAATCGCTGTGTAGAAGTAGGTGAAGAAGACCACGAGCAGCGCGAGGATCCCGATGTACCAGAGGCTTGGTGAGAAGCCGTTGCCCGAGCTTGAGAGCATGTTGTTATTGATCCAGTCCCTGATCCCTGCACCCCAGCCAGTGGGCGGAAGCGCCGAGGCGATCAGAGCGGGGAAGTACATGATCGAGGTAGCAAAGATAACCGGAATGACGCCAGCCATATTGACCTTGAGCGGAATATAGGTTGACTGTCCACCCATGACCTTTCTACCGCGAACCCTCTTGGAGAACTGGACGGGAATCCTTCGTTGGCCTTGTTCGATGAAGATGATCCCAACGGTCAAGAGGACCATGGTCGCAACGATGATCACGAACTGATACGTCTGGGAGTTCGCGTTCAGGATCGCGAGTTGACCTGGAATCTGGCTGATAATCGACACGAAGATGATGAGGGACATTCCGTTTCCTATACCGCGCTGGGTGATGAGCTCGCCCATCCACATGAGCAACGCAGTACCCGCGGTCATTGTCATGACGACGATGATGACGGTCCTGGGTGTGAAGTCCGGGATCAGGTCGATGCCATTTGAGAACTGTCCTGAGTGGAAGAGGTAGGCGAACCCTGTCGACTGCAGCAATGCGAGGATGACAGTCACGTACCGTGTCCACTGGGTAATGACTTTGCGCCCCGTTTCCCCATCTTCTTGGAGGGCCTGGAGTTTAGGGATCACGACCGTCAGGAGCTGCAGGATGATGGATGCCGTGATGTAAGGCATGATGCCCAACGCAAAGATCGATAGCTGTGTCAGCGCACCGCCAGAGAACAGGTTCAGCAAACCAACGAAACCTGATTGTTCGGCCTGATCAGCGAAATCTGAAATCGCTCCAAGGTCTGCGCCAGGTACCGGGATGGTCGATCCAAGCCGGTACAACGCAAAGATGAACAGGGTGAACAGGATCTTGTTGCGCAGGTCGTGAATCCTGAACGCATTCCTGAAAGCGGTGAGCATGAATATCCTGTCGGTTAAGTGGTGTGGTTTGTTGTTGGTTGTTCGATACGGGCTGGCTCTGGCCCGGGTTGTCGGTGTGGCTGGCAGCTAGGTTACCGCCATCACACCCAACCCGTTGCGAACGAGCTAGATGAGCTAGTTGTCCTCAATGACTTCAACGGTGCCGCCCGCCGCCTTGATCTTGGCAGCTGCTCCCGATGAAAACGCATGAGCCCTCACCGTGAGAGCAACATCGAGATCGCCCTGACCGAGAACCTTGATCTTCCCACGCTTCTTCGCCAGGCCGGCTTCGCGCATCTCGAGGGGAGAAACCGTGGACCCAGCGTCGAAGGCTCCGAGGCTTTCCACGTTCAAGACGGTGAACTCCACACGATTGGGGTTGCGGAAGCCTTTGAGCTTCGGCATCTGCTTGAGCAGTGGCGTCTGTCCACCCTCGAAGCCGGGGCGCACTTTGCTGCGTGCCTTGAGACCCTTGGTGCCACGGCCTGCGGTCTTCCCGCGCCGTCCAGCCTCGCCTCGCCCGACACGGATCTTCCGCTTCTTTGAGCCAGTTGCTGGCCGAAGATGATGTAGTTGCATCAGATTTCCTCCACTTCGAGCAGGTGCTTGACGCTGTGGATCATGCCGCGAACCGACGACGAATCAGGACGTTCGACGGACGAGTTGATCTTGCGCAAGCCAAGGCTCTCGACTGTGGCGCGAGTCTTCGGCTTCTCACCGATGAGGCTGCGCCTGAGTGTGATTTTCAGTACTGTCGCCATGATCAGGCCTTCGTCCGCATGAGCTCTGCCGAGTTGTACGCGGCAAGAAGGGCTGGCGGGAAGATGTCTTCTGCACGCTTGCCTCTTGCTTTTGCAACTTCGTCCGGACGCTGCTGACCCTTGAGAGCATTGACCGTTGCCTTTGCAACATTGATATGGGTCGGTGACCCGAGCGATTTCGCCAGGACGTTGTGGACACCAGCGGCATCAAGGATCTGTCGTACAGCCCCACCTGCGATGACACCAGTACCCGGAGCAGCAGGTTTCAACAGCACGCGGCTGGCTCCCTGCTCGCCGATGATCTCGTGGATGATCGTGTCGCCTGCCATTGGCACGTTGAACATGTCCTTGCGGGCAAGTTCGAACGCCTTCTGGATGGCTGCGGGGACTTCCTTGGCTTTCCCGTAGCCGATTCCGACACGGCCCTTGCCATCGCCGACAGCCACCAGTGCGGTGAACGAGAATCGACGCCCACCCTTGACGACCTTGGCTACACGGTTGATCGTGATCACGCGTTCGTCGAACTCGGGAACGTCGCGCTCTCTCGAGCGGCCTCTTCCCCTGTCTTTGCGGTCGTTACGACCTCTGTTTTGTGTTGTCATCGCCGGCTCCTAGAAATCGAGGCCGGATTCACGGGCTGCCTCAGCGAGGGCCTCGATCCGTCCGTGAAACTTGAACCCTCCACGGTCGAACACGACCATGGAGACTCCTGCGTCCTGTGCACGTGCGCCAACGAGCTTTCCGACCTTTGTTGCGGTGTCCACGGTAAGTGTGGAACCTTTGACCGCCGACTCCCTTGAGGAAGCTGAAACGATCGTGCGACCGGTGTCGTCGTCGATGACCTGTGCATAGATGTACTTGTTGCTTCGAAACACCGCGAGCCGTGGTCGGCTCGATGTGCCGTGCACCGTCTTGCGCACACGGAAGTGCCTGCGCCGGCGTGCGTCTGTTCGTGTACCCCTCATGCGGAGACTCCTGCCTTACCGGCCTTGCGCCGCACCTGTTCATCCTTGTACCGGATGCCTTTGCCCTTGTAGGGCTCGGGCGGCCGAACGGACCGGATGTTCGCGGCGACCTGGCCAACCTTCTGTTTGTCGATGCCAGTCACGATGATCCTCGTAGGTTCAGGAACTTCGAAGGTGATGCCATCAGGAGCTTCAACGTTGACAGGATGGGAGAACCCGACCTGTAATTCAATGTTCTTTCCCTTGAGCGCTGCGCGATAGCCGACACCGACAGCAGTGAGTTCCTTGGTGTATCCCTCGGACACACCAAGCACCATGTTGCTGATCAGTGAACGGTACAAGCCGTGGAGCGCCTTGGTCGAGCGCTCATCGTTGGCTCTCGACAGCGTGACGATGCCATCATCGACGCTGACCGAAATCGTTGGGTCGACCTTCTGGACAAGGGTGCCCTTGGTGCCCTTCACCTCGACGTCATTTCCCGTGACCTTCACTTCGACGCCACTGGGCAGGCTGATGGGTGCGTTGCCGATTCGACTCATGTCACCACACCCTGCACAGGATCTCGCCGCCGACATTACGTTGGCGGGCGTCCCTGTCTGTCATGACGCCAGAAGAGGTTGACACGATTGTCACGCCAAGGCCTCCTCGAACACGTGCGATATCCCGAGCGGCCGAGTAGACCCGGCGCCCGGGCTTGGAGACCCTCTGGATCCCTTGGAGTACGCGCTGGCGTTCGGAATCGTACCGGAGTCGAACTATCAGTTCAGAGCCCACCGACGCGTCCTGGATCTTCCATCCGTCGATATACCCCTCCTCAGAGAGGATCCGGGCAATCTCTTCCTTGAGCTTTGAGCTCGGCATCGCTGTCTCAGGGTGAAGCGCCGTATTGGCATTTCGAATCCTGGTGAGCATGTCTGCGATTGGATCTGTGTACATGTTTACCACGAAGCCTTTCTGACCCCGGGGAGATCGCCGCGATGAGCCATGTCACGCAATGCGATACGAGACAGGCCGAACTGGCGGAAGTACGCTCTCGGCCTCCCCGTGACGTTGCATCGGTTGCGGTAACGCGTGGCGCTTGCATCCCTGGGCATCTTTGCAATCTTCGCGTAGGCTTCACGCTTGTCCACGTAGGAAGCCTCCGGGTCCTTGATTATCTTGATGAGTACGGCGCGACGATCTGCATACCGCGCGACGATCACCTTACGTTCGTTGTTCTTGACGATCTTGGATGTCTTCGCCATCAGGCACCTACCTGCTGTCTGCGGAATGGGAACCCGAACGCATCCAGGAGTGCTTTCCCCTGTGCGTCCGTCTCCGCGGTTGTTACCAGAGTGATATCCAGACCGCGAATCTTCATAACATTGTCGTAGTTGATCTCTGGAAAGATCAACTGCTCGTTGACGCCGAAACTGTAGTTGCCGCGGCCGTCGAACCCGTTCGGATTCAACCCACGGAAGTCTCGAATGCGAGGGATCGACAATGCGATCAACCGATCGAGGAACTCCCACATACGGTCACCCCTCAGCGTCACTGACGCACCAACTGCTTGGCCTTCACGTAGCTTGAAGTTCGAAACCGATTTGCGTGCACGGTTGATCTTGGGCTGCTGCCCCGTGATGAGCCTCAAATCATCGACAGCGCCGTTGATGAGCTTGGAGTCCGCAGCAGCGTCGCCTGCACCCATGTTCACGACGATCTTCGATAGCGTCGGGACCTGCATCACGTTGTCGAGTTCGAGCTCCGTCAGCAGTTGACCTTTGACCTCGGTCGCGTATTGCTCTTTGAGTCGTGGAGTCATTAAAGATCGTTCCCACATTTGCGACACACTCTGTGCTTCTTTCCGTCATCGTCGATGCGGGCGCCGATACGTGTCGGGCCGCACTCTTTGCACACGATCATCACGTTGGACGCATCAATTGGCATGTCCTTGTCGATGATGCCGCCGGTATTGAGTTCGCCAGTAGCGCGCTGATGGCGCTTCGCTGTTGCAACACCTTCGACGATGATCCTGTTGTCCTTAGGGAAGACCCGTGCGATCCTGGATTCCTTTCCAGCGTCCTTGCCGGAAATCACCATGACCGGGTCTCCGTTGCGCAGCTTCATCACAGCACCTCCGGTGCGAGCGAAACGATGCGCATGAATTTCTTGTCTCTCAGCTCACGGCCCACTGGTCCGAAGATGCGGGTGCCACGAGGCTGGCGCTGGTCGTTGATCAGCACACATGCGTTCTCATCGAACCGAATATAGGAGCCGTCCTCACGACGGCGTTCCTTCTTCGTACGTACGACGACAGCCTTGACCACTTCGCCCTTCTTGACGTTTCCGCCCGGCGTTGCATCCTTGACCGTGGCAACGATGACGTCACCCACGCCTGCGTATCTGCGGCCTGAGCCACCGAGAACACGGATCGTGAGCACCTCGCGGGCGCCTGAGTTATCGGCGACCTTGAGACGCGATTCCTGTTGGATCATCTCGCACGCTCCACGATCTCTTCAATGCGCCATCTCTTGGATTTCGAGAGCGGTCGTGTTTCGACAATCTTGACTGTGTCGCCGACGTTGGCGTCGTTCGTCTCATCGTGGACGTGAAACTTTGCTCGTACGGGTACCGTCTTGCCGTAGCGCTGGTGACGCTTGGCGTCTCTGACCTCAACTGTGACGGTCTTGTCGCGAGTGTCGGAAACAACGATCCCGACGCGTACCTTGCGGTTTGCGCGTTCCATCTATGCCTCCTCCTGCTGTGATTCCCAGGCAGCGATCTCTTGTGAACGCATCACGGTGTTCACGCGAGCGATATCGCGCTTGACCTCTTTGATCCTTGCCGTATTGTCGAGCTGGTTGGTGACGAGCTGGAATCGGAGGTTGAAGAGTTCTTCCTTCGATTCGTCGAGCTGTTCACCGAGCTCCTTATAACTGAGTTTGCGAAGCTCTTCAGCGTTCATAGTGCATCCCTTGTGACGAACTTCGTCTTGACCGGCAGCTTGTGCGCGGCTAGGCGCATGGCCTCTTTCGCGAGATCCTCGTCTACACCGGACATCTCGAACATCACACGACCCGGTTTGACAACGGCCACCCAGTACTCAGGGTTCCCCTTGCCGGAACCCATGCGGGTCTCCGCGGGCTTCTCCGTGATGGGCTTATCCGGGAAGATCGTGATCCATACTTTCCCGCCACGTTTGATCTTGCGAGTCATAGCAATACGGGCGGCCTCGATCTGGCGTGACGTGATCCAGCCACGTTCCATCGCCTGGAGACCGTACTCGCCGAACGAGACTTTCGTCCCGCCCTTGGCGTTTCCCTTCATGCGGCCCGTCTGTACCTTGCGGTACTTGGTGCGCTTCGGCATCAACATGACTAAGCCTCCTTGCCGGAATCGTCGGTGTCTGGAGCCCCTTCGGATGCATTCGCTGCATCCTCGACGGCTTCGGTCGAAGGCTGAAGTGCCTCCACCGCGGCTTGCTCTGCATCCTTGGCCGATTCCTCAGCTTGGATGGTTGCGTCGACATCAGGGAGCGACTCGAGTTCTTCGGCGTCGACCACGACATGAGTCGTGAGGAGGTCGCTTGCCGCATCCTCCCCGAGGGATTTCTCGGCCTCGACCACGAGTTCGGCGTGCTTGGCCTCTTCAAGCTTTGCTGCGGGTGACTCGGATTCACGGGCTTCCTTGAGCTCCGCCGTTGCCTCAGCTGGCGTGACCTTCTTGCCGCCACCGGCCTCGATGATCCGCTTCCCGCTGGGTCGCTTGCCACCACCGGCCTCGACAACGCGCTTGCCGCCACCGGCCTCGATGATCCGCTTCCCGGATGCGCCGGCTGCAGCCTCTGCACGAGACTTCACGGAGCGACGTCTCGTGCGCTCATTCGGGCCTCCGGATCCAAGCTTGGCATCTTGGGCTGCCCTGCCAGCGGCACCTGGCCGCTGCATGACATCACCCTTGTATACCCAGACCTTGACACCGATCGCACCAACTGTCGTAGAGGCCGTTGCCTCGCCGTAGTCGATATCAGCACGGAGCGTATGGAGAGGGACTCGGCCCTCGAGATACCATTCACGCCTTCCCATATCTGCGCCGCCGAGGCGACCAGATGCCTGAACTCGTACTCCCTCTGCCCCCGCCTTGAGAGCGGTAGCGACCGTGCGCTTGAGCGCACGTCGGAACGAGACTCGGCCTTCGAGCTGATCGGCAACGCTGCGTGCAAGCAACGTCGCGTCAAGCTCGGGGTTGTGTACCTCGATGACATTGAACTTTACTCTGCGCCCGGAAAGATCCTCGAGTCCGGAACGAAGCCTCTCAGCTTCAGAACCGCCGCGGCCGATGACCACACCAGGACGTCCTGTGTGGATATCGACTTGAACCTTCTTGTCACCGATGCGCTCGATATCGATGCGAGAGATCGCACCACGCTTGAGTTCGTCCTGCAGATACGTCCGGATCTTGTAATCCTCAAAGACGTTCGCGGCATACTCGGTGTCGCTGTACCAGCGCGACTTCCAGTCGGTGACGATCCCGAGCCGCAGACCGTATGGATGGACTTTCTGCCCCATCAGGCAACCTCCTCGGTCTCTGCAACTATGATCGTTATGTGACTCGTCCGCTTCCGTATCTTCGTGGCACGGCCACGCGCACGGGGACGCCAGCGCTTGAGCGTCGGCCCCTCGTCTGCGTATGCCTCGGCTACGTAGAGTTCGTCAGCGTCGAGTGCGAAATTGTGTTCTGCATTGGCGACAGCCGAATCGAGAACCTTGACGATGGTGCCAGCGGCCTTGCGGTTCGTGAACTGCAAAACGATCCGCGCCTCGTCCACGGGGAGACCCCGCACGAGGTCGAGGACACGACGCACCTTGTTCGGCGACTCTCGAATGAACCTGGCCTGTGCGCGTGCGTTCATCTTCTGCTCACAGACTTGTCTGACATATGACCACGGAACGTTCGCGTTGGCGCGAATTCTCCGAGCTTGTGTCCGACCATCGACTCATTGAGATACACCGGGACGTGTCTACGCCCGTCGTGCACTGCAATCGTCAGGCCGACCATTTCAGGAATGATGGTCGACCGACGGCTCCAGGTACGGATGACCCGCTTGTCACTTCCAGCGTTCGCCTTCTCGACCTTCTTCAAGAGGCTTTCGTCGACGAACGGCCCTTTTCTGAGGCTCCTCGCCATGATCTACCTCTTCCCTTTCGTGTCTCTGCGGCGCACAATGTACTTGCTGCTCGCCTTGTTCTTCTTACGTGTTCTCTTCTCAGGTTTGCCCCAGGGGCTCACAGGGTGACGTCCACCAGAGCTACGGCCCTCACCACCACCAAGGGGGTGGTCGACCGGGTTCATGGCAACGCCTCGTGATTGAGGACGCTTGCCCTTCCAGCGGCTTCGTCCCGCCTTGCCGATCTTGACCAGTTCAGCTTCGGTGTTGCCAACCTGTCCAACGGTCGCTCTGCAGTCAAGAGCTACCTGACGCATCTCGCCCGAGGGGAGACGCAGCAACGCAACCTTGTTCTCTTTGGACATGAGTTGGACCGAAGTGCCGGCAGACCGGCCCATTTTCGCGCCGCCGCCTGGGCGAAGTTCGACGCTGTGTACCACTGTACCCGTCGGAATGTTGCGCAATGGGAGGGCGTTGCCTGAGCGAATCTCAGCACCAGGGCCGGATTCGAGCATATCGCCAACAGCGATGCCTACCGGGGCCAGAATGTAACGCTTCTCCCCATCAACGTAGTTCAGCAGTGCGATGCGAGCGTTGCGGTTCGGGTCGTACTCGATCGAGGCGACCTTGGCTGGAACGCCATCCTTCGTCCTGCGGAAGTCGATGATGCGATAGCGGCGCTTGTGGCCTCCACCGCGGTGACGCGACGTGATGCGACCGTAGGAGTTTCTCCCCGATGACCGTGTCTGAGGAGCCAGGAGGCTCTTCTCTGGCGTCGACTTCGTGATCGTGTCGAAGTCCGACACGGTCATGTGCCTACGTCCGGGAGAAGTCGGCTTGAGTTTTCTTACGCCCATTGGCTATACCTCGAAGAATTCAATGGAATCACCGTCAGCGAGTGTTACGAGGGCACGCTTTGTGTTCTTGCGTTTCCCGATTGTCGCACCAGTGCGCTTCCGCTTACCTTGGCGGTTCATCGTGGACACGCCAACGACTCTGACCTCGAAGATCGACTCGATAGCTTGTTTGATCTCGGTCTTGTTGGATCGAGGATCAACGATGAATGAGTATGTGTTGTTCTGGCTCACCAGGTCGTACGACTTTTCAGATACGACCGGTTCGAAGATGATATCGCGAGGATTCTTCATTCGCCCTCCTCCGAGTCTTTGACGCCGGAGGCATGCTCATCGGTTCCCCGAGGTGCGCTCTGGCCAAGATCGAGTGTTCCTTTGCTCATGATGATCGTCTCAGCCCACAGCACGTCGTACGTGTTGGCCTGACCCAGGTTGGATGCGATGACATGATCAAGATTGCGAAACGACTTGATGGCCGTGCGTTCGTGATCCTCTGCGAGGAGGAGCACTTTGCCCGTCACGCCCATTGCAGCCAGCAACGTCGTTGCGTTCTTCGTCTTGGGCTCATCCCAAACATCGAACGACTCAACAACCCTGATCTGGCCCTCAGCGGCACGAGCAGACAAAGCGCTGCGCAGTGCGAGGCGCTTCATCTTCTTCGGCGTCCGCTGGCTGTAGTCACGCGGCTTGGGTCCGTGAGCGACTCCGCCACCTATCCACTGAGGGGAACGGATCGAGCCATGACGAGCACGTCCGAGTCCTTTCTGGCGCCATGGTTTCCGACCACCGCCGCGCACTTCGGCGCGGGTCTTGGTCGAATGTGTTCCCGCACGCTTCGCTGCAAGTTGAGCGGTAACCACCTGATGCATGACATCGGTGTTCGGTTCGATCCCGAAGATGTCCTCGTTGAGTTCAACCTCACCCTTGGATGAGCCATCAGCTGAGTACAGGTCTGCTGTGAGTGTGTCAGCCACGAATCTTCACCGCCTTCCGAACAAGTACCACGGCACCCTTGGGGCCCGGCACAGCGCCACGCAACAACAGAAGGTTGCGCTCCGCATCGACCGAGATGACCTCGAGGTTGAGCGTGGTGGTCTGCTCTCCGCCCATGCGGCCTGGCATGCGTTTGCCCTTGAACACACGTGCCGGAGTTGCACATGCGCCGACAGAACCTGGCGCACGGTGTACTTTGTGGACACCGTGGGATGCGCCCTGGCCCTTGAAGTTGTGACGCTTCATGACACCGGCGAATCCCTTGCCCTTGGACACGGATGTCACATCCGCCTTGGTGCCCTCTTCGAGGACATCGGCGATTGTGATCGTTTGACCAAGTTCGAACACATCAGGGTCGTCAACGCGAACCTCGACAACGTGACGCTGCGGGGCAACGCCTGCCTTGGCAAAGTGGCCCGTTGCAGGCCTACCGGCCTTGGTCGGGGACATCTCCTTGAAGGCAATCTGAACGGCGTTGTAGCCATCTGTATCCACACGTTTGATCTGCGTAACGACAACAGGGCCAGCCTTGACGGCGGTCACCGGGACAGCCCGGTTCTCCTCGTCGAAGATCTGGGTCATGCCCAACTTCTCTCCGATGATCGCATTCATGTCTTGATCTCCACCTCTACGCCCGCGGGGAGGTCGAGACGCATGAGCGAATCGACCGTCTTTGGCGTCGGTTCCAGGATGTCGATGAGCCGCTTGTGAATCCGTATCTCGAAGTGCTCACGCGACGTCTTGTCGACGTGTGGTCCCCGGATGACGGTGTAGCGATGGATCCTGGTCGGCAGTGGCACCGGGCCCCTGATCTTCGCCTGTGTACGGATCACCGTTTCCGCGATCTTTCGCGCCGACTCATCGACGACCGCGTGGTCGTACGCCTTGAGTCGGATGCGGATCCGATGCTCGTCTGTCATGAAAACTCTCTTCGTTCGTAGCCGTCAGCTGTCAGCTCACAGCCGTCAGCTTGCGCTGTTGGTGTGCTTGCTGATAGCTGATAGCTGATAGCTGTTAGCTCTTTCATTCGATGATCTTTGTGACACGGCCAGCACCAACAGTGCGGCCACCCTCACGAATAGCAAACCTCAAACCCTCATCCATAGCAATCGGCTTACCCAACGTCACCGTCATCTCAGTGTTAT
>Ga0164313_10001573_pt1 | contig 20169 bp, 17 predicted proteins | sample GuaBasSedimGuay4_FD_113735 | JGI IMG/M metagenome (GOLD analysis project Ga0164313, IMG submission 113735) | Subseafloor sediment microbial communities from Guaymas Basin, Gulf of California, Mexico - Guay4, Core 4569-4, 0-3 cm | ecosystem: Environmental > Aquatic > Marine > Hydrothermal vents... | reverse complement strand
AGCTCGTCAATGCGTTCCATCTGTTCATTCGATGGCTTTTCAGTATTCCCGGATGGCTGCTCTTCGTGTTCATTGGCGTCGTCGTTTACAACTTCCCCCTTATTCTCACTTTCATCCACCTCTTGTTCAGAGGACTCCTTTGGATCTTCTTTTTCTTCATATGTCGATGGCTCGCCATCTGAGTCGGAGCTCCCTATTCCAAGAAGGCTCTTGACATTTTCAATCCCGTCTTCGCCATTATAATACGATGCGCCCAAAAAGGCCAACGGGGCAAGTATGATTAAGACAAGAAAAAATCGCGCACATCCGGTAGCTTTATATTTACTGCTCATATTCAGTTGTTCTTTCTCATGTAAAATGTTAAAACTCAGCGAATAATTCGCACTTTTCACAAACTTTCTACGAGCGCATCGATTGATCTTATCGAATGCAGGAATTTATTGACCAGTGGTTGTCTGAATGCGGGAGCTGGGTTCTTGTGCCCTGGCACTTGCTGCGCGTTTCTTCATATAAGGGATTGGTACAAATACTTGATTCTGCATCGTCAGGCTTAATGGCACACAGATGAGACGGATTGAACGGGTTTGCACTGATTTTTTCTTTTTGAGCCATCCTTTGTTGGTCCTTACATACGGACACCTAAAGTTTTAAAATCACTGTAATCCTAAGAATCAGAAAATTCTCCAAAGGAGTCCCTCGGACAAAATTCAAAACCCAAAATTCAAAATTCAAAATTGCATTCACCCATTCTCAATTGTCAATCATCTACTAACTAATCCTGTGCCACTCACGCACGAGATGTGCCGATCTTGCCAAATATTCACGGATAGGTCTGTGCACCGGTTTTTCTGGCTCCGGATCATTGTCCAAAATGCGCTGCGCAATATCACGTGCGGTTTGCAATATTTTGTAGTCTAATGAAAGATTGACGGTTTTAAACTCTACGGCACCACTTTGGCGTGTGCCGGTGACGTCTCCCGGTCCGCGCAGCCGCAGGTCTGCTTCGGCTATTTCGAATCCGTCGTTGGTACTGCACATCGTCTTGATTCGTGTCAGGCCGTCCTCACTTACTTTCAAGCCTGACATGAGTATGCAGTATGATTGATCAGCACCGCGACCTACGCGTCCGCGTAGCTGATGCAATTGCGAAAGACCAAATCGCTCTGAATTTTCAATGACCATGACCGATGCGTTAGGAATATTTACACCGACTTCGATCACTGTGGTGGCAACCATGATGTGGGTCTTGCGCTGCACAAATCGCTGCATCTCATACTCCTTTTCATGAGATTTCATCCGGCCGTGTACAACGCTGATCTGATAATCAGGCTGCCTGAACCATTGCAAAAGGCGTTCATACCCTTCCTGAAGGTTTTCTAAATCGAGCTTTTCTGACTCTTCGATCAATGGGAAAATGATATAAACCTGTCTCCCTTTCGCAATTTCGGCACGCATGAAATTATTCACTTGTGTGCGGCCCGCCTCTTTCCGGCTAATCGTCTTTACAGGTTTACGGCCTGGTGGTAATTCATCTATTGTGCTCACTTCGAGGTCACCGTATAGCGTCATCGCGAGTGTTCTTGGGATTGGGGTGGCCGTCATGACCAGGATATGTGGTGGCAGAGTTTTGCCCTTCGCCCAAAGCCTGGCACGTTGTGCGACGCCAAACCGGTGTTGCTCATCGATGATGGCCAATCCGAGATTTTGGAAGATCACCGGATCTTCGAGGATGGCATGTGTTCCGATGATGATATGAATGTGGCCGTTGCCCAGGCCTTTCAGGATCGCTTTTCGTTTCTGCCCCTTGATGCTTCCGCTGAGAAATGCACAGTGCATGCCGAGGTTGAGCAATGACTCTTCAATTGAATTAAAATGTTGTTTGGCCAGAATCTCAGTTGGAGCGAGCAGACAGCATTGGAACCCGTTGTCCGCTGCAATCAGCATGCACATGATCGCGATCACAGTTTTTCCACTGCCGACATCGCCTTGTAGTAGCCTGTTCATCTGTATCCCGGAGCCCAAATCTCCGCGAATCTCCTTCATCACCCGCTTTTGAGCCCCGGTGAGTTCAAATTCCAGATTTTCATCGTAAAACTTATGAAACAGGCTTCCCACTTGTTCAAATGGGTGCCCCTTGAGCCGTTTTTTACGTTGGATCTTAGCGGCAATCAATTGCAATTGAGAAAAGAATAATTCTTCAAACTTAATGCGCGACCAGGCCTTCTGACGAATGGCTTCGTCACCGGGCAGATGCATATTGCGCAGAGTTTCATATCTGCCTTGAAACCGCAATTTTTCAATCAGATAGGGGGGGAGGTTCTCATTGATATCTGAAATTCTGAATTTCGCCAACAAAGCCTGAATGAGCTTGCGTATGCCCCGTGAATCCAGTCCCTTTGAAGAGAGTTTGTCGGTGCTGGAATACACAGGAATCATGCCCGAGCGGGACTTGGTCTTTTCTCCGTATGCCTCAATATCCGGATGTGCCAGATTGATATGACGCTGATAACGCGTGACTTTTCCATAAATAACATACGGTACCTTCAACTTGATCGTCTGCAGCACCCAATCTGTGCTCCTGAACCAAATGACATCTATCTTGCCCGTATCATCCTGAAATACTGCCGTCAATCGCTTGCGCCCTTTAAATCCGGACTCTTCCATCGAAACAAATTGGCCGATAAACTGAATCGTATCTCCTTCCTTACTGTTTCTGATCTTGTGAAACACAGAACGGTCGACATATCTGAACGGAAAATTCATGAGCAGATCACCAAATGTCTCAATCCCGAATTCCTTCTTCAGCATTTCACTCCGGAAGGGGCCAACTCCCTTAAGGTATTCGATAGGACTTTCCAATAAACTACTCTCGTAAGACATCGCGGCTAAGATATGTTTAAGTTCCTTTTAGGGCCCGTTCCACGAGATCAATCTTGGACATGTCAGATATGTCGTTTGAATCACACGATTTTTAAATACACTCCTCCCCACCTTCCCTAAAGCTTCGGTGGACAATGCCCTCCTTCGCTAAAGCTTCGGTGGACAATGCACTCCACCACTCATTAACACCATAATTCGCATCTTTGCGGTACATGGAAACCAAAAGACAAAGACAAACTGGAGAGATCATACGTCGCCACTTTAGTGAATTGCTTCTTCAGGAAGGGTACTCCCTGTCTGGTGGTGCACTGGTTACTGTTACGATGGTCAAGATGTCATCAGACCTTGGGCTCGCCAAGATTTATCTGTCTATATACAATACCGAGAACAACCAGGAAGTGCTACTCACTTTTCAGCAGGAAGCGATGAGGTTGAGGCAAGGCCTCGCACAGCGCGTACGTAATAAAATGAGGCGGGTACCTGACATCGATTTTTATCTCGATGACACACTTGACGAGATGTATCGTCTAAACGAGCTCTTCGGTAAACTTCACCAAGAAAATCAGATGGGGTCGGAAGAAGAGTGATCTTCCGGTATGACATTTACTTTATCTGCTACTTTGGCCTGAATCACGAGGTTTTCACCGGCTACCTCGATTATGACAGTATCACCGGATCTTTCGATGACCCTGATTACTTTGTTGGGTTTGAGACCCATTTGCCATAGTGTGCGGGTAGCAACAGAATCGGGTTGGTCAGCTGAGATCGTGCCCTGTTGATCTGCACGCAACTGGCTCAACGCAAAAAGGACACTACTGTGCTTACGCGGAATCGGTGAGCCATGTGGGTCAGTGGTGGGATAGCCGAGCTCACGATCGACTTCGTCAAGGATATCTTCTGAAAGCAGATGTTCGAGTTGTTCGGCATCCTCATGGATTTGCTCTGAGCTCAGACCCACCTGGTCAACGAGGTACGTCTCCCATAATCTGTGTGCCCTGACAAGCGAGTTGGCTCGCTGCATTCCCGAGTTCGTGAGTTGTACGCGCTCACCAGCCAGGGAGATGAGTTGTTTATTGCGGAGTGCCTTGACGAGACGGTTGGTCTTGGCCCTTGAAAATCCAAGGACAGCCATAAGATTCTCAATATTCAGCTTTTCGGAGCGATGCAATTTCAATGCATGTTTGAGCGTGTCTTCTATTTCCACTTTAAATTGTTGTCCACGTCTGGCGAGATATTTAGCAATGATGCCCTTTTTGGGTGCGGCTAAAGCAACAACGAGGTACATGGCTGTAGCTGTGACAGCCATGGCCGGGCCGGGCGTGGTCTCTAATTGAATCGCGATTAATAGCCCTGCCACAGCGGCAATCAGACCGAGAAATGCGGAAATTACGACTACGCGTTCGAGCCTGTTTGAGAGGAGCAGAGCCGTAGAGGCAGGTGTGATCAACATGGCGACAACCAGGATGACACCCACTGTTTGTAACGAGGCCACCACAGAAAACGACAGCAGCAGCATCAGAAAATAATGAACCGCTTTGACCGAAATACCCATTGTTTGAGCAATGACCGATTGAAATGTACTTATAAATAAATACCGGTACAGAACCATGACACTCAAAATCACGAAGCCCGTCACGGCTGCCGTCAGGATGAGGTCTTCGTCAGAAACAGTGAGTACATTTCCGAAGAGAAAATCCTTGAGGTCGAGATGCACCCCTTCGTTGCGACTGATCCATGATATCCCGATTACCCCGATCGAAAACATTGCAGTAAACACAATGCCTATTGCAGCGTCATTCTTGGTCTGCACATTTTGCTGTATCCAGGTGATCGCATACGCCGATATGAGACCCGCTATCACTGCTCCAACAAAAAAGCCCAGAGATGAATATCCACCGAGTATGACAAATGCCAATACAACGCCAGGGAGGATAGCATGCGAGAGCGCATCGCCAATCATGGACATATTGCGCAGAACTATAAATGCGCCCAGTGTTCCGCACATGATCCCAACCAGTCCCGATGCGACCAGGGCTCTTACTGCCCAAATTTCCTGAAATACCGAAAAGAAGTCCATGGCTAACGTGATTTCAATCTCAAAATTACGTATTTTATTGCGAACTAAAAATATATTTAGCCTAGTCTAAATTAGACTGCCATTCTCTGACAATACCCTCCTTTAGAGCATAACGCGATACACCTATGTCCGAGATTGGGAATCTTGTCAGGACATGCTCTATCAGTTTTAGAGCGACAACAATATACCTGGTCCTGGTGTGGGGGATAGTCGGATCCGATTGTCTTTCCTCAAAATTCATGGGTACAACACGGTTGTACATATTGAAAAATGCCTCCTTCTCGATACGTGAATAGTCTTCCTTGCCAATGTTGTTTTGAACAGCTGAATCAATGACTTCGAATGTTCCGGACGCCCCGACCAATCCAAGTGTCCCAAATTGGCCAATGGCTCTACTGAGGTCCTCCATGGTATGGCTTAAAAACTGATCCATTTGATCCAGTGCAGAGGCATTCATTGGCTCCGTATGGTGAAACATGTCGTACAGTACTGCCACGCCAATGGGATAACTTACCGAGAACACAGGCTGATAATTTGAGGAAAGGATAAATTCCACACTCCCTCCACCAATGTCCATGATCAGAAAATTGTCTTGAGAGTCTGGGACGACCCTCATCACTCCTGCGTTGATGTATTCCGCTTCCTTTTGGCCGTCTATCACATGTATTGAGATGCCAAGCTCTTGTTGTGCGTCATTTACAAATTGATCCGCATTTTTAGCGGTACGCAGTGCCGCTGTACCCACAGCCATTGTATCAGTTACTGCGTGTTCACGAATGATATGAGAGAAGTGCCTTAATGCATCCAGCCCTCTCTCCCTGGCAGTATCGCCAATCATTTGTATCCCGTCTTCCGCCAGGTTGACAAAAATGCGTTCTCGATATAGCTCGTTCCAGGAATTGCCTTTAGCCTCTACCACGAGCAAGTGAAACGTATTTGTTCCCAGGTCGATTACAGCAAGTCTGGCGGAATTCATTGCACTTCAAGCTGCTTTTGAATTTGCAATAGAATATTTCGGAAAAACTGTATGCCGCTGGGGGAGAGGACATTGGCGTATTTGGGTTTGTTGTCCTCCATGAATAAGATGTATGTACACCCTTCGGAGCAGTAAAAGTCTCCTTCTGCGATGATTTCGCCCTGGATCATATAGCTAACTCGCCCAAGTGGTTGACACTCGGGAATGTGTGTAGCAACCTGTTTGGAAACAAAGGACAGCGTATTTTGTATGCCTGCATCGTCATTTTGGCTCATCGATACGGGGTTGTCGAAGAAAATGATGTCCACGTAGTCGCACTCCGCGAGCAATCGCAGGTAGACAGCCTCAGGAATACTAGCCAGTGCAGTCGCACTATCTGATTTGCTTTTTGTGTTTCCGCATGCAGCCAATGCGATAATTGTACACCAAATTCCAACTATGTAAAATGTCCGGTTCATCATTTAAAATATATACTCTCCTCTCAATGTTATGAAGAATGTGCGTAATGAAAATGTATTCAGATCATGTTTTTCAGCGTCCAGAAGCAGATTAATTGAACTCGTGTACCGGAACTGGATCTCAAACCGCTTATGCAATCTGAATCCAAAACCAATCAACCAGGAGAAATCATTCTCACTAAAAAACTCCACCAATGTGTCCAAATCACCCTCGCCGTCATGAAAATTGTCCGATGTAGTTACATCGAGAAGCCGTCCGTATGAAAACCCTCCCAGCAGGTAGGCTTTGTGATACCCTTTTTCTTCATCATACCAATCATTGTACGTGACATACACCGGCAGATCGAGATACTTCAGGGTAATATTAATGTCCGGATCGATCGACGGATTGAATACTCCTGGTCGGCTCCCTCTGACGCTGTAGAGAAATTCGACGTTGAGGTCGAGTTTTTCCACAAGGTTTGCCGTGCCGTGCAAGCCTGTGACAACACCAAATTTATCGAATCCGGCCATCTCATCACCAGCAATCTGGGACATGTTGACTCCCACAACGGCACCGGCACCAAATCTTTGTGCTGAAATGTTTTTTACACACAACAACAAGAGAAATGCCATCACAAACCCGTTAATTCGCATCTTGCAAAATTATCTATATTCAGATAACCCAAGTGATATATATCGGGCATATGTTTAAATACACAAAGTACCTACTTGATAAAATTGAAGATATCTTCAAAGAGCTTGAATATGTAGTGCGTTATGAGAAGGGTACATTTCAGTCGGGCTATTGTATCGTCGATGCACACAACATCGTTGTGATCAATAAATTTTTTGATACAAAGGCGCGGATAAATTGCTTGTTGGAAATTCTCGACAAGGTGACATATGATACGAGCTCGATGTCTGAATCATCTCAGAAGACATTGAAAAAAGTGCAGTCTGTTCTGGCCTCTCCTGATATTCCGGAATAAGTGACAAAGGAAAAACTACGTATTACTGTATTGGGCTCGGGGACCTCACAGGGTGTTCCTGTGATAGGGTGCGCGTGTAAGGTATGCCGATCAGCAGATGCACGCGACAAGAGGTTGCGAACTTCGATATATGTCACTAATGGAGACACTGCGATCACAGTGGATATTGGTCCTGACTTCAGACAGCAGATGCTTGTCAATGGAATATCGGATATCGATGCGGTGCTTCTCACACATGAGCACGATGACCATGTCAGTGGACTGGACGATATCAGACCCATCAATTTCAGACTTAAAAAGAACATCCCCCTTTACGGATTGCCCCGCGTGCTGGATGACCTGCGTGCGCGGTATCGGTATGTATTTGATACGACTTACGACTATTCCGGAAAGCCACGCATTGATCTGGTCGAAATAAATACAGCTCCTTTACAAATCGGCTCTCTGAAGATTCAGCCCATAGAAGTCATGCATGGAAATCTTGATATCCTGGGATACAGGTTTGGCAACTTTGCTTATATCACAGATGCTAAAACGATAGACGAAGTTTGGATAGAACGATTGCAGGGGCTCGACGTACTGATTTTAAATGCGCTGCATAGGCCAAGGCATTATTCGCATCTGAATCTCGAGGAGGCAATCGAGATGATAGACCGCATAAAACCACAACAAACTTATCTGACGCATCTCAGTCATCACATGGGGCTTGCGGCAGACGTCGAGCTCGAGCTTCCGGCAGATGTGGCACTGGCTTATGATGGTTTACAGCTGGAGATAGGGCTTGGAGCATAGCAGACGGGATCATAAAATTGTTTAAGGCAGGAGACATTTCGTGCATTTACAAGGCATGATTTTGCCATTTATCCTAAATATCTCTAAATTGGTTTTCGTGTGCATACAATCCTCAGCACACTTGCGTTGTCTTAGTAATGTGATATGGATTAAAACCGTTTGATGCGCGACAAAAAATATTTGAAGAGTATATGGCTGGTTCTGACCTTGATGGTCGGAGGGCAGGTCTATGGGCAATATGCCCCTCAGTACTCTTTGTATATGCTCAATCGCTATCAGTTCAATCCGGCTTTTGCGGGTATGGAGTCCAGCCTGAGTATCAACGGATCATATCGGGCGCAGTGGGTTGACCTGCCTGGCAACCCGGTGCAACAGAACCTCAATGCGCATATGCCTGTGTATGTATTGCATGGTGCGATGGGTATTGCCATCGATCATGAGACCATAGGTGCGGAGAGTACACTTAAGATGCGCCTGTCATATAACTATGTACATGAGATGTCTGCTGGCTTGTTATCTATGGGGATTGCTGCCGGAATTCATCAAAAGTCACTTGACGGAGCCGCTCTGAGAGCACCTGATGGTGAATACGAAGGATCGATTATCATCCATAATGACGGCAATTTGCCAATATCGCTTGTAAGTGGCATCGCTCCTGATGTATCTGCAGGCATATATTTTGCCGGAGAATATTTTGATGCAGGGATAGGATTGACAGATTGGACAATAGGCGACATAAATATGCAAGGAGCCACATTCAGAGGAAAACCTGCGATCAATTTTTTTGGAGAATACTTTATAGAGAGCATTCCACAGCTCAATATTTACCCCACAGTATTGGTGCGCTCGGATTTTTCACAGGTGCAGTTCGAGGCCGGTGTACGGGGCGTTTATGATGATTTTTTGATGCTGGGTATGGGTTTTCGGGGCTATAGTGGCAATTCAATTGATGCCTTAACCGTGTTTATGGGATTAAAAATTTCTGAACATTTGAGTATCGCTTACGGATTTGATGTAACTTTATCAGCGTTAAATGCAGTAAGTAGTGGATCTCATGAGCTTGTTTTAAAGTATAACCTGAATAAACTTGTAGGTGTAGGTCTCCCCCCACCAGTGATTTATAGCCCGAGATTTTACTGATATTGTGGCGAGCTTGTTAAAATTTAAACAATCTGATACTAAGGCACTATAAGGCGGCGTTACTGTGGTTAGTGTTGAGAACTGTTGGCGCGGACATCCCCTATCCGCCCGGAAAGAAATTTTTTGTAATGTTTGACAAAGATTTATCTTTGACGTTTGTTAAAATTCTGGGTCTGCGATCAAAAGAAAATTGAGCATTTTGAAGATGAAAAAAGTTGCGTTTAGACTAATAAGTGCTTTGGCTGTGGTGGTCTTGCTTTCGAGTTGTGGCTCGTCAGGAGATAGCGGTCAATTGGAAGGTGTGAGTGATCGGCCTGGTTGGAACTCTGTGAACCCTTATGGTATGGTCTATGTACCATCCGGGGTCTTGCATGTGGGCCAGTCAGATCAGGATATCTTCTCATCACATTTACAGCATCCCCGTACGATATCGATTCAGGGATTCTTTATGGATGAGACGGAGATTACCAATAACGAGTATCGTCAGTTTGTATACTACGTGAAGGATTCTATCGCACATACATACCTCGATCATTTTTACGAAGATGAAATGGGTGATGAGCATATCGATTGGGAATATGAAATCGATTGGGCCGACGAGAGTCTTGAGGACTTGTTCTTTCAGGGCGATGATGTATTTAACGGAAAAAACCACGAGGTAGATCCGAGATTGCTCGTATATGAGTATCAGAATACTGACTGGAAGATGGCTGCGAGCAGAAGTTTTAACGGAGCACGTCAGGAAATCCTCACAGATGTCGAGACAGAAATCTACCCTGACACACTTGTCTGGATCAGGGACTTTTCATATTCATATAATGAGCCCTTTACAAGAAACTATTTTTGGCATCCGGCTTTTGACGACTATCCTGTAGTCGGCGTAAACTGGAAGATGGCGCAGGCCTTTAATCATTGGAGAACGATGCTCTGGGACTATTACCGTCAGGATGAGCCAAATACTGAAAAATTCAGATTGCCTACTGAACATGAGTGGGAGTACGCTGCTCGCGGGGGCAAAGACCTCGCTCCATTTCCGTGGGGTGCATATTATGCGAGAAACGCAAAAGGATGTTTGTTAGCAAACTTTAAGCCCGGTCGTGGAAATTATCCAGAGGACGGTGGAATGTTTACAGTGAAGGCTGATGCATACTTTCCAAATGATTACGGATTGTACTGTATGGCAGGTAATGTCGCAGAATGGACTGAAACGGCTTTCTTTGAAAGTGCACAGTCTTATTTTCATGACTTGAATCCAGATATAAAATATGATGCTGCCGAAGATGATCCTGCCGTTTTCAAGCGGAAAGTAATACGCGGGGGATCCTGGAAAGATGTGTTGTATTACCTACAGACCGGTACTCGGTCGTGGGAGTATCAGGATACAACAAAATCATACGTGGGATTCAGATGTGCTCTGACATATCTGGGACGTTCACTTAACGACTTTCAGTAAAAATTTACGATAAGATGCAAAGGCAAATCATTCACTTCCCAACCTTTCAGGAAGCTGAGTAATGTTTTGGCTGTCGAATTTTATACATACAAATTGAATTTCAGTCACTCTTTAAATTAAAGACAACGTGGTTAAACAAGCATGGTTTAAGTATTTAAAAAACCTGATCATCGGATTGGGAGCGTCAGCAGTAATGATTGGTGCCTTGGGAAAAATCAACAGTGAGCCCTGGGGTGGATTATGGATTACTATTGGACTCGGTGTAGAAGCATCCATATTTTTTATGCTGGGTATTATTCCACCCGAAAAGGACTATTACTGGGAGAAGCTATATCCGGGATTGGATAAGTACGGTTCAAAAATTGCATCGCTGACTGAAGGTGAGCAAGGAGATACGGGTCGTCCAATCAATGGTGAAGTTGTCGAAAATCAGTTGGGTGGTATGTTGTCCGAGCTTCAGTCAATGTCGAAGAGCATGAGCTCGTTGAAGGCATTGCAGGAAGTGGACTTTAGTCAGACCTCCGATCAGATCAAGTCAATGGGTAATTTCTACCAACGCATGAATGATGCCATGACTGAAATGAGTGCCACTGTTGAAGACACGAAAGAGTATCGTGCACAGTTGGTCGCTCTGAACGAAAACATTGGAAACGTAAACAAAGTATACCAAAGTGTTGCTGAATCACGTGAGCACGTTGATCGTATGAATGAATCCATGCGTGAAATGGGTGACACGATTGATGAAACAATGCGTTACAAGTCACAATTGACTGACCTGAATGCGAACTTGAAAGGTCTTAACGGTGTCTACGGAAACGTATTGTCTGCCATGTCCGGAGGGGCGAAGTAATCATATTTTGTTAATCAAAAAAGGTTTGAAGAATGTCAATTCCTAAGGAACCGCGGCAGATAATGATCAATATCATGTACTTGGTATTGACGGCATTACTGGCGCTAAACGTTTCTGCCGAGATTTTCAACGCATTTAAAGTAGTCGATGACGGACTTATAAATGCCAATGCGAGTCTCGATAGAGCTAATGCCCCATTACCAAATGTCATCAATGAGCGCTCGAAGAAGAAGAAGGATTACGAGAAGTATGCAGAACGCACAGCTCCGGCGAGAAAGATTTCAAAAGACCTTTCTGACTGGATAAATGTCGAGATCATCGACAAGCTGATCGATTTGGGTGGAGATAAGAATGGCGAGGCTGGCCCCGGTGATTATGATGAGTTCAAGGGTACGCAAATCATGAAGGGCCTGAAAAATAAAGATGTGACAACTAAATACCTTGTTGAAGGTGGAAAAGGTGATGAATTGAAAGCGAAAATTGAGGAAGCACGTGCGGCATATCTTTTACTGTTTGACGAAGAAGATAGGGGATCTCATGCATCAAGTATCGCTCTTGCGGTCGATGATGAGACATGGAAAACTTCGGTTAATAAGCATACAACAGGATGGGCGCATTACAATTTCAATCACATGCCGATTGGAGCGACGCTTCCAATTTTCAGGAAATACATCAATGACGCTAAGAGTTCAGAATCTGCTGTTCTGAATTATCTGGTTGGAAAAGTAGGTGGTGAGGATATTGTTCTGGACCAATTTCTGGTAGTTTCTTCTCCTAAGAAGTCGTACATCATCAACGGTGAGCGATTTGAGACCGATGTATTTCTGAGTGCCGCTGCATCAAATCAATCTAACACTGAGATCACGATCAAAGTGAATGGGGCAACTCTTCAGGTTGATGATAGTGGAAATGCAAAATTTGCGCAAACGGCAAATGGTGTTGGGATAAAAAAGTACAGAGCTGATATTTCCGTATTCAATCCGACGACACAGGAAACGAAAGAGTATACAGGGGACTTCGAATACGAAGTTGGTGAAAGATCTGTGAGTGTATCTGCAAGTAAGATGAACGTATTCTACATGGGTGTTGATAACCCTGTTGAGGTTTCTGCTGCAGGTATCACCACCAGTGATCTGACGGTCACGATGACCGGCCCGGGCGGAGGAGCAATCAAGAAAAATGCTGATGGTACATATAGTGTCACAGTTACTGGTCCTCCTACCAAGCCAACTGAAACTGCAAATATCAATGTGAGTGACAAACAGAAGACTGTGTCTTTCAGCAAAGGATTCCGTGTGAAGCGTATTCCTGATCCTGTTGCACGGTTGAGTACGAAAAGCGGAGGAGCGATGAGTAGTGGTGAGTTTAAGGCGCAAGGTGGTGTGAGTGCGATCTTGGATAACTTCGATTTTGATGCACGTTGTCAGATTGATGGTTTCCGTTTGGTACGTGTTGCTCCTCGTCAGGATCCTGAGGTTGCCAGCAATGGTGGTGCCCGCTGGACGCCTGAAGCAGCAAAGATTGTTGCCAAAGCAAGAGCTGGTGACCGTTACTTCTTTGAGAATGTGAAAGCACGTTGCCCTGGGGATAAAGCGGGACGTACAATTAACTCGATGGTATTTACCATCCGATAAAGAATTTTTTATGAAAATGGCAATTCGATTTGCAAGTCTGATTCTGTTTGCGTTTGCTTCATTGACCGTCATCGGTCAGGCTGAGACAACGATTATCACAGAGTCAAGTGATCCTCTCGAGGACAAGTATCTGGATGATGTCGTCGCCAAGAGGTTGATATTCGAAAAGCAGGTCCTTGCTTATGAGCCCGTACGCGAAGCGGATGTGCCGTGGGAAAAAAGGATTTGGAGAGTGATTGATACACGTGAAAAGGTCAATTTGCCATTTGCATATCCTGAGGAACCATTTTTCTCAATATTGGCAGAGGCCGCTGAGAATGGTGAAATCAAAGTCTTCAATGACGATAAGTTCAAGTCAATGTTGACTCCGGACGAGGTGAGCTCAAAGTTGGTGTCTATGGATACCTCGATCGTGTATGATCCCGTGACCTACGAAGAAGAGGTGAGGGTGACACGTAGTGAAATCAATCCAAATGATATCAAGCGATACAGAGTAAAGGAAATGTGGTACTTCGATAAGGAGTCTTCAAGAATGTTGGTACGAATCCTCGGTATCGCTCCACTGCAGGAGGTATTTGACGAGGATACCGGAACATTCAAATATGAGTTGCCATTATTCTGGGTTTACTATCCGGAAGCGCGTGAAGTACTTTCACGTTATACGGTTTTCAACGAGATGAATGATGCATCAGTTATTACCTGGAGCGACTTATTTGAGATGCGCAGATTTTCCAGTTATATCTACAAGCAGTCAAATGTACTCGATGTCAGACTGATCGATATGTTTCCAAATAGCGGTGTTGACAGGCTTCTCGAATCTGAAAAAATCAAGTCAGAGCTCTTTAACTGGGAGCATGACCTCTGGACATATTAAAAGAATATCTGAATATTTTAAAGAAAGGCGCCTTAGGGCGCCTTTCTTGTTTGGTGTAATTTGTCTACAGATTTTAACACTTACGGCCTCTGGTTCTTATACGAATTAAATCCTTCCAGTCGTTTATTATTTAAATACACGATGTGCCTCTGCTTTGATTGTCGGGTGCATTAACAGTATTGGAGTATTTAAATTGTAAAGAATTATTATTTCATCATTAAACAATAATATATGAATATGTCAATTCGGCTCGCAGGTTTGTTTCTGTTTGCATTTTCTTCTGTTGTTGTGACAGGTCAGGCGGAGACTCAGATTATCACAGAATCAAGCGTCCCAATCGAAGACATCTATTTGGACGGAGTTGTTCCCAGGAAATTGGTATTAGAAAAGCAGTTGCTCGCATATGAACATGTACGCGAAGCGGATGTCCCATGGGAAAAGCGGATTTGGAGAGTAATTGATATACGTGAAAAAATAAATTTGCCATTTGCTTATCCTGAGATGCCATTCTTTTCCATTCTGGCAGAGGTTGCCGAGAGCGGGGAGGTCAAAGTGTTTGCTGATGAGAAATTCAGGGAGATGCTGACGCCGGCAGAAGTAAGCGCAATATTGGTGTATTCTGACACTTCAGATGTCATTGATCCCATCACCCACGAAGTATCCAGAAAAGTAACGCGAAGCGAAATTAATCCAGTAGATATCATGCGATACAGGGTAAAGGAGGTATGGTACTTTGATAAGGAAGCTTCCAGAATGCAGGTGCGCATCCTTGGCATCGCACCTCTGCTTGAGGTCTTTGACCCGGACAGCGGAGCTTTTAAATATGAATTACCATTGTTTTGGATATACTACCCCAAAGCGCGTGAGGTGTTGTCGCGGCATACAGTCTTCAACGAAATGAATGATGCGTCGGTGATCACTTGGAGTGACCTGTTTGACATGCGTCGATTTTCTAGCTATATCTATAAGCAGTCTAATGTCCACGATATGCGGTTGATTGATTTATACCCTAACAGCGGTGTCGACAGATTACTCGCAGCAGAGCAGATAAAGTCCGAGTTGTTTAATTGGGAGCATGATTTGTGGACTTATTAGAAGAGGCGATGTCCGCCCTTTGGGGTTTTGATTGTGAGGCCTATTTTTCTAATATTCTGTCACCTTGTTGGGATCTTACTTGCGATGCGGTCCTCCATTCCCAAAATACAAACCCAAACACAAGAAGGTATTCGAATCCAACCAGCCAGAGATTTTCCAGGACGGGGTCGGTGCGGTAGGCAGAATAGCTCAGAAATGCCAAAGCTGACCAGATGACAGGATAACGAAATCGGGTAAATGGAGCAAGTGCCACAAGACCACAGATATACCATGGATGAACGATGCTCGCGAGCATGAGATATATTGTGAGGGCAAACAATGCGATACGGGGCCAGTTTTGAATCGTGGGTTTCTTTTCGAAGAAAAATAATCCTGCCAGAAGAGCAATGGTCAGAATAGAGGTGGCAGTTCCAATGGTGGCTATCATATTGTAGCCTTTATAGAGGAATCCGAACCAGCGAAAGACATAATATAATCCGGCATTGAATTCAAACGTGTGAAAATATAAGTCAAGGCTGTCAGCCGGACCGGCTGTTGTGGATGAGGAAAAGAAGGGGATGGCCAAAACGAGAAGCAATACGGCAACCATGCCCGAGAGTGTAAAGAAGCTGCGCCAGCCAAGGCGTCGCCAGAAGAAAGGGACTAGTATGACAGGGATGAGTTTGACAAAAATTGCTGTAACAAGAGCAGCTGCAGTTTTGAATAGATTGCGCATTGTTTGATGAGGAAGCACTTTGTCTTCGACGATCTTGCTGAATGTGGGAAGTAGGATATAGTAAGCAGCTACCATTCCCCATATCATCACACCTTCGAAATGGATGTTTCCGACTAATTCGATGATCACAAGTGGATTGAGTGCGTATAAGAGTGCGAGGTGTTTTTGATTTTTGCGCGACAGGATTTTAACTGTCATCCAGATAGTCGAGCACTCAGCAAGAAGGATGATTGTTTTAAGGACAATGGATGAAACAAGCCAGTTATCACCGCCGACCCAGGCTGCCATAGCAAAGATGTACTGGCTCAGAGGAGGGTAGACCGTGTGGTAGTCAGGGGAGTTGAGTTTGGCGAGCAGCTCAGCATTTAAAAAACCTGTGTCGCCGTATGATGCGATGAATTCAGATGGGACAATCGTGTAGGGGTTCAATCCCTGCAAAGTGCAATGGCCATCCCAGATGAATCGATAGAGATCATCCGAAAGATTTGGAAATGTAAAGACCAGGACGATACGTGCAAGAAGTGCCACTCCAAGCCAAAACCTGATGTCCACATTTCGCGACAGGGGGCGAATGACAACAAGGCCGTAGATCGATATGGCGCCTGCGAAAGGAAAGAGGATGATTGGCCAGTTTTCGCGCTCAATCGTAGCAGTCAGAAAAATTGTAGCTAGAAACAGCAGGGCTGTCGCCCATCGGCCGCGCCCATGCGTGATCAGGAATTTCTGAATCGCAGATGTCTGATTGAGTAATAGCAAATCGCTCCGTATCCGAATGTCAACAACAAATGAAAGAAAATAAAGGTAGTGTCGTTATAGTAAATAGCGGCAATAATTGCTCCCATAAAATAAATGGCGAGCAATCCTTCCAGAAATGTAGTAATCGGCACCTTCTCCGGTAGATATTTTGACTTGTTGAATGTATCGGTAATTGTCTGAATATTGAATTTTGGTGTCCTGATGAAAGGCGATTTTTTACCCATATAGCCCTGTAATACCGCAATCGAATTGTGGAGCGACAAGCCCATTGATAGTGACAGGAAGAGCGGGAACATCACAATGAACTTGAAAAATGTCCGTGTTTTTGACTCTCCGACCCAAGATGCCTGCACGTTTGCCACATAATACACAGCCGCGATACTGAGCAGACCGACCAGGAAGAATGTAAAATAGTCCGCGTTGATACCCAAGGGACCAAGTGCAAACAAGAGTGGGACGCTAAATACACCTACCAGAAACACAAATACAAAAATGCTGGAGGACAGCAAATGGATCGTTGCGTGGACTTTCTTTTTTCTCGTAAGACTTGATCTCCAGACAGTTGGCAGCATCTTTTTTGCGGTTTCAGCACCTCCCTTCATCCATCTGAACTGCTGGGCCTTGAGGCTGTTCATTTCGGCCGGTAATTCTGCCGGTGAGCCCACCTTCTCAAGGTATCTGATTGTCCATCCTTTGAGCTGGGCCCTGATGGACAGGTCGAGGTCTTCTGTCAGCGTATCTGCTTCCCAACCACCAGCGTCTTCAATCGTCTCCTTCCGCCATACACCGGCGGTGCCATTAAACTGAAGCAGATAGTCAGCCGCCTGGCGCCCACTCTGCTCGACAGTAAAGTGGACATTTAGCTGAAAGGCCTGAAGCCTGGTAATCAGGGAATAATCCTGGTTGAGGTGCTCCCACTTCGTCTGAACAACACCTATATCAGGGTCTTCAAAATATGGTATGGTCGCAAGAAGAAATTCAGGTTTTGGTAAAAAATCCGCGTCAAAAATGGCAATGAATTCCCCTTTCGCAAACTTGAGTCCATGCTGCAATGCCCCAGCCTTGAATCCCGTACGTTCTTTGCGCGTCACTAAATCAATATTGAATCCCTTATTCTTGTACTCCTCTACTTTCCTTCTCGACATATCAAGTGTCTCATCATCGGAGTCGTCAAGAATCTGAATCTCGAAGCGGTCTTTCGGATAGTTGAGCAGACAGATATTGTCAATGAGTCGATCGACAACATATTGCTCGTTGTACAGTGGTAACTGAATGGTGACAAACGGAGGTGTGTCGACAAACTTATCGTCGAATTCGAGAATAGCCGTCACGTCCTTCTTCTTGTATTGCCACAGTAATTGAAGCTGTGTCAGGCAAAATATGGTGATATACAACAGCGCTATACAGTAAATTGCAAAAACGAAATATCCCAATATTGCCATCATGTTTTCAAATCAATTTGAAGATTGTCCATAGAATTTTTTGGCCAGCGAGCACTGTCCCTTTCAGGGTGCCCGACACCTTGCTCTTCCCGATGCGTCGACGGTAGTTGACAGGAACCTCAATGCATTTCATACCTAATTTAGCTGCTTTGACCTGCATCTCTACAGTCCAACCGTATGTCTTGTCTACCATTTCCATCTCCATCAGTCGGTCCCATCTTACTGCTCTGAATGGCCCAAGGTCAGTAAACTCATATTTGTAGATCATTTTAATCAACGTCGTAGCGAGCCAGTTCCCAAACAGCTGTTGTGGGGTCATCGACCCGCGTTCAAGATGCCCCAATGCACGTGATCCAATCACGAGATCATATCCTTGATGGCAAATGGGAGCAATCACATTTGGCAATTCAGCTGGATAATCAGAATAATCTGCGTCGATAAAAACCACGATGTCAGGTTGAACCTCTTTTTTGCGTAAATAGTCAATACCGGCGAGGCAAGCATTTCCGTACCCTTTGGCGCTCTGCTCTACCACCGTTGCTCCAGCCTTCAGGGCATTCTTAGCGGTCGCATCCGTACTCGCATTGTTGCATACAACGACTTCACGCACCACGTCAGCCGGTATCTCACGCACCACCATTTCCACTCCGTTTTCTTCATTGAAAGCCGGAATAATGACATCTATATTCACTCTTCTTTGTACTTCTGAATTGAAGTCGCAAAAATAGTGCTTTAGCATTGACAAATCGTACGCTGGAAGACACCATTGTACGTTAATTAGTAAACAAGTTACCGGCAATCGTATACATTTGTCCCGCACAAAATACAACTGATGCGCATTCGTCTTTGGTATATGCTTTTTCTGGTTCCACTGTACTTCATGCAAAGCGCTTGCTTTGAGGAAGAATTTACCTCGTCAATGGATGCCAAACTGGAGTTTTCGCTTGATACACTACGCTTTGACACTGTTTTTACGGAGCTCGGATCAGCAACACGATCATTTAGAGTCTATAATAACAACGATCTGGCCATCATCATCAGTAATGTGCGTCTCGAGAGTCAAAATTCTTTTTTTCGGTTCAATATCGACGGGTTTCTCGGGCCAGAGGTCAAGGAAGTAGTAATTCGCAGCGGAGATTCGATTTGGGTCTTTGTGGAAGTGACTGTCGACCCGGATCAGGATGTGTCTGCAAGTCCATTTGTGATCGAAGAGCTTCTGATATTTCAAACAAACGGGAATACACAGGAGGTCCAGTTGGAGGCATGGGGACAGAATGCAAATTATTTTCCGAATAAAAATCATGGGAACAAAGTCTCATTGCTGAGCTGTGACCTTGGTGAAATCGTATGGGATGATCCCAAACCGTATGTGATCTATGGAACGATTATCATAGATTCATGTACGCTGGTGTGGCCGGCCGGAACGCAAATATTCGTACATGGCGGTATCGCGGATAATCAACTCGGTGTATTTAACGATGGGATTCTGTTTACGCTACCGAAAGGGCGTATTGTTTCGGAAGGGACCATAGAAGAACCGGTTATTGTGCAGGATGATCGTACCGAGAAGGAGTATACGGGCCTTTGGGGAGGGCTGCGATTTGGTCCGATGAGCGGTCCACACGAGTTTACGCATACCATTATCAGAAATGCGGCTACTGCGATCGGGGTGGATTCGGAAGCGACAGTAAATCTGACCTCCTCTGTTCTGCATTCAGCGGCAGGATCAGGATTATTTGCCAGGCATGCCACCGTGACTGCTGTAAACAGCCTGTTTTATGACAATGCATCGGCAGGCGTGGCCCTGACATTTGGAGGAAATTATCGCTTTGATTATTGCACGATTGCCAGTTTTGGAAATGGAACAGAAGCGCTCGTCGTGAATAATTTCTATTGTTCCGATCCGACATGCGCACAAGGTGCACTTGTGACGGACATTGATGCGCTGTTTTCAAATACGATTATTGTGGGCTCCGCAAAGGATGAAATACTCCTCGTAAATGCTGCGCCGGATTTACCGGAAATTGACTTCAATGTCGAAATGCGAAATTGCGTT
>Ga0164313_10001570_pt1 | contig 20175 bp, 13 predicted proteins | sample GuaBasSedimGuay4_FD_113735 | JGI IMG/M metagenome (GOLD analysis project Ga0164313, IMG submission 113735) | Subseafloor sediment microbial communities from Guaymas Basin, Gulf of California, Mexico - Guay4, Core 4569-4, 0-3 cm | ecosystem: Environmental > Aquatic > Marine > Hydrothermal vents... | reverse complement strand
CATGGAAGAGGTCGCTGCCCCGGTGGTCGCCATTGCTCTGGTCCTTACGGCCGTGTTTTTACCAACGATTTTTATCCCGGGTATTACCGGCAAGCTCTACCAGCAGTTTGCGGTGACGATTGCTATCTCAGTTCTCATTTCCGCCTTCAATGCCCTCTCCCTCAGTCCGGCGCTCTGTGCGTTGCTTCTCAAACCGAAAAAGGAAACGCGTGGACCGCTGGGTGCATTTTACCGCTGGTTTAACAACGCCTTTGGGAAGGCGACAAACGGCTATGTAAAAATCTGTAGCGGGCTGCTCCGCAAAGTCTCTATCAGCCTGATCATTATTGTTGCTATGGGGGTAGGGACGTTTTTCCTCGGTGAAAATGTTCCCGGAGGTTTTCTACCGGAGGAAGATCAGGGCTATTGTTACGTTCAGTTGCAGCTTCCTGATGCGGCATCGTTGCAGCGGACGAATGCAGCTGCCATCGAGGTTGAAAAACTGCTCATGGATACACCCGGCGTCGAGTATGTCACTTCCGTCGTGGGGATGAGTGTGCTCTCGGGGGTAACCAATACCTACAGCGCCTTCTTTTTCGTTTCATTAGAACTCTGGGCTGAGCGAAAGACCCCGGAAACGCAATATAAAGCTCTGATGGCAAGTCTGAACCAGAAACTGAAGCAGGTGCCCCAGGGGATAGCGTTTGCATTTTCACCGCCGGCCATCCCCGGTATCGGTACCGCTGGCGGGGTCACTTTTATTCTGCAGGATCGCTCCGGCAAGGATGTCGATTTTCTGTGGAAAAATACCCAAAAGTTTATGGCGGAGGTCGAAAAGCGGCCGGAGATCGGTCGGGTGACAACCACCTTTCTGCCGACAGTTCCCCAATTCTACGTGGATGTGGATCGTGACAAAGTGCTTAAGCAAGGGGTGGAAATTAATGATGTATACGATACCCTGCAGGCCTTTATGGGTGGCTACTTTATCAACTATTTTAACAAGTTTGGTCGTACCTGGCAGGTTTATATTCAGGCCGATGGGAAGAACCGGCTCAAGGCTGAGCAGCTGGGACAGTTTTATGTCCGCAATGCCGACGGAGATTCGGTGCCGTTGTCGACACTAACGTCGATCGAACAGCGTTCCGGTCCTGAGTTCACCATGCGCTTTAATCTTTATCGCTCGGCCCAGATTAACGCGGTGCCCAAGCCAGGCTTCAGTTCGTCACAGGCGATGAAGGCGATGGAGGAGGTTTTTGACCAGACCATGTCGCGGGAAATGGGCTATGAATATATGGGTATGAGCTTCCAGGAGCAGAAGGCCTCGCAAGGTGTTCCGGCCTGGGTGATCTTTGCCCTTTCGCTGGTCTTTGTCTTCCTGATCCTGGCGTCCATGTACGAGAGCTGGTCACTCCCATTTGCCGTGCTGTTGTGTACCCCTATTGCGATATTCGGTGCCTTTGCTGCTATTTTCCTGCGCCAGATGGAATTCAACATCTACGCTCAGATCGGCCTCATCATGCTGATCGGGCTGTCATCTAAAAATGCCATTCTCATCGTCGAGTTCGCCAAGATGAAATATGACGAAGGGATGTCGATCAGGGATGCGGCTCTGGAAGGTGCGCGGGTACGACTACGGCCGATTCTGATGACCAGCATCGCTTTCATCCTGGGTTGCGTGCCACTGGCCATCGCATCCGGTTCAGGAGCTGTCGCGCGACGGGTGATGGGCTCGGGAGTTATCGGCGGCATGCTGACGGCCACCTTCATAGCGATCTTCGTGGTGCCGGCATCCTTCTATCTGTTTGAAACATTGGTGCATCGGAATGATCCCGTTGAAAGCCCGGAGGAAAACCCACCAGCGAATCCGTCGGCGGACACCCCTCCTACAATAACTAAGGGAGACGCAAATGCATAAGCTGTTATTGACGTGCATATTATTTTTATCGCTCACCGGGTGCATGACGGTCGGGCCGGACTATCAGCGACCGGAAGTAGTGCCACCGGAGACCTGGCGTTTCGAAAGTGAAGAGGCGCGGGAATTAGGCGACGCCTCATGGTGGGAACGCTTCCAAGACCCCGTACTGAACGATCTGGTGGAGACGGCTCTTCAGGGAAACAGGGATCTGCGCATCGCTACAGCGCGAGTGGAAGAATTCTTCGGCCGCTATTTTTCCACACGCGGCGATCAATACCCCTTTGCTGGCGCCGGAGGCAGTGCCTACCGCGAAAGTGCTAGTGAAAAAGGACCGAATCCTATCCCTCCAGGAGTAGACACAACCTACAGCCAGTACGAAGCCTTCCTTGGTGGTACTTGGGAAATCGATTTCTGGGGCAAGTACCGTCGTGCTTCCGAGTCGGCACAGGCTGAGCTCTTCAGTACGGAGGAGGCCCGGCGCACGGTGGTGCAAACTCTGGTCAGCGCAGTAGCGCTAACCTATATCGAAATCCGGGCTCTGGACATGGAGCTTGAGATCACCCGGCGCACGGCAGAAACCCGCAAGGGAACATTGGAGTTGTTCCAGTTGCGTTTTAAAGAGGGGATCATTGCCGAAGTGGATCTGGCTCAGGCAGAAGCTGAGTACGAAGATGCACTCGCGCGTATCCCTTCCGTCGAACTTGCCATTGCTCAGCTGGAAAATGCCTTGAGTGTCTTCCTGGGTCAAAATCCTGGACCAATTCCCCGGGGACTGACTATCGATAAACTGGTTCTGCCTGAAGTTCCGCAGGGAATGCCGTCCGACTTGCTTGAGGGACGTCCGGATATTCGGCAGGCTGAACAGCAACTTGTGGCGGCCAACGCCAAGATCGGCGTAGCCAAGTCACTCTACTTCCCCACCATATCTCTCACCGGGGCCCTCGGCAGCGTGAGTACAGATCTTTCCGACCTCTTCACTGGCTCCGCCAAACAATGGAGTTTCGGTGTTCCTGTCACTGTGCCTATCTTCAGCGCCGGTCGCATCGGTGGTGAAGTGAAGGCCGCCGAGGCTTACCAGAAACAGGCACTTGAGATATATCTTAAGACGATCCAGAATGCCTTTCGAGAGGTGGAGGATGCGCTAGTCGACCGCACCAAGACAGGGAAACGTCTTGAGGCGCTCGGTCGTCAGGTCAAAGCCCTGCAAAAATATGACAGACTCGCGTGGATGCGTTACGACGAAGGCTATACCAGTTATCTGGAAGTCCTCGATGCCGAGCGCAGTCTTTTCAGTGTCGAATTGTCATATGTCTCGGGCCAGAATGCTCTCTTGCGTGCCATCGTCAATATTTACAAAACGATGGGCGGCAATTGGATTGAGGCTGCGGTGCAGACGGTGGAGCTCCCGCCGATCAAGGAGGCGGACTTCTTCCCCTGAAGAAGATAAATGTGTGCTCTTCATCAAGCACACCATAACGACAGAAGTCACCAACTCGTCGACTCCTTACATTCCGGCCATCAAGAATTGCCGGAATGTAAGGAGCTTGAATCTGGGCGGTAACTTTATCAGGCTAATCCCGCATCCTCGAACTTCTTTTTTATCTCCGGTTTATTGGCGAAGATTTCCTCCCGGGTGAGGCCATCCAGTTCGTGAGGGAAAATCAGCCATTTGTCGGTTTCATGGATATAATAGTCTGGAATAATGCCAGTTACATTATTATTTGGTTTATACCATGGAGTGGCAATACGGATGTCCTCAGGCTGATTACGGCGCATTTTTTTTTGAAGGGTCTCGATGACCGCCTTAATGCTGCTGCCGCTGTCAAATACGTCGTCCACGATAAGCAAACCATCTAGCCAGTTGGCGCGCTGAATAATATACTCCAGTCCATGGACACGGACCTCTTTATTTCTTTTGTTGATACCGTAATAAGACGAGGTCCGAATAGCTATATGATCGGTTTTTACGCCTAAATGGTCCAATATCTCCTGAACCGCAATCCCCACCGGCGTGCCGCCTCGCCATATACCGATTATAAAACCGGGGCGGAATCCGCTTTTGAAAATACGCAGGCCGAGTTCAAAGGAATCATTCAACAGCTCCTGGGCGGATAAGTATCGTTTTTCGTCCATAATCAGTTAGGTGCTCCTTTAACAATAAATTATTACAATTTAGTTTCGATGGTCAAGAAATTTATCCTTATCTATAGGTTTTTAAGCAGGCCGGTTTCGATGTTGAATTGATCAATCAGTTCATCAATTTCATCAACATGACCATGGATATTGTTCCAGTAATCCTCATTGTACCATTGCTCCTGTATCTCTTCGTAGGTTTTACCCTGTTGCTCAACCCATGTGTAATACTTGAGATTATGAACGCGCTTACGGCCATAGTAAGTCAGCTCTTCTATATTATCTATCGACAGCCCTTGCAGATGTTGTGCGAATACCGCAGCAGCATCCTTTTCAGTGAACTCGCCGCGTTCTTCGGTCAGCTCGCGCAACCGGCTTTCGTACATTTCCATGGAATCGGTCAGCACCGTCATAACGATATCATGCTCCCCTAATTCATAGTACCGAGCGAATTTTATGGCTCCTGCGAGGTTGCTTGCACCGGAAATGCCCAGCTGGTTCAGCCCGTTGACCAGTGATTTGGAAACGCCTTTTGATATCAGGTATTGTTTACCGGCCGATTCGTTGAACAGCCGGATAAGGCTCATGGAGACCTCGTCGTCTATGGCGATGACCATGTCCGTGTTTTTAATATTGTGAATCCAGGGCACATGTTTGTCGCCAATTCCTTCAATGCGGTGGGCACCAAATCCATTTTGTAGAAGAGTCGGGCACTGCAGGGCTTCAGCAGCGGCGATTTTGCAGTTAGGAAAGTGCTTCTTCAGATAATCGCCGCAGGCGATGGTGCCGCCGGAACCGGTGGAAGAAATCAGACCCCTGAAGTTGTCCTTGGCCTCCGTTATACCCTCCAACACCGACATCATGGCCGGTCCGGTGATCTCATAATGCCACAGGTAGTTACCGAATTCATCAAATTGATTGAAGATGACAAGATCTTCACCGGATTTTCTAAGTTCCCAACATTTATCGAAAATTTCCTTGACGTTGCTTTCAGAACCGGGGGTTTTGATAATTTCCCCCGCCACCGAAGCAAGCCAGTCAAATCGTTCCTTGCTCATTTCTTCCGGGAGGATCGCGATGGATGCGCACCCCAATAGCGTGGAGTCGTAAGCGCCTCCCCTGCAGTAGTTTCCGGTGGACGGCCATACGGCTTTCTGCGTGCTGGGATCGAACTGGCCGGTTACCAGGCGGGGAACCAGGCAGCCGAAGGCCGCGCCAACCTTGTGTGCGCCGGTGGGAAACCATTTGCCGACGGGAGCCACAATCCGCGCATCGACTCCGGTCAGCGCCTTGGGGAATTCAATAAAATTGACTTCGCCAAAGCCGCCGCCATGAGCAACCGGCTCGTTATGCCAGTTGATCCGGAAAAGATTAAGTGGATCGATATCCCACAGCCCTATGGTTTTCAACTTAGATACGATAGCATCTGGAATGAGGCCGGGGTCACGCTGTTGTTTGAACGTGGGAATAATGATATTTCTCTCTCTGGCTCTTTCTACGGCTCTTGCAAGCTGATCAGAATTAACGGTTAAATCTATCACAATCGGCCCTCCTTAAATTAATAAAAATTGGTAATATATACACGGATTAGGCCATTTTCCAATCGGCCACCACCTTTTTGAGTGCCTCTAAATCCGGCGAAACCGTAAACGGTGTTGTTTGGACAAGTTCTATCGCTTGCATGGCACCTGCCACATCCTTCAAGCCGTTGCCGGTGTTGAGCACAACAATTTTTTCATCCCTGGAAATCATTTGCTGGTGGACCGCGCTTATCAAGCCGGCATACGAGGCCGCACCGGCAGGTTCTGAAAAAACGCCGGTGCCGCGGGCCAATGCAGGGATTGCTCTCAATATTTCGTCATCGGAAATGGACAAAAATGCGCCACCGGTCTCCTTTACGGCGGCCATGGCTTTGATGCGGTCTCTGGGCAGTCCAGCGCTGATGCTGTCGGCAACCGTTTGCGGGTTAACCGGCGACTTGGTGAGAATATCTTCACCGTTTTTCCATGCCCTATACATATAACTGCTGCCTGCGGCTTGTACGCCCATCAGTTTAGGCATCTTCTCGATCCATCCAAGCGCCATCAAGTCCTTTAGCCCTTTGTGCAGGCCTCCGATGATACAACCATCGCCCACACTGACAAAAATACGGTCCGGTGCTTGCCACCCAAGCTGCTCGCATATCTCATAGGCGGCGGTCTTTTTGCCTTCCGTCATGTAAGGATTATAGCCGGTGTTGCGGTTGTACCAGCCGTAGGTCTTGGCGGCTTTAAGGCATAACTCAAATGCATCGTCATAGGTTCCCTTTACCAAAATGACATAAGAACCGAAAACCAGCAGTTGAGCAATTTTGGCCTGGGGGGCGGTTTCCGGTACAAAAATTACGTTCGGTTGCTGCACGCTGGCACACAGGCCGCTCAATGCCGCTGCGGCGTTTCCGGTGCTGGCCGTGGTGATGATCCGCACGCCTTTTTCTTTGGCTTTCACCACGGCAACAGCACTGGCCCGATCTTTAAAAGATGCCGTCGGCTGACGGCCGTCATCTTTGACCCACAGATCTTTGAATCCCAGGCCGGCTGCTATGTGAGGGGTATAGTACAGAGGAGTCCAGCCCACTGAAAGGGGGGGCACCTTTGCATGTAACTGAACCGGCAAGAGAGGCTTGTAGCGCCAAATATTAAGTTCGTTGGAGTTCAAAAGCGCTTTTCTGCTGATCTGCCGACCAATGAAATCATAGTCGTATTGGACATCGAGAATCCCTTCGTCGCCGTGATCCGGACAGACATAGTCGATTTCGTCAGTCCCGTATTCCTTGCCGCAAATGAGACATTTCAAATTAATTACATGTTGCATTGGTTATCACCTATCTTGCCCCCAAGGTTGCATAAACAATTACAGCTTCACCCTCGACGCCTTGGCTCTGAAGCCCTCCGGCTTTTGCAACATTAGGGTTGCTTATGCGCCCCGGTTCCGGTTATCTTCCCGGCGGTTATCATATAATCAGTCAGCATCTCTGATAATAACTGCACCTCTTTAACAATCGTTTCAAATTCCAATACAATAAATTGATAATCTAATTTTAAAATCTTACCGTTGGCAACCACTGTCTTAACTTCACTTCCATCAGATGCCCAGATTAAATTTTCAACAATATTATCCAACCGGGAAGGTATCAGATTGGGACGGGTCAAATCGATCAGCACCATATCAGCATCTTTGCCGCTTTCCAAAGAACCCGTATTCAAACGTAAGAATTCAGCAGGTTCAACGGTTATCTTCTGCAACAGCACATTACTGCTTAAAAAGGAAGCATCTTGATGCAGTGCTTTTTGGTACTGAGCAGCCGATTTGGCTGCCAAAAGAATATCCTGATTATCGGCACTGCCCGATCCGTCGGTTGAAATAACAAATGGGATACCAATTTCCGTCATCCTTTTGAGAGGGGGCATGCCGGAACCCAGAATGGTATTTGCCAGAGGATTATGCACGACTTTTGCGCCTGTTTCTTTGATGATTGCCAGGTCTTTCTCGGTGTTATTAACCTGATGGGCCAAAATCGTTTCGGTATCCAAAAAGCCTATCCTGTTTGCATATTCAATGGGGGTCATACCATAAGTCTCTTTGAACCAGGCGGTTGTCTTGGGTTCTTCCGAACTGTGAATATGGATTAAGGTTCCATGATCCTTACTCCATCCTTTAAGTGCTTTTAATAGTTCGGGGCCATTTGAAAAAAGCTGATCGGGACCCGGTATGATCCATGTTCTTTCAACATCTCCGAATTTTTTATGATAGCCATTGAGCCTGTCGATCGCCAGATTATGGGGGATATCAAGGATCCGATCATCATAGTGTCTGTCCTGACTACCAACCGCAACGATCATCTTGGTATGGGCCTGCTTGTTGGCCTCTACAATATCCGCTACCCTGTATTTATTAAAATTGCAGTGATGAACCATGGAGGATGTAATGCCGTAATATGTGTCATCGACCCTTGCTTTTAGATAGGTAACAAGGTTCGGAGATTTGCCGAATCTATCAGCCAGGTCTTCTCTTTTCTCATCAAGAAATCCTGCAAAAAGATTAACGGCGCCATCCAACCAGGCGGTTAAGGGGCAATCTTTCGCAATCCCTATAATGGGTGATTCGTGGTCATGACCGTGAGCTTTAACAAAACCCGGTAAAAGACAGGTTTCATTACAGACAATGTCATCAACCGTAAAATCGCCCTGCTTCTCAGAACCCATAACAAACAGGTCATTCCCAAAGCTGCTTATGATCTGATCACCTTTTTGCTTTGTATATTCACCCACCTCCATTATTTTCTCGTCTTTGGTTAGTACATAACCGTCGGGGATTCTATTTGATAAGCCCATTTTGCGGGACATGGGGACCATAAATTTACTTCTTATGAGGATATGTTTTTTTGATACCATAATAAAATCGCTCCACGATTTTATGAAACGCGACTCTGTCGCTTCCATAGCCATTAAATAAAAAAGTTAACGCGGTTATCTATAAAACTCAAGGGGTGCCGCTTTAAATACGACTGGCAGCGGCGGGTCTTACGGCGCCTTAGGAGCGAGTTTTGGCCGGCTTTAAAGCGAATTTCCGCAGACCGCCAAGACAACCCAGCTTGAGTTTTGCGGACAACCGGTAAATTTAATACAGTACCTTATCCGGCTTGGCATCCCATTCTTTCAATAACCCAAGACAGCTGTCCCGATCGATATTGACAATTTCCATCTGCTCAACCTGTGCCTTGCCACTCAAGATATCGTAGATTAAACTGTCATCGAACCCTATGGCCGCCACATCGTCCCTGGTTGTCCCCAAATGGAGTTTTTTCAATCTTGACCAGTGTATGGCGGAAAAACACATGGGACACGGTTCCGAGGTGGAATAGATCTCACAATCCGAAAGATCGTGGCTTTCAAGGTGCGAACAAGCCTTTCTGATGGCAAGGATCTCTGCATGGGCAGTGGGGTCGTTTGTTTTCAGCACTTCGTTATGAGCACTTGCTATCGGCACGCCGTTTTTAACGATGACGGCACCGAAAGGGCCGCCATCGTTACGGTTGAATCCTTTTTTTGCCTCTTCAATGGCCAGTTTCATAAATTGATTCATGATGAGGGATCCTTTCTAATCTCCTTCAAAATCTAATTCTCCAATTTCCGGGTCTCTTTCAACTTTGAGAAGCCATGCCACGATAAATAAAGCCGTCATCATCACATACCCCCCAAAAACAGCGCTAAAATGCAGCCCCATACTCGGTGAATGGATGATTCCAATTAACGTTAAAAACGCGGCAGTGCCGGAAAACGCCGCCGTTTTTCGAAAATCAAGATCAATAAGCATGGCCACAATGGCCCCCCATAAGAGGCCGGTAATAATCGCGCCATGGGCCAAAGCGCTTTGTCCGATCCAGGCAATACCCTGTTCTGAAAGTTTATGAGCAAATTCCAGGGTCGCGACATCCATCTCTGCGTTAACTACGGACACAGCCCCCTTGATTTTCGTGATCATTATATTGGACATGTGGGGAATGATAGCCACCGCTACCGCAATTGCATGCCTGGCCGGTGAGGCACGGAAGGCCTGGGCCGTTATGACGATACCGACAAAAACCAGCATGGGCGCTACAGCCGCGGTGGGGATAAGCTTATACAGGAAATCGACAAACCCGAAAATTGCTCCCAGAAATATGACAATTCCGACGCCCAGCGCATATCCGCAACGTCCTTGCAGTCGTTTATAGGCGGGATGCCCGATATAAACAGTTGTGGGGAAAGCACTGCCGAATAACGTTCCCACCATGGTCCCGGCACCATCCATGATCTGGCATGTGCGAACCGGATATTTATCTCCGGCCGCTTCAGCCGATTCGACATTGTTCATGGTTTCAATAAAATTATATATCTCTATGGGCAATACGGCCGCTAGAACAGCGGGATAAGCAAACATCAGCTTTATACCGGCAATCAAATCTCCTATCACGGGAACCGGTGCATGAAAGGCAACCCCGGAAAAATCGATTTTGGAAGAACCGACAAAAAAACCGATAATCGTTCCAACAAGAATGGCAACTAAACCCGCGGGCAGCCGAAAAGGCATCTTGACTCCGGCAACCAGTCCGGCCAGAACAATCATTAAAGAGGCAAACCCGACCATGGGATTTTCAAAAATATGTGCTAACGGAACCGTAGCTATCCAGACAATGGCGATACCGGCTAACGTTCCCAACATTCCGGCCCGTGGGGTAACCCTTTTTAACCAGGGACCGATGATGCTTCCCAGCATTTCGATGATGCCCCCTAAAAAAGCGGCCGCCATACCGACCTGCCAGGCCATGATCGAAGCGTTTGGATTGCCGGAAGCTTTGAGTCCCCAGTACACAGGCCCGATGACACCAAATAAATACACAAACATAACCGGTGTGCTGATGCCATAAGGCAACGCAGTCACATCGTTACGCTGTTCTTTGCGAGCCAGTCTCCTTGCAAGGTAGACATAAAAAGATAATCCTACCAGCAAAGACACCCCCAACCCCGGCAGGATACGACCGAAAACGATCTGGGGCGGCATATTAAATACGAATGTACATATACCGGATAATATGACGATATTGGCTAAGTTGTCGGCAAATAAGGCCCAGAAAGCGGTCAAATCCTTGCGATAGAAAAGCGGGTAGTGCAGCTCCTTCTCCATTTGTTACCTCCTTTGATGTTGGGCGTCCGATGTTCGATGTTCATTTTTCTCGGCAATCTTTTTAAATCTGGCCCAGGGCCAATTCCGGGTTTATGGGTGTGCCGCAATCCTGCAAGGCATAGTATTTCTGCACTTTCGCGCCTTGCCGGACGGGCGCCTCAACACTTAAAATTACGAACTAATTTTTATGCAAACCCGTAAGCGGTATGAATACAATCATTAATCAAGACACTTGCCAGGTATTTCTTAAATTGAACCCCTCCGCGTATATCCTTAACCGGGGCCACGATGTTTTTTACGGGATCTTCAATTGTTCGATACCAATAACCTTTTCGATCTCATTCCGGGAATCCGTACAATTCACGTCTGTTCCGCCGGCGATAAACACGGCTTCATCCCTAAATTTATCTTTCAGTTTTACCGCTTCGGCAATTGTTTGGGGTTTAAAAAATTCCCGAATCATCAGAGTTTCTCCCTTTATTCCGTCATTTAAAACCTGGTTCTTTGGGCCAGGTCAGAGATATTTGGCTATGCCGATGTTGGTAGTTACTTAAATCCGAAGCACGAAATTCGAAATCCTAAACAATACCTAATGATCCAAATTCGAATGATCAAAACAATACCTTGGAGATAGAAATTCAAGCTATGTTTAAATCATTTGAGCATTTGATATTTGGATTTGTTTCGTATTTCGATATTCGGATTTAGAATTTTCACACGCTGAATGTGCATAACGTTAACTCTTATAGGGTTGAATCATTGCCGGGCCCTTTGGACCCCCGGGTATCTACTTGTCTTTACGTCCTGGTAAAAATGCATTCAGAAGCAGTGCCGTAAGGCCGCCGGTTGTTACCGCTGATCCGAAAATCTGTTGGATAGCCTTAGGCGCCTTATCGAGAAATCCCGGAACATAGGCCACGCCGAATCCCAGACCGAAGGCAACCGCCATAATAAGCATATCGCGCCTGTCTATCTCACTAGAGGCGATAATCCTTATACCTGCCGCTCCGACCATCCCGAACATGACAATGGTAGCCCCCCCGAGTACGGGGCTCGGTAATGACCGAAAGAACGCCCCGACAACCGGGAACAAACCCAGAACAACGAGGAAACCGGCGAGATACATTCCCACATACCGGCTGGCAATGCCGGTCAGCTGGATCACACCATTGTTCTGACTGAAGGTCGTATTGGGGAATGTATTGAATATTGCGGCGATAGCGGAATTAACACCGTCTCCCAGGACGCCGCCCTTGACCCTCTTCATGTATAAGTCCCCTTCAATAGGTTCGCCGGAGACCATCGATGTGGCCGTAATGTCTCCCGTGGACTCAATTGTTGTGATAAGATAAATAAACGCAACCGGGATGAAGGCAGTCAGGTTAAAGCTGAAACCGTATTTGAACGGGATGGGAATACTTATTAGGGGAAGGCCCTGCAATGCGCTAAAATTGACTTTACCCATGAATGCGGCAATAATATACCCCACTATCAATCCGATCACGATGGAGCCCATTCTCAGGAACTTATTTTTACTGTTGGTTAAGATAATAACGATAATCAGGACAAGAAATGCAAGAAAAAGGTTTTGTGCGCTTCCGAACAACTCCGGTTTGTTGTCAAAAAGCCACTTGCCGCCGGCCATATCCATGAGCCCCACTTTGACCAGACTCAGGCCGATGAGCGTTACAACCGTTCCGGTGACGATCGGTGTAATTATCTTTCTCAGATGTTGCAGAAAACGGCTGAGGATCATCTCAATGAACGCTCCGAAGAAACATAAACCATAAATCGTCGACAAAATCTCTTTTGTCCCGCCACCCTGATTTTTTACCATAAATCCTGCCGTTAATATGGCACCGAGAAAAGCAAAACTGGTTCCCTGGATGCTCAAAATACCGGAGCCCACCGGTCCGATCCGTTTTACCTGGATGAATGTGGCTATGCCTGAAACAAACAGGGCCATACTGATTAAATAGGGCACCTCGCTGCCCAGACCCAGGACGCTTCCGATAATCAGGGTGGGTGTAATAATCCCGACAATAATCGCCAAAAGGTGCTGAAGTGCCGCGAACATTCCCTCCTGTACAGGGGGGTTGTCTTCTAATTTGTAGATAAGACCAAAAACATCCTTTTCCTCTTCAGTGTCGGCACCCATTTTTGTTTCGTTCATAACAGCCTCCTCGTATTAGAGTATAAATCATATACCCGATCAGTGACAGGTGAGATTGAATATTGCCCTTTTTCGTTAAACATTTATTCTGAATCTTCCAGGCATATTTCCACGGCGTTGATGATAGTCTCGTACCCGGTGCAGCGGCAGAGGTTGCCCGCGTGGCCTTTGCGGATCTCCTCGCGGGAAACTTTGCAATCCTTGTGCTTCTCGATGAAAGCGGTGGTGGTCATGATCAGGCCCGGGGTGCAGAAACCGCATTGCACGGCGCCCGCATCGACGTAGGCCTGCTGGACCCTGGAGAGTTGACCGTCCCTGGACTCACCCTCAACCGTGCGGATGTTCTTTCCGTCCGCCCACACGGCCAGCGTGATGCAGGAATCCACCGGAACGTTATCCATCAGGACCGTGCAGGCGCCGCATTCACCGACCCCGCACCCTTCCTTGACGCTGGTGATGCCAAGGTCTCTCAGCGTATCCAGCAGAGATTGCACCACATCCACCGAAAGAAAGTACTGCTTGCCGTTAATGGTACAGGTAATGTTCTTTTGCATTAAAATTTTCCTCCTGCTCTTTCAATGGCCTGCCTGACAACCCGCTGTGTCAGGGTGCGGATGATATGCAGTCGGAAATTTTTGGCGGCGCGCCAGGAATCGCGCGGTTTAACGTCCTTTTGCACAGTGTCGCTGATAGCCTTTAAAGTTTTCTCGGAAAGTGACTTACCCACGGCAGCTTTTTCGGCGTGTTCACAGCGAATCGGCTTCGGGGCGGCCACGGTGAAGGCCAGCCTCAATGCCTCAATTTTGTCGCCGTCCAGACGGGCGGCGGCGGTACAACCGATGGTGGCAATGTCCATGGCGTCGCGCATGGCGTATTTGTAATAGGCGGCACCAAAACCCTTGTAGTTCTCGGGTCTGATCCGAAAGGCCACGAGCACATCACCCTGTTTAAGGGCAACCCGGCCGGGTCCCTGGTGGAAACCCACGACCGGAACCACGCGTTTGCCGTCGACTCCCTGGATCTCCAGGTCGGCTTCGTGCACCAACAGGGCGCCGGCGCTGTCGGCGCTGACAGCACCGTTACAAATATTGCCGCCCATAGTAGCCATGTTGCGCAACTGTGGACCGCCGACCGTACCGACCGCCTCTGCAATCACCGGTACGCGCCGGTTGACAACGTCCGAGTCCATGATTTCGCTGAACGTGGCCATAGAACCGATACGCACGGCCTTGTCGGGCTCTTCGGAGATCTTTTTGAGATCATTCAACCCATTGATATCGACCAGACTTCGATATTCCTTGCTGCCCCCGTGGAGACGAATGAGAACGTCCGTACCGCCGGCAATGAGTTTGGCCTCGGAATCGGCCGACAGCAACTTAACGGCTTCTTTTACGCTTTGTGCTTTGTTGTAACGCTCAATGGCAAACATGTTCGTTCTCCTCTATATCAATCCGGCCTCGGCGAAGTACCGGTAAAGGGTCTTGGGAGTCATCGGAAGTTCGTCGATCTTGACGCCGGTGGCATCCCAGATGGCGTTGCGAATGGCCGGGGCGGGGGTAATATTCGGCGGTTCTCCCAGGGACTTGTTGCCATATCCGCCGGTGGGTTCCCGGGACTCAACGAAAGCACAACCCAGGTCGGGGATGTCCATGAAGGTGGGCATCTTGTAGTCGAGCAGGTTGTTGTTATGGATACGGCCGGAATTTTCGTCGATGAGTAGTTCCTCGAACAAGGCCATGCCGATACCCATGGCAAGACCACCGTGCACCTGCCCCGCAGCCATCAACGGATGTATGATAACACCGGCATCGTGAACGTTGTAGATTTCCTTGATAACGACCCGGCACATGGGAATATCTACTTCCAGGTCCACGAAGGTGCAGCCGAAGGAGGGGGCGTTGGTACGGGTCTTGTGGGACACATCGGCGGTCAGCTGTCCCCCCCGATCTTTGTGGTAGTAGGTGTCCAGCGAGACTTCGTCCAGCGGCAGGACAACCTTGCCTGGTCGGTCGGCAAAAACAATATTACCGGCGATCAGGTCCAGAGCTTCGGGAACCTGGCCGGTCATCAGGGCGGCATGTTTAAGGATTTTGGCCCGGAGTTCACCGGCGGCCTGCTTAACGGCCGGAGCTACAACATAGGTCTGGCGGGAGGCGTAGGCGCCGGTGTCAAATGGACTGACGTCTGTATCCTGGGTGCTGACCACGTGAATATTGTCGTAGGTCACACCCAGTGTCTCAGCCGCCATCTGGCAAAAAGCTGTGTCGGAGCCCTGGCCGATCTCGGTGGCGCCGATCTGTAGATGCACGGAGCCGTCCTGGTTAAGGATCAGGCGGGCGCCCGATATTTCCACACAGGCGGGGTATGTGCCTGAACCATAGCTGAAGCAGGCGACGCCCAGACCCCGGCGCACATGACCCGTTTGGTTCTTGTAAGCCTTCTTCTTTTCGTCCCAGTTGATGAGTTCACGGCCCTTTTCAAGGCACGCGACCATGCCACAGCTCAAAATTTCTTTCTCGTTCAGCGGGTTGATGTCGCCCTGTCTGGCCACATTCTTAAGGCGAAAGTCCACCGGGTCCATGCCGATGGCACAGGCGACCTCTTCCATGATGCATTCTATACCGAAAATGACCTGCGGAGAGCCATAGGCGCGCATGGCCCCGGCGGCCGGAATATTGGCGTAATGCGTCGTGGCTTTTACCTTGATGACGCTGCGTGGGTACAGGTTGCAGGACTTGGAGCATGCGGCACCCATAATGGCGTGGCCGTGGGAGGCATAGGCACCGGTATTGGAAACGCATTCAATATCCAGGCCTTTAAGAACGCCGTCCCTGGTTGCACCGGCGCGATCCCTGCTGGTGGTGGCGTGTCGGGTGCGGGTACCTATGAAGCATTCCTCCCGGGGCAGTTCGAGTTTCACGGGAACACCACCCAGTTTCATGGTCAGGAAGGCCACCATGGGTTCGAGAATCACGTCCTGCTTGTTGCCGAACCCCCCGCCGACATACGGCTTGACCACACGTACCCGGCCCCACGGTATATCCAGCGCCTGGCCCACGATGCGACGGCAGATGTGTGGAATCTGGGTGGAGGATACCACCACGATGTGCTCCATGTCATCCATGTAGGCATAGGCGCTGTGGTTTTCCATGTGGCAATGCTGGACAACGGAGGTTTTATAGTCACTTTCAACGATCACATCGGACTCTTCGAGGGCTTTTTCAAAGTCGCCTCCCACCTCGAACTGATGTGACTTGATCCTGTTTCCGCCTTCGTGAATCGGGGGGGTGTTCGGATCCAACGCGGTCCGAGAGCTCACCACGACGGGATATTCCTCATATTCGACTTTCACCAGGTCAACAGCTGCTTCGGCGCTTAATCGATCCTGAGCGACGACAATAGCCACCTCGTCTCCATGGTAGCGGACGTGGCCGGTCAGCAGACGCCTGTCGGCCACGTCCGCGTGATTGGGGTCGAAGGAATAGGGATGTCCGGCGGTGGCAAACCGCCTGTCCGATACGTCCTCGAAAGTAAAAACGGCTTCTACGCCGTGAAGGTGTCGGGCTTTCTTGGTGTCGATGCGCAGGACACGGCCGTGCGCAATGGGGCTTCTGACATATTTGGCATACAGCATGCCCGGCATGCTTAAATCGTCGGTGTAACGCGCCCGCCCGGTGACCTTTGCCACGGCATCCTTGCGCCTGGGAGATTCACCTACAGCCATATTTTCGACCTCCTTGTAATATTGCAAATTAAAATCAGCAGTTATAACTTATTCGGTCCATCAGGCAAACGGCTTAACCCGGCAACCGGCTCAGCTATCCGGCAAAAGGCTGTTGTGAACTCACAAGCCTGTAAAGCACGGCTGTTTCCACAGCGCGGTTGAGTTCCTTGGTGTCGGTTCCATTTTTGAGTTCCACCTTGCGGGCCTCAAGTGTGTCTGCCGAGATTTCGACCTTTACTTCCGAATCCTGGTAAACGAAAATGCCGTCGGATTCTGTCAGAACGGCTGGTTCGCCACCGAACTTAGCTTCCATGCGCCCGGGCTCGGCAAGGTGAAAGCCCTCACCGTAAGCTTCGAGACTCGCGTGGGTCAGGTGCATCTTGAACTTATCCTTGTAAGGTGCGCCGCTGGTGGGGCAGAAGGTGTCGCAGTTGCCGCATTCGTTACAAAAGTCGGCAATGTTGACGATCTGGTAGGGCTGATCGATCTCAACCTTGCCCAGGGTCTCCACCATAGTGTGGTCACCTCTTCTTACGGCACGCTGCAGCGGGTAGGAGACGGGTTCGGCGCGTAGGGCAACATTGGCCCTGTTGGGGCAGACGGAGACGCAGACATTGCAAACCAGGTCACACTGTAAGCAGCGGGAGGCTTCAACCATTGCGTCGGCTTCGGTCAACGTCTTGACGTACAATTCGAAATTAAGTCGCTCATGCGGCCCGAGTTCGGGCATTTCGGGGCCAAAGATGCGACGGGCCTGCCTGATGCCAAGGTCGGCCAGGTTGGGCCGGCGCCGGTCCTCGGGTGCCAGCCGGATCCTGGGCTCGTGACCGGCCTTTTTCATGATGGACCCGGCGGCGCGGCGACCGTCGCCGATGGCGTTGATCAGGGAGGAAGCGCCGCGGATGGCGTCACCGCCGGCAAACAGGCCCTCCAGTTGAGTTTCCATGCTGTCCTTGTCTACGGTAAGTTCGCCGCCGGGGAGAAAATCGAGTATCACGCGCTGGCCGATAGCCGTAATTACCGTGTCAACCTCCAATTTAAATTCGGAACTCTCAACTTTGATCGGTCTGGGACGACCGCTGGCATCTTTTGTTCCCAGTTCCATTTTGTAGCACATATTGGATGTCAACCGGCCATCTTCCACTAACATACATTCCGGCTGAGTGAGTTCATTCAGGCTAATACCTTCCTCTATTGCCGCCTGTACTTCTTCGGGATCGGCAGGCATTTCCTCGCGCGTGCGGCGGTAGATGATACTTACTTCCCCATTTTCTCCCAGCAATCGCTTGGCGGTGCGGGCGACATCCATGGCTGAATTGCCGCCACCGACCACCGCCACCTTCTTTCCCAGATCCGGCCTTTGGCCTTGACGCACCGCGCTCAGAAAGCTCAATTGGTCTATGACACCTTCGGCATCTTCGCCGGGAACACCCAGGTCATAACTTTTCTGAGCACCGATGGCGATGTAAACATAATCGTGAGATTTACGCAGGTCTTCAAAAGCCTGTTTGTCGATGCGAACACTGGTGTGCAGCCTGACCCCCAGGGCGATGATGGCGTCGATATCCCGGGACAGGCTGTCATGGTCGAGACGGAAGGCCGGGATAGCGTCGGCGGCCATACCGCCGGCAAATTTCTTGGTCTCGTAAATGTCCACCTCGAAACCTTCCAGAACCAGAAAGTAGGCGCAGGAAAGACCGGTGGGTCCGGCGCCGATGACGGCAACTTTCCTCCCGTTGGCCGGCGCCGGGGTCAGGGCAAGGCCTTTGGCCTGGTTTTGGGCAATAAAGCGCTTGATTTCCCGGATCATGAGCGGAGAATCATAGTTCATGCGGGTGCATTTGTACTGACACAGATGATCGCAGACCATGCCCTGGATGTTGGGGAACGGGTTGGTGGCCAGAATGGCTTTGTAAGCGTTTTTAAAGTCGCCCTTTGCGGTATAATCAAGATAGCGCGGAATGTCCTGCCCCGTGCTGCAGGCGGTCACACAGGGTGCGCCGGCGCAGTCGAAGCGCGGCAGATTCCGCACGGTTTTGATGTTTTCAAAGGGGAACTTCTCCTTGGCGTAGCGACCGTTTTCGACAACATCCGCGGCATAGGTCTTCAGGTTGGCAAGCCGTGCAGCGGCTTCGCTCTCGAGGCTTGCGCGGGTCAGCATCAGGTTTTTTAGAGAGTCGACACCGGCGTTTTTCATATTGCCGGCAATGCGCTCCAGATATTGAGACAGGCGACCGTAGCCACCGGGTTTGAGCACATCGGAACAGACCGTCACCGGCTTGAGGCCGCAGCTCAGGGTGTCGACGATATTAAAGCAGTCGACTCCCGCGGAAAAAGAAATGTCCAGCACGCCTTTGAACTCCTCCTGGAGCCTGGCAGCCAGGTTGATACTGATGGGATGCAGCGCACGGCCGCTCATGTAGAGCATGCCTTCGTTTTTAGGCAGGTTCTGCTCGATGTTGGTGGTCTCCAGGGTATTGGTTAGCTTCAGGCTGAATGCGACACCTTTGTCGCGGGCGGCATCCAGCATTGCACCGATCAAAGCAACACCGTCGTCGTACTTGAGATCGTGCCCGAAAGCCTCGTCCGGGACTTCGGTTTTGAAATCGAGTCGGTGGTTGAGGATATTACGCAGGCGTTCGGCGCCAAGCAGGGTCGGATTCAGCTTGATGGTGGTATGAAAACCGCGTTCCTCGACAAAGTAACGACCGATTTTCTCGACTTCCTCCGGTGGACAGCCGTGCATGGTGGACACGGTGATGCTGTCGGACATGGTGCCGGGGATGCTCAGTTCTTTCACACGGGGATAGAACGCGGCAATGCGCTCGATCTTTTCAGTCAGTTCGGTGGAGCAGTCGCTCATGCGGTCGAAAAAACGTTGCACGGTGGGGCTTTTGATTCCCTCCAGATTATAGCCGGCGCTCATGTTGAAGATAAAACCCGGTTCTTTGGAAGCGCCCCATCCAAGCTTGTCCCGGAGGATATAGATAAGAATGAAGGCGTTAAGATACTCGTTGAAGGACTGATCGAGCTTTAGTTCCTGGGACCATTCACAATTATATCCCTCGTCGGTCATATCGATGCAGGGTTTGGTCACTTCCAGATCGTCCAGCACCTGGATGGTCTTCAGCTCGATGTAGCGCCCGCCACAGAGCCAGGCCGCGATGATATTCTGGGCCAGCTGGGTGTGCGGGCCGGCGGCCACGCCAAGGGGGGTTTCCAGCATTTGCCCATAGCGGCGCATGCGAAAAGGGTCGGACTCCCCGGGTTCGAAAAAAAGTTCCCGGGGAATGCCGAAAACCTCATTTTTCTGTTGAAGATCGGAAAGTGCCCACTTAAGCAGTACGTCTATGTCCGTACAACAAAATTTATCTTTTTCCATTATTACCTCTGCCATTATAAATTCAATGGTTAAATATTTTGGGTTCTTCTCCCGATTAGTTGGGAGAAAGGGTCCCAGGGGTCCAGGATTCAAGGATTCAAGTGTTTGTTTTCCAGGGATTTGATCATCGCTTTCAGCATTCTCTCTACAGCCCCGATCTTCAT
>Ga0164313_10001569_pt1 | contig 20179 bp, 19 predicted proteins | sample GuaBasSedimGuay4_FD_113735 | JGI IMG/M metagenome (GOLD analysis project Ga0164313, IMG submission 113735) | Subseafloor sediment microbial communities from Guaymas Basin, Gulf of California, Mexico - Guay4, Core 4569-4, 0-3 cm | ecosystem: Environmental > Aquatic > Marine > Hydrothermal vents... | reverse complement strand
GCAACAATAGTGATTTTTACTTCGTCTATTTCCATTTTATCATCAGTTGTTGTCCCAAAAATAACAGAGGCATCTTCATCAGCACTTTCTTCTATGATTCCCATAGCCTCACCTATTTCCATAATAGGATAATCTGGGTGAATATCGAAATGTACAAGTACACCCATAGCTCCATCAATAGATACATTATCAAGCAATGGTGATTCAATGGCTGCTTTTGCTGCATCATAGGCTGCATTTGTACCAATACAGTATCCCGCACCCATAAGTGCTAGACCTCTATGAGACATAACAGTTTTTACATCTGCAAAGTCAAGGTTGATATCATTTTCTCCATGAGAAAGAATGACTTTTGAAATACCGCCTACTGCTTGAGCAAGAATATCATCCACCATTTTAAAACTTTCTTTAATTCCAAGATTTTTTTCTACAATAGAAAGTAATTTTTCATTAGGTACTACAATAATAGAATCACTTTCTCTTTTAAGTTCTTCTAAACCTTCTTTGGCAAGTTTTGTTCTTTTGCGACCTTCAAATTTAAAAGGACTTGTGACAATAGATACAGTCAATGCACCCACTTCTTTAGCAGCTTGAGCGATAATAGGTGCAGCACCCGTACCTGTACCACCACCAAGACCAGCAGAGATGAAAACAATGTCTGAGCCTTCGAGCATTTCTTTGATATCTTCAAAGTTTTCAAGTGCTGCTTCTCTTCCTTTGTCTGGAACCATACCTGCGCCAAGACCTCTAGTTGCATTAAGTCCTAATTGCATCTTATATGGCGCTATTGAAGAATCTAATGCTTGCGCATCTGTATTTGCAACAATGAGATCAATATTATTAATCCCTTCGTTTATCATGTGGTTAATCATATTACCACCACCGCCACCAACGCCGATTGCTTTAATCTTTGCTCCGTTTGTTTGACATTTAGCTTCAACTATGTCTATGTGAAATTCTTCCATCTCTTCCCCTTTATTTTGATGTTAGCATTTAAAAAAGTTGCCTTGCCCAGTTGGCTAGTTTTTTAAATGGATTGATGTTTTCTTGATCCATACTCGGTAAGTCGTCAAATGAGAATGACGCAGACTCGTCTAGATCACTTTTTGTTTCTTGTTGCTTATGGTCTTTGACATCATGTATGGTATTACTCATCTTGATATCTTCTAAGTTTTCCTCGTAGCTTATTTTAGAGTGCAGTAGTTCTTGTTTAAAATTAATTTCGTATTGTGTATGTTTATTAGCATTATAAAGTAATAAACCTATCACGGTAGAGAATGCGGGGTCTTTTAATTCATCAAAAAGACCATTAATATTATCTGGAAAACCAACCCTTACAGGTAAACCAGCAAAAATAACTTGAGCTAAATCTCTAATACCTTTAAGTCTTGTCATGCCTCCAGTGAGGATGATGCCAGAACCAATTTGCTCCTGAAGTGCTGACTTATCAAGTGATTTTGCAAGCAATAGTAGAGTTTCTTCTACTCGTGAAAAGATAACACTATGCACAGTCTCCAAAGAAACACCATTGCGATTTTCTTCATCTCCTATAATAGGTAGTTCAATTATTTCTTTGCTGCCTTCAATAAGATTACCATGACGCACCTTAACACTTTCTGCTGTTTGTAAAGGAGTATGTAATGCCATAGACAAGTCATTAGTAATATGGTTAGACCCTACAGCTATAAAATCATTATAGCGAATAGAATTTCCTGTATGAATAACTAGACTACTTGTTTGTCCCCCTAAATCTATAATAGCAACACCAAGTTCTTTTTCATCTTCGTCCATGGTAGCTATTGCAGAAGCATATCCACTTAAAACAATACCATCTATATCAACACCCGCTGAACGCACAGCTTTTTTTAAATTAGAAAGGTTTGATTTTTGAGTTATAATTATATTTACATCTACTTCCATACGAGAAGCATTCATTCCAAAAGGGTCTTCTATGAAATCTTGCTCATCCACTCTAAAATTATAAGGGAGTACATGTACTACTTCATACTCATTAGGTATGTTGGCGTTATAAAGTGCTGTTTGCATCACTCTGCTAATTTCTTTAATAGATATATCTTTATGTGGAATATTGACAACACCTGTAGAATTAATACTTTTTGCATAAGCATTAGAAATAGAAACAGTCGCAGAATTGATATTTGAACCTGCAATACGTTTTGCATCATTGATAGATTTTTTGATAGATTTTGAAGCAAGCTCTATGTTGGTAAGTGCGCCTTTTTTGACACCTTGTGACTTGCTAATACCGTGACCTTGTATAGTGACTTCCGCATCTTTGATTTCAGCTATGATAGCACATACTTTAGTGGAACCGATATCTATAGCTAAAATTGTTTCACTCAATTTATAAGTCCTCCTATATAGACCTCTGTTGGATACTTGGTATCCAATACTTTAATTAAGTTTGACTCAAAAGTACTTTGCTTTAGTCTGTTGACAGTTTGCTTGACAACATTTGTCTGGTTTTCATCTATAGGTAAAAGCTTTTGTTCTATAATATTGTAAACTATAACTTTATCCGATACGCTTATAATACCCTTTTCTTTCATAGATGTAAAGAGTTTTTCTAAAAAATGTAAACTTTCTTCACTATTTAATGCTTTTAGGTTGACATTTTCCTCTAGTTTGACAAAATCAGAGACAATTGCTGTCTTTTCGTCAAAATTTTTCAATGTATTTTCTGCTAATGCAAAGAGAGCTTCTTTTTTTGCTTGTATAATATAAAGTGTGCTTGCTTCTTTTTTTGCTTCTTTGTAGGTTTTGATTCTTGCTGGGATAATTTGATTGATTTTAATCGTAGCATAACTCTGGGCAATTACTTTAGGTTTTAAAATTTTACCTGCTTGCATATCGGCCGATTTTAAAGCAGCCCAAATCTCTTCTGTTAATTTCTGATCATCTAAAGGAAGTGTAATATTCTCATCTGCAGAAATACGACCATTTTTAAATGATACATAGGCTTTTCCTGCGGTCTTTTTTGTTTTTTTGAGTTTTAAATCTTTAGTGACAATCTCTTTGGCTTCTTTGAAAGAAAGTTGTTTCCCCGTAGCATTTGTATAATTAAAACTATTCAAGTCATAGTGCGCTTGTATTTCAGCTTCATCTACAGAGGTATCTTTGCTTTCTGTCCATATGATAGAAAGTACATACATTGGGGAGGTTGAAAAGTTTTCTTTTTGCACTTCCCAATATTCTTTAATTTTGTTTTCGTCTAAGATAAAATCTAAATCATTTTCTGATAATACTTTATAAGCAAGTTTATCAGCAACATTCATGGCTGCTGCAATGCCTTCTTCTTCAAAGTCTAAATTACCTACAGTGAGTAAAGCAAGTGTTTTTTGAATAATAAGTTCTTCTTTGAGTGTTTCATCAAAATCTTTACCTTTTATGCGTTGCATTGAGAGATACTTATCATAAATTTTTTTATTAAAAACACCATTTTCTTGAAAGCTAGGAATATCTTGTATTTTTTGTGCGATTTCATTTTCGGAAACTATAATGCCCATATCTTTGGCAAAATTTAAGATTTTTGCCTTGGTTTCTAGTTCTTTAAAAGCTCTTTGAACAATTTTTAGTTCTTTTGCTTTTTCTTCGTCTAGTTGCCCTTGTAGTCTTTCATTGTATTGGTTATAAATTCTACTATAGGTTCTGTTGAGTTTGCCTTGGTCTATTTCTATTGTTCCTACTTTAGCAACATTGCCTGCCTTTGAACCAAGATCATAGCTTCCCCAACCAACAAAACCAGCACCAATAAATGCGATTGTTGCTATCCATATCGTCCATACAAGATATTTATTGTTTTTTTGCATCCAAGTAATCATACTTTATCTACCTTCAATCTAAAAATTTGTACAATATTCTATCTAAAATAAACTTATCATGGATGAAATGGAGTGTGAAAAAAGTATGCCTAATAAAAATACCAAAATGATGCAACGTGACCTAGAAGTCATTTGGCATCCTTGTACTCAAATGAAAGATCATGAAACATTGCCTGTGGTACCTATAAAGTCAGCCAAAGGAGTATATCTTTATGATTTTGAAGGACATAGTTATATTGATGCTATTTCCTCTTGGTGGGTTAACTTGTTTGGTCATGCCAACACAAGTATTAATGACAAAATCAAAGAGCAACTAGATACTTTGGAACATGTATTATTAGCTGGATTTACGCATGAACCTGCAGTAGAATTAGCACACAAGCTTGTCAACATTACAGCCAAAGAATTAAAAAAAGTATTTTATGTAGATAATGGCTCTTCAGCAGTAGAGGCGGCACTAAAGATGAGTTATCACTATCACTTAAATCAGGGAAAATGTAAACCTATTTTTCTTTCTTTGACAAATTCATATCATGGTGAAACCATAGGAGCTTTAAGTGTGGGGGATGTGGCACTTTATAAGGAAACCTATAAGCCTTTACTCATAGGCAACAAACAGGTGCCTGTACCTATAGACCAAAGTCCTCAAGCTGCCAAAGAAGCCTTGATTTTCTTGGAGCATATATTAAAAGAACAGTCTGACGAAATTGCTGCTCTCATAATAGAACCTTTAGTACAAGGTGCAGGAGGAATGCATATGTATCATTCTGATTATATTGTGGGTGCTAGGAAACTAACTAGACACTATAATGTACATTTGATTGCAGATGAAATTATGACAGGTTTCGGACGAACAGGAAAAATGTTTGCCTGTGATTATACCAATATCTCACCTGACTTTATGACACTTTCTAAAGGTTTAACAGGAGGATATTTGCCCTTATCCGTAGTAATGACAACAGACAATGTATATAATGCTTTTTATTGTAATTATAATGAACATAAAGCATTTCTACATTCACACTCTTACACAGGAAACCCTTTGGCATGTGCAGCAGCTTTGGCAACATTAGCATTATTTGAAGACAGTGATGTATTGGGCGAAAATGCAAAAAAAAGTCAATATATTAAAGAAAGAGTAGAAAAGTTTTCTATTTTAGAGCAAGTCAAGGAAGTACGTCAACAAGGCATGATAACCGCAATAGAATTGAAAGGATTTAAAAGCGAAGACCGCATAGGATTAGATGTTTACACCTACGCCTTAAGTCAAGGCGTATTACTGCGCCCTTTGGGGCATATTATCTACTTTATGCCACCATATATCATTTCTTATGAGGAAATAGATAAGATGATTGATGTTGCCTATGAGGGTATTTTAAAACTTTCATAACTTTTTATAATGTTTTATAGCTCTTTTTATGCCTAGATTTGAAGCTTCTTTGTATAAGGCTTTGGCTCTACTCTTATTTCTACTTGTGCCTATGCCATATTCATAGAATTGTGCCAAGTCGCATAAGGCTTCAGGGTAATTATCTGTTGCTAGGCGATGCATAATGGTAAAAGCCTCACCAATATTTTTTTCTAAGATAGTACCTTTATATAATTCTCTAGCTAACATAAAGTGTGCAAAATTTGATTTAGAGGCAGAAAGGACAAGCAGTAAAGAGGCAGCTTCTGCTTTTTCTCCCTTTGTTGTTAATTGCTTGACGTAGGATAATGTTTCTTCTATTTCTGTTTCATTGTAGCCCTCGTGACTTATCTTTCTTAGCAAGGCATCCACACTGGAAAATTTTTCAGTATTTTTACTTAATGGAGGATATTGAACTGTTAGGTTTTGAAATTTATCTTTAATATACGTAATGGATGCATAGCGAGAAGGTACCTTAGGTTCTTTTTGTGTTGGAGTTATTGTTTGAATAGATTCATCATTTTCTAAATCATTATCTTCTTCTTTATCAAAAAAAGTATCTTTATCAATATCTTCTTCTAGAGGCAATATTTCGTTTGTTTTTTCTTTGGCTGTTTGTTCTGTAGCAAAAAAAGGATCTACAGCACTAGGAACTTCAGAATCACTGGAAATATCTATATTAATATTATCTGAAAGAACCTCACTGGCGTCAATATTTAAAAGGGCATCAAAATCAACAGTTTGATGTTCGTTTGCTTCTAGAAGATTGTCTTCTTCCATGGATAACATTTCTTCATAACTAATATTTTCTAAAGGCTCTTCTTTCTCATTTGCACTTACAAGTAAGTCAAAGGCATCAATTATAGCTTGGTCTTGTTCGTTTGGCTCTTGTCTAGGCTCTGTGCTGGATATTTGAGTAAATTCATTTGTTATAGTTCTTTGGATGATAGTTTCTGTTGGTGTTTCGATATAAGTATCGATCATGGACTGAACTTGCGCATAGTTTCCTGCTTTAAGTTTGTCGCTAATTTCTTTTATTTTTGTATCTGATTGAAGCATTTCAAGTTTTAAAATCTGAAGTTGAATGGTTTCAATATCTGTGACAGAAATCGCAAGTTTAATAATCTGTAAACGTTTTTTTGTTTGGTTCATTATACTAATCCTCAACTATTATGGCAGATTATAACTAAATTATGCTTTACAAAAACGTTTACATTTAATCTAAGTTCATAAATGTCAATACTCTTTGTTTTGTATAATCATGAAAAGGGTTCCACCTTTGTCGCAACAGTGAAGCTGCTGAAATTTGCAATACAGATGTTTCTCCATAGATAGCTAAGTGACCAAGCTGAATACCTGGGCTTTTGGGAGCTTTTTGGCTACCATAAAGTGGGTCCAATGGACTGATAGGCAAGGATAAATGAGAAAGTGAATGTAAGTGTTTATTCCACGATATTTTGAGATTTGTTTTATCTTTCCCATTTCTAACTTGATGTAGCATTCTATTTTTACTATGTATATTACTAATCAAATCAAAAGTATAGTTAATATCAGAAGGTGTTTTGCGTAAAATATCCAAAGAGGTATTGAGGGTTTTTTTGACAAAATGATTGTCACTAAAATTATGATTGATGTCAAACAGCACAAGCTGGTGATCGCCTTTTTCTAATCGTTTATAGAGTTTGTTGATTGTAGCTGGAGTAGATACGGTACTATCTATAATAGAAGCAAAACTAAGTATGGGAGGAAAAGGTTTTGTATCTGTTTGTTGTGAGTAGTGGTCAAGTTGTTTTTGTACGGTATTGCAAAGACGATAGACTTGGTCTCCTGCATTTACAGCAAATGAATTATATTTAAAAGGATCAAATTCAGGTGCAATAGAATTCCATTCTAATTTAGGTAAGGAAAAAAGATGTCCTAAGCGACTTTGCCAAATAGCAAGTGGCGCTGCCTTGCTTACCCCTATAGCAGGAGAGTAAAAGATAAGACTCGATGGTAAGGTTAGGTTGGAATCTTCTAGGGCCAATAAAGTATAGTGCAAGGCCAAAGGCGCACCTGTAGAATAACCCATAATATGTATAGGTTTCTCGGGAAGGGTATTGCTTAGATGTGCCATGCCTAGCTTGACCACTGCTGCCATGTCTTGCCATTGAAGATTAACAAGTCCAGAAGGAATGGTTCCATGACCAGGCATTCGTAAGGCTACTACCCAGACACCTTGTTCTTGCAGATATTTTGCTTGGGTATGTAAACTGTAAGGGGAATCAGACATGCCATGCAAGAGCAATACTCCCATTTTAGGATTTTTAACAGGAAGTTCAAAACTTTGATTCCAAGCTTGATTCCAACGTTTGGGATCTGAAATAGAATTTGAGGTGTAACGGCTAATAGCATTCACTTCTTTGTGCGATATTTTTTTATATATTTCTTGATTTAATTCTTTAAATAATGTTTTTTCTAAAGCACGATAGGCAGTAAAGTCTTTAATGTCCGAAACAGCAGTAAATTCATTTTTAAGTACTTTGGTATGCCAAGAAGAAAGAGAGGGCAAAGAATTCATATAGAGCACCAAAATAGTGATTCCTATTAGCAATGACCCCAAGAGTGCGAGTAAAACAATATAAGTGACTTTACGTAGAGACCACCAAGGGATTTTAAACCAGTAGCTTTGCAAAAAATTCATGATAGTACCTTTAAGTATTATTTGGTCTATATGGTATCTTAATAAAGACTATAACGGACATAAAACATTATTTTAGTTTTTTGATTTGGCAAAGGATAGTTTTTGTAAGCAATGCGTATCACATCAAGTGTATTTTGATCGAGGGAATGATACCCTATGCTAGTTTGAAGTTTTAATCCCGTGATATCACCATTTGGGTGCAAGTAAAAAGAAACCACATTGGTTCCTTGCTGTCTTGTTTTAACAGCTACTCTGGGATAACCATTACGATTAAGTGTACTTTGCGTAATGCGATGAATAACACCTAGATTATTTTTTATAAATTTTTTTTGTGTTTCTGAATATTGATTAAAAGATTTTCCATAGAGTTGATGTATCATTTTTGAAGCATAGCTTGAAGATGCTGCTGGTGTTGGTCGCTGTGGATGCATGGAAGTACCTGCACCTAGTAAAGCATTTGCCAAAGGGTCTTTGGATCGTTTGGGTCTTTTCTTTTCTTTTCTTTTCTTTACAATACGTTTCTTTTCTACTTTTTTAGGTATTTTCTTCTTTACAATTTTTTTGATTTCTTTTGTTGCATTATTGTCTTTTTTATTTTTTTGTGCAAAGTGTTTTTTACTTTGATCTAAAATTTGTTTTTTAATAGGTTCTGGAGTTATTTTTTTTTCAATAATAGGCTTTGGTTTTACTACTTTGACAATAGGCTTTGGTGCTAGTTTGGCTTTTGGCGCTAGTTTGGGTTTGGGAGGAGGTGTTACAATATTCTTTAGATTAAGACTTATTTTTTTCTCTTGTTTGGCTGTAGGTAAAAAAGTTATTTCTTTAAAATTAGTTGTAAAAAGCCATAAAATGAGTAAATGCAACAACAAAGAGAGCAATAATCCTTTCAGCGTTCTGATGGCTTTCTCCTCTTTATGCTCTTTATTGTATAATCCACGTTATTATAGCAACTAAGTATTATAAAGGGTTAACAACATGACATATGAACAAAGCACAATAGCCTTTCAAGAGGCATACAAAGTCATACCAGGAGGTGTAGATTCACCCGTACGTGCATTTTCTGGCGTAGAGGGAACACCACCTTTTATCAGCAAGGGAGAAGGTGCATATCTTTTTGATATTGATGAAAACAGATATATAGATTATGTACAGAGTTGGGGGCCTCTTATTTTTGGGCATGCTGATGCAGAGATAGAAGATTCTGTCATACAGGCTGTCAAGCGAGGTCTTAGTTTTGGTGCACCTACTACCGTAGAAACTGAACTTGCTCAAGAAATTATTTCTTTATTTGACAATATTGACAAGGTGCGTTTTGTATCTTCAGGTACAGAAGCAGTAATGTCTGCTATCCGTTTAGCACGAGGAGTTACGGGAAGTGACAACATTTTAAAGTTTACAGGATGCTATCATGGACATTCTGATTCATTATTGGTGCAAGCGGGTTCAGGGTTGGCTACTTTTGGTGCGCCATCAAGTCCAGGTGTTCCAGCAGACCTTACGAAACATACTTTGTTAGCAAAATATAACGATATAGCTTCTGTGGAACAATGTTTTAAAGATGCCAATGGTGATATTGCTTGTGTTATTATTGAGCCTATTGCTGGTAATATGGGGCTTGTGCCTGCTGATGAAGTATTCCTAGAAGGCTTGCGTGCCTTGTGTGATGCACATGGTGCTTTATTGATTTTTGATGAGGTTATGTCTGGGTTTAGAGCATCTCTAAGAGGAGCTCAGGGTATTTCGGCAGTGAAGCCAGATATGATTACTTTGGGTAAGGTTATTGGTGCAGGTATGCCTGTGGGAGCCTTTGGGGCATCATCAAGTATTATGGCATATCTTTCTCCAGAAGGAGCTGTATATCAAGCAGGGACACTTTCAGGAAATCCAGTAGCAATGGCAGCAGGGCTTAAAAGCCTTCAAAAATTAAAGGCAAATCCTTCACTTTATGTAGGGTTTGCCAATAAAGCCAATACTTTGATGGATGGTTTTAAAAAAGCTGCAAGTGCCGTTAACGTACCTATGGTGACAGAAGTACGAGGAAGCATGTTTGGCTTTTTCTTTTCAGATAAAGTAGTAAAAAACTTTGATGATGCACTTGCCAATGACTCTAAAATGTTTGCTAAATTTCATAAAGGAATGCTAGATAGAGGTATTTACCTAGCATGTTCTTCTTATGAAACAGGGTTTATTTGTGCTGCAACAACAGATGAAATGATAGCAAAAAGCATAAAGGCTGCATACGAAGTAATGGCAGAGATAAAGGGCTAAAAAATGTCAAATGAAGAGATAAAATTTAAAAAGATAGCAGATGCGGCAGATGGCTTGAGCCTAGGTATTTCCATAGTAGTGGCTGTACTTATTGGAGTAGCTATAGGTTTGGGCTTACGTAATCTTACAAATATGGAGTGGACATTGTGGATAGGTGTATTTATCGGTGTGGGAGCAGCGATATCGAATGTATATAAAGCATATATAAAACAAAAAAAATCATTAGATGAGCTAGCAAAAGACCCCAGATATACTTACAAGCAGGAACAGCAAGAGAAATATGATGCAGAGGATGAGGATGACAAGTATTAGAAAATTACTTCTAACACTTTTTATTGTTGATATAGGAATTGCTATACTTGCGCTATCTTTTTTTGATAAGACAGTTTTATTAAATATGCAAATAGGTTTTGTTTCTTCATCTTTGGTAATGATAGCATCTTTTTTGAGTTATAGGCGTATGGTAAATACAGGGGTGTTGTATGAAACACCTGATGTAAATGAACCTATAGATACCATAGATAAGCTAGAAGATCCTTATGACCTATATAGTGAAAATATAATAGAAGAAGAAAATAAACGCTCTTTCCCTGAGCTTATTAAAAACAGCAAAGCCTCACTCTCTATATATAGAATTTTGGCTTATGTTATATTGGTTTTTGGATTTTTTTACTTGAATAGGAATGCTTTTCTTTATCTTCCTGCCTACCTTTTGGCTTTAGGTTTAGCACCTATAGTGTTATTGGTTGTATTAGTAAAAAGCAAAAATGAAAAAGACTAACATTATAAAATTTACTAAATAAACTTGACAATAAGTGACTAAAGGTTGTATAATACTTTAAATTGAATACATTTTAGGAGTTATTATGAATATATTAGAGAAATTAACTAACCAAATGCAAGGCACTATAGAGTCAGCTGTTTCTTTGGCTTTGCATAATAAAAATCAAGAAGTCGATTCTATACATCTTATTTGGGCATTGCTTACAAATTCAGGTTCTATTTTGCAACAAGCATTCACAAAAATGAATGTAGATAAAGCCGCCATAGAATTAGAGACAAAAAGTATAGCAAATAAATTGCCATCTGTTTCATCTTTGACAAAAGAAAATATAAAACTTTCACAAAAATTAATGCAAACCTTGCAAAATGCAGAAGGCGTGATGACTGCTAATGGAGATCAGTACCTTGCCGTAGATACTTGGCTTGTAGCCAATACAGATGAAGCATTTATGATTGAAACACTTGGAAAATATATAGATATAAATGAATATAAAAAAACTTTACAGAGCATACGTGGAGGAAAAAGCATAGATTCTCAATCAGGAGATGAAACACTAGAAGCTTTGGCGAAGTATGGTGTAGATTTAAACCAAAAGGCATTAGACGCAGAACTAGATCCTGTGATAGGCAGAGATGAAGAAGTGCAGCGTATGATGCAAATTCTTATTCGTAAAACAAAAAATAACCCCATACTTATAGGTGAGCCTGGTACAGGTAAAACAGCTATTGTAGAGGGGCTTGCACAACGTATTGTCAATAAAGAAGTACCACTTAGTTTGCAAAATATGCGGGTGATTAGCCTAGATATGTCAAGACTTATTGCTGGAGCTAAGTATCGTGGTGAATTCGAAGATAGACTTAAGGCAGTAGTAGATGAGGTAAAAGAGGCAGCTAATGTAATTTTATTTATTGATGAGATTCATACCATTGTAGGAGCAGGAGCAGCTGAAGGTAGCATGGATGCTGCAAATATACTCAAGCCAGCACTTGCACGAGGAGAACTGCATGCCATAGGTGCAACCACGCTGAAAGAATATAGAAAATATTTTGAAAAAGATACCGCATTACAAAGACGTTTTCAACCTGTAAAAGTAGATGAGCCCAGTATTAATGAAGCATTGCAAATTCTTAGAGGGATTAAAGATAAGCTAGAAGCGCACCATAATGTAAATATTACAGATGCAGCTCTTGTGGCTTCTGCAAAGTTATCTGATCGCTACATAACGGATCGTTTTTTACCAGATAAAGCCATAGATCTCATAGATGAAGCTGCAGCAGAACTTAAAATGCAAATAGAATCTGAGCCAACAGATCTTGCAAAATCAAAACGCGAAATAAGCACACTTCAGGTAGAAAAAGAAGCCCTTAAAATGGAAGTATCTGATAAAAATACTTCACGCTTAAAAGAAATAGAAAAAGAACTAGCAGACCTAGATGAAAAACGTATGTCATTACAAAATAAGTTTGATAATGAAAAAAATGTTTTTAATGAAATAGCAGAAGTTAAGACAGTCATTGATTCTTTGAAAACACAAGCAGAACATGTTAAGCGCGAAGGTGATTTTAATAAAGCAGCCGAAATAGAATATGGGCAGATACCAGAACAAGAAGCAAAGCTTAAAGGTTTTGAAGATAAATGGACTCAAATGATGCTTGAGGGAACATTGTTGAAAAATTCTGTAGATGAAGAAATGATAGCAAATATCGTGAGTCGCTGGACAGGAGTATCTATCTCTAAAATGCTTCAGGGCGAAAAAGAAAAAATTCTTGCTATTGAGAGCATACTTAAAAAGGAAGTAGTAGGACAAGAAGAAGCACTTAAAGCTGTATCACGTGCTATTAAGCGAAACAAAGCAGGCTTAAGTGACCTCAATAGACCAATAGGGTCTTTTATGTTTCTTGGCCCAACAGGTGTAGGTAAAACACAAGTAGCCAAGACACTTGCTAAGTTTTTGTTTGACTCACAAAAGGCACTTATACGTATAGATATGTCTGAGTATATGGAAAAACATGCTGCTTCACGTTTGGTAGGTGCTCCTCCAGGATATGTAGGATATGAAGAAGGCGGACAGCTTACAGAGGCAGTACGTAGAAAACCATACTCAGTAGTACTTTTTGACGAGATAGAAAAAGCTCATCCAGATGTATTTAATACACTTTTGCAAGTCTTGGATGATGGACGCTTAACGGACAATAAAGGGGTAACGGTAGATTTTAAAAATACTATTATTATTATGACATCTAACATAGCCTCAGATAAAATTATGACAATTACAGACAAAGAAGAAAGAAGAAAAGCTGTTAATGATGAGCTCAAAAGAAACTTTAAACCAGAGTTTTTAAATAGACTAGATGAACAAGTCATCTTTAATCCCTTAGACTTGAATGCTATTACAAATATTGTAGATATTTTATTTCAAGATATTCAGGCTAAGCTTGCCCAAAGAGAGATAAGCATCACCCTTTCCAAAAATGCTAAAGCCTATATAGCTAAAGCAGGATTTGATCCAGTTTATGGTGCTCGCCCATTAAAAAGAGCTTTGCATGAAGTAGTAGAAGACAGGCTTGCTCAATTGATACTAGAAGACAAGGTTAAAGAAGGTTCATCTCTTGCATTTGATGTTGTAAATGAAGAGATTGAAGTCAGTATTTCTTAGTATAATATAGTTTTAAAATTGATTTTAATCTTTAGATTAATTATTTTGTATTTGATATCTTGATAACATTATCTGCTGAGACGGAACTTGCTTTGTTCTCTTCTTTTTGAATTTGTTTTTGTTGCTTGTTGTATTCTTTTTCTATACGTTTTTGTGTATTGACAAGTTCATCATTTCTAAGACTATCAAGTTCTTTTTGTAGGCTTCTGATTTTTTCATCTTTTATTTCTAGTTCTTTGATGTAATCCTCACAATTATATTGTATGACTGTAGTATAGTTGTTGACTTCTTTTTTGGGACGTATATTTGGACGAATAGGCTTATTGATTTGCTCAATAGGGCTTGAAACCTGTGTTACGTAATTGCTTTTATCTGCAATAATAATACTCGTTAACAAAAGAGAAGTAAGTAGTAATTTTTTCATAAAATATCCTCATGATTTTTATTATTATACACTGTCAAAAATTAACACTAGGTTTATATAATAGTATTTTGTTATAATCATTTATTCTAAATATACTCAAGGAGAATAAATGTCATTAGGTAAAAAAATGGGTGCTGAGTTTTTTGGTACGTTTTGGTTGGTTTTGGGAGGTTGTGGATCTGCTGTGCTTGCCGCAGGATTTCCTGAGCTTGGTATAGGATTTATGGGTGTCGCTTTGGCATTTGGCTTGACAGTACTTACGATGGCGTATGCTGTTGGACATATTTCTGGTGGGCACTTTAATCCTGCTGTGTCTTTTGGGCTTTGGTCTGCGGGTAAATTCGAAAGTAAGGAATTATTGCCTTATATTGCTGCACAAGTGATAGGTGGCGCTGTGGGAGCAACGGTACTCTATATGATAGCTTCGGGTCAAGCAGATTTTGTGGCAGGTGGTTTTGCCTCTAATGGTTTTGGAGAACTTTCTCCTGGTAAGTATAGTATGATGTCTGTTGTTATTACTGAGGTAGTTATGACCTTTATGTTTTTATTTATTATCTTGGGTGCTACAGACGAAAAAGCACCTGCTGGTTTTGCTCCAATTGCCATAGGTTTAGGATTGACACTTATTCATTTAATTTCTATTCCTGTATCAAATACTTCTGTAAACCCAGCTAGAAGCACAGCAGCAGCTATTTTTGCAGATACGGCTGCCATGGGACAGGTGTGGATATTTTGGTTAGCACCTATTGTAGGAGCAGTTTTAGCTGGACTAGTGTGGAAATACTTTTTTTCTACTTCTAAATAAGTAAGCATTCAAGTGTGAAAACACTTGAATCTTGCTCATGTTTTTCTTATTTTTTATAATTATCATACTTTCTCTATAGTCTTTTTGCTAGAATATAACAAATAATAAAGGGGTTTTCTATGACCAATATCGTTATTACGGGGTGCTCTACAGGTATAGGGCTTGAAACAGCTAAATATTTAGAAGATAAATTTGTAACAGTATATCCTACTGCACGCTATAAAAAAGATGTAACAATGCTTCAAAATCTTGGTTTTGAAAATGCTATGCAATTGGATGTTACAAAAGCAGAAAGTATTAAAGCTGTTATCGAAGAAGTCTTGAGCAAGGAAGGTAAAATAGACGTGTGGTTTAACAATGCAGGCTATGGACAACCTGCTGCTATGGAAGATATTACTACGGCCACTTTACGTAAACAGTTTGAGACAAATGTGTTTGGCTTACATGAATGTACTAGACAAATTATTCCTGTTATGCGCCAGCAAGGGCAGGGAAAAATCATACAACACAGTTCTGTATTGGGGATTACTTCCTTGTTTGGCAGAGGTGCGTATAATGCGAGTAAATATGCTATAGAAGGGCTCACAGACACACTAAGGTTAGAACTTAATGGAAGTCGTATTTATCCAGTATTGCTCAATACGGGACCTATTACAAGTAATTTTCGTCAAACAGCTCTAAAAAAATTAAAAGAAAATGTAGATATAGAAAATTCTATATTCAAAGCCAAATATCAAGCCAGTATTTCTGGTACATCTAAAAAAGTACCTTTCAATGAAGAGGCCGTATCGGTTGCAAGAGTAGTGCATAAAATCATATTAGCTAAAAAACCGAACCCACGATATTATATTACTAAGGCTACGTATTTATTGGGATATTTTAAGAGAATTTTGAGTACAACTTTACTTGATAAACTTTTGTTGAAAGTAGGATAAAAATGGATAAAATAAAAATAGGCGTTATTACGGCAAGTGATAGGGCATCACAAGGTATTTATGAAGATATCTCTGGTGTAGCAATTATGGATACAATGAAAGCATATTTACTTAATGATTGTGAGTATGAATATAAATGTATCCCAGATGAGCAAGAACTCATAGAGAGTACACTTGTGACACTTTGTCGTGATGAGAACTGTGATCTTGTTGTCACTACTGGAGGCACAGGGCCTTCTAAAAGAGATGTGACTACAGAAGCTACGGAAAATGTTTGTCAAAAGTTATTACCAGGTTTTGGGGAGCAGATGAGGGCGGTATCTTTGCAGTTTGTACCCACAGCCATACTTTCTCGTCAAACAGCAGGTATTTGTTATGACACTTTGGTGATTAATCTTCCTGGGAAGCCTAAGTCTATACGTGAGTGCTTGGATGCAGTTTTTCCTGCTGTGCCTTATTGCATAGATCTGGCAGGGGGACATTTTATGGAAGCCAATGAAGAGGTGATAAAAATTTTTAGACCCAAAGCAAAATAGTGATGAATATAGAATTTATAGAAGATAAACTAGGTGAAATCAATAAGGAACTAGAAAAAGAAGTTTTGTCTGTTCTTATGGATGAAAGTTTAGATAAAAAACAAACTAATTTGCGCATGAAACCACTAAGCTCTACCAGGCAAATATTGAATAATGCCTTAGATAGCATTAAAATGGTAGAGAAGCTTGGAAAAGAAGCATTAGAAAAATAAAAAAATCTTAAACATTTGCAGCTACTTTATATGTAGGATCATCTTCTTCATAAGAACAAAAAGGCCCTGCACTTGTAAGCATATTTTTACAGTCTTTTGATAAGTGCCTAAGAGTAAGTTTTTTATTTACTTTTTTATACTTATCTGTAATGGCATCTATAGCTTCAGCACCCGAAGAGTCCATAACTCTAGCATCTTTGAAATCAATAATTACTTCAGAGGGATCATCATTTACATCAAATTGTTCATTAAAAGATGTTACAGAAGCAAAAAAAAGTGGACCTTCAAGTTCATATATCTTTTTCCCTTCTGAATTTATAGAGGTACGAGAGAAAATTTTAGCATGTTCCCAAGCAAAGACAAGTGCAGATATGATGATACCTGCTATGACTGCTATGGCCAAATCTTCAAGCACGGTAATGATGGTCACAATGACAAGCACAAAAGCATCTGAGCGAGGCATATGTTTAATGCGCCTAAGAGAAGAAAATTCAAATGTCCCAATACTCACCATAAACATAATACCCACAAGTACAGCTACAGGAATAACAGCAATTACTCCAGAAAAACTAACCACCATAATAATAAGAAGTACTGCTGCGGTGAAAGAAGAAAGACGCCCCAGTCCACCTGAAGTAAAGTTAATAACTGACTGCCCTATCATTGCGCAACCAGCCATACCACCGAATAATCCAGAGCTTGCATTTCCTACACCTAGTGCTACACATTCTTTATTGCCAGAGCCACGTTCCCCTCCCATCTCATCAAGTACTGAAAGTGTTAGTAAAGATTCTATAAGTCCTACTAATGCCACAATGAGTGCAGTAGGTAAGATAATAGCCATCGAAGCCCAAGTAAAGAGTGCAGATACAGGCAGTACAAATGAAGGCATAGAAACATCTGAAAGGTCCGCAAGGTCACCTACTACTTTAGTGTCAATATGCATAAAGTAAGTTACAAGTGTCAATACAACAATGGCCACAAGCCCTGCGGGTACGGCCTTGCTTATTTTGGGCAAGAAATGCATCGTGGACATAGTAAGAAGGATAATGATGTACATAATGTAGTTTTCAGAAAAAGAAGCAGAGATAATTTCTATCCACCCAGAGTACAGCTCCATATTTTTAGGCGCAAGAAAAGGAAGCTGAGCCAAAGCAATAACAATAGCCAAGCCATTCACAAATCCAAAGAGTGCAGGCTGGGGTACAAGACGAATAAATTTACCCATTTTCATAAGCCCTATGGCTATCTGCATAAGTCCTGCTATGATAGAAGTTAATAAGATATAGTTGAGTATCATCATAGAGAGTGCTTCTGTATCTAGGTCTGGGTACATTTTTTTTACAGATAAGCCTAACCCTACAAATACTACAGCCACAGCACCAGTAGCACCAGATATCATACCAGGTTTACCCCCAATAATTGCAGTAATAAGCCCTATGATAAAAGCTCCATAAAGCCCAACCACAGGACTCACACCTGCGATAAATGAAAATGCTATCGCCTCAGGCACAAGTGCAACAGCAACTAATGCACCAGAAAGAACATCATTTTTGATGTTTTGTTTTGAATAATTTTGAATGTTAAACAAGGTTTTTCCTTATATTATATATGGACGGAATTTTACCATAAATTTATATTATATGTCTAACTTCAAGTCTGGGAGTTTTTCGTACAATTTTAAGTATTTTAGATTTACTTATTTAAGAGCTTTTCTACATACTTTGGTAAATCTGGTCTTAGTACAGACTCAAGAGGGATAGAGTTTCCTCTTTCATCTACAGACACAAATTTAAATTGTGCATTTGTAACTTCTGTATTTTCATAGGTAGTATGGTTAGTCACTTGTACTTCAACATTTATAGTGATAGAACTTTTTCCTAGAGCCACTATCTCTGTATAGATAATAAAAATATTGCCATTATAGATAGGCTGTTTAAAATTTATCTCAGAAACGTGTACTGTTACAGCTTTTCCTCTGATAATATTTTCAACAGCAATACTGGAAGCCTTATCCATTTTAGACATAACCCAGCCACCAAAAACACTCCCCTGATGATTAAGGTCAGATGGGAAAACTCTACCTTTAAGTGAAAGTTCTTTCATATTCTATCTCCTATTTATTTTCGTTTTTAAATGTATCATAAAATTTCTTAATATATAAATAATGGCTAGACTAGTTTAGAGGTTCTATTGTATAACAGAATTTATATACGATTATATCTCACTTGATATATAAAGAGGAATAGAAATGGAAAACGCGAAGTGAAAAAATTAAATTTAATACCCATTTTACTATTGGAAACAGTAATTATGTCATCTGTCATACAGGCAGAAGAGGTAGCGATTAATGGCAACGTGGGTGTCATGTCAAACTATATCTATAGAGGTATGACACAAACCAATGATAAAGCATCTGTAAACACTGGTATAAATATTTTTTATAATGGTTTTTACAGATGCTGGAGCAGCGGTTTTAACAGTAGACTTTGGTACAGATGATGATTTTGAGATAGACTACTTTGCAGGATATACAAACAGTTTGGGTATTTTTACTTATGATATGAATGTTTTTGTTGTAAGTTATGATGGAAGTACAGATCAAGCTACAGAAATTGCTCTTGGTCTATCATGGCCATGTAAAGTCATAGATGATATGACACTTGGTGTCACCTATGCAAAAGGCATCGATAAAGCTCCTGATAACTCCAATGTCAAAGCTAGTTATAATATAAATATTGCAACTCTGGATACAGATTATAATGATTACGACACGGTAGGTAAGGATGCAACCATAGGTATATCAAAATCTTTTCAGATAACTAGATACACGATCAATACTGCAGTCAAATATACTAATTTTTCATCCGACAATCTATATATAAAAGATCAGGATCATCTATATTTGACTGCTGAAATGATTTTTTAGTTTTTATATTAACTATTAATATTGGACAAATAAGCATAAAATTTGTAGCTATACCTATTCTCATTTAGGTTAAAATATTCTATACTAGTATAAAAGGAGTTAGTCATGAAAAAAGTATTAATCATTAACGCACATCAATTTTACGAAGGTTTTGCAGAAGGCAAACTCAATCAGACTTTGGTAGATGTAGCCAAAGAGTCTCTAGAAGAGGGTGCTTGTGAAGTACAAACAACCATTCTAGACAAAGGCTATGAGATAGAAGAAGAGATAGCAAAGCATGAGTGGGCAGACGTTATCATCACTCAAACCCCAGTGTATTGGTTCTCTACACCATGGATACATAAAAAGTACATCGATGAAGTCTTTACCGCGGCACTTATGCAGGGTAGAGTGGTTGTAGACGATGGTAGAACACGTGAAGATCCAAGTAAACAGTATGGTACTGGTGGCTTACTTGACGGGAAGAAGTTTATGATCTCTATGACTTGGAATGCCCCTTCAGATGCATTTTCAAGTGACGATCAATTTTTATATGAGGGTAAAAGCATAGATGATGCCTTTATTTGGCTCAATGCCAACTATAAGTTCTGTGGCGCAAACATATTACCTTCATTTGCCTGTCATGATGTCCTGAAAAATCCTGATATAGATAATGACATCATACGATATAAAGCACATCTAAACACTGTTGTTCTCT
>Ga0164313_10001566_pt1 | contig 20194 bp, 14 predicted proteins | sample GuaBasSedimGuay4_FD_113735 | JGI IMG/M metagenome (GOLD analysis project Ga0164313, IMG submission 113735) | Subseafloor sediment microbial communities from Guaymas Basin, Gulf of California, Mexico - Guay4, Core 4569-4, 0-3 cm | ecosystem: Environmental > Aquatic > Marine > Hydrothermal vents... | reverse complement strand
GTATAAAGTAGAAAGTATAAAGTAGAAAGTATAAAGTAGAAAGTATAAAGTAAGATTGTAACACGAACATAGTGAGTATGTAACCCTTGCGAAGCAAGGATGTAACACGGGCAAAGCGAGCACAATATGGATTATAAGGAAACCATAGATGTCCTTCTGGCTGATTTCAAGCAGGGGAGATTCATCTATGGAGAGAATTGTATGGGAGAGGTAGGTGATGCAGTTGCATCTTACGGAACAAAGGCCATCCTGATCAGGAACCAGTTTCCTGGAATCGACCCACTTCTGACGACCCTTCGTTCCTCCCTTCAGTTAGCCGGTGTTGAACTGATCCTGGAGAGCATTGATGTTATTCGTCCCAATGCGCCTGAAGAGGATTTGTTACGGACAGCCAAATTCCTAAAAGAGACCCAACACGATGTGGTGATTAGCATGGGCGGAGGCAGCACCATCGATGCAGTAAAAGCAGCTATTGTTTTGGATGTTCTGGGTGGCGAGATCGAGGATTACTTCGGCGTGGGAAAGGTTACCGAAACACTTGAAAAAATGGAGAAGATTCTTACCCCCCATGTGGCCATCCAGACAGCAGCCAGTTCTGCGGCTCACCTTACGAAATATTCAAATATCACCAACCTGGAGACCAGTCAGAAGAAGTTGATCGTTGATGAAGCCATCGTGCCGCAGGTACCGGTATTCGACTACGCGGTTACTTATGAGGCACCCCCCGACCTGACACTGGACGGTGCCCTGGATGGAATGTCCCACAGCCTGGAAGTCTACTTTGGTTCAGTTGGGAAGCCTGTGTATGATAAGGCCAGAGAAATTGCATCCATCTCCATATCACTGGTGGTAAACAACCTCCCACGGGTAATCAAAGATCCCTCTGATCGCGAAGCCCGGAATGCTCTCTGTGCTGCCACCGACCTGGGAGGCTACGCCATTATGATTGGTGGAACCAGCGGAGCTCACCTGACCAGCTTTTCACTGGTGGACCTACTGTCCCATGGCCGTGCATGCGCCCTGATGAACCCATACTATGCTATTTTCTATGCCCCTGCCATCCTGGAGCCACTGAAGGTACTGGGATCCATATATAAAGAAGCGGGATACAGCGCCAGGGACTTCAATTCACTGGAAGGCCGGGAACTGGGCATTGCCTTTGCAGAAGCCATGATCTCTTTCGCAAAGAGTATAGATTTTCCAACTTCACTGGGTCAGATTGATGGTTTTGGAAAGGCGCACATTGTACGAATTCTTTCAGCTGCCAAAAATCCCCAGCTTAGATCCAAACTGGAGAACATGCCAGTCCCACTTACTTCCAAACTTGTAGATGAGTATATGGGGTCCATTATAAAGGCCGCTGCATCGGGCGAATTAGAAACAATCAAGAGCCTTTAAGAGGAAGTCAACCTGGCTTTCAGTTATTGATTTGCATAAATTTTTCCGCCTGTTTGACCATATGAGCTGAGCCCACAAAGAATGGAATCCGTATGGCCTTTTTTTTATTAAGTTTGCCCACGCAAAAGATCATGATAGCAAATCAATATCCAGCTCATCCCCATTTCCCCGAACTCATCCGGGCCCTTGAGGAAGAAAACATCGGTACGCAGCACCTGGAAGGCCTTACAGGTTCTTCCAGATCAGCGCTTATACATGCCTGCCTGAACGAGCTGAAGGGGCCACATCTGATACTGTTTAGCGACAAAGAAGAGGCGGCATATTTCTACACCGATCTGGTCACATTGGATGGCTCGCCCGATCGAACGCTGTTCTTTCCCTCTTCTTACAAGCGTTCGGTACAGTACCAGCAGACCGATGAAGCCAATATAATCACACGTACGCAGACACTCAGACGGCTATCTGAAAGGAGGGTGGCCAGCTTCATTATCTCTTATGCTGAGGCATTGGTAGAGTCTGTTATAACAAAACAGCAGCTGAGTAAAACCACCCTTGAATTGAAGCAGGGTGAGAAGATCGACATGGCGTTTCTTGAGGAGATACTGCAAACCTACGATTTCCAGCTGGTCGATTTTGTAAATGAACCCGGTCAGTACTCCATACGTGGAGGCATTGCAGATATCTTCTCCTTTGCATCGAGTCACCCCTGCCGTATCGACTTTTTTGATGATGAAGTGAACTCCATCAGGATCTTCGATGCAGATTCCCAGCGCTCCATTGAGACGGTAAAAAAAGTAAATGTAATCCCCAACATCCAGTGGGAGCACGAAATGGGGGAAAAACGGATCTCATTTCTTGAGTATATCCCATCTGGAACCACCCTGTGGGCAGATAACCCGGAGCTAATCACAGATCAGATTCAGTCTCTCTTCGAAAAGACTGAGTTTGATGCTGATTCTGACCGCTACATCGATAAAACCAAGTTCCTGAAGAGCGGTAAAGAAATCAAAAACCAGATGGAAAACTTCCGGCAGATATTGTTTGGGATTTCCTACAAGGGCAAGGAGAGAAAAACATGGCGTTTCAACACAGCGCCTCAACCCGCCTTTCAGAAAAACTTCGACCTGCTCACCTTACATATGAAGGAGTCTGCCACCGAAGGTTACACTAACTTTATTTCGTCTGACAATGAGAAGCAGTTGGAGAGATTGCGCTCCATATTTAACGAAATAGATCCCGAGCTCCAATACCAGGTGGTATCCCAAACCCTCCATGAAGGATTTATGGATCATGATATGAAGATCTCCTTTTATACGGATCATCAAATCTTTGATCGTTACCATAAATTCAGGTTCCATGACCGGTTCAGCCGAAAGGAGTCGGTATCTGCAAAAGAGCTGATGGGTCTCAATCCGGGAGACTACGTGGTCCATGTGGATCATGGAATAGGGATCTTTGGCGGATTGGAGAAGATCGATGTTAATGGCAGGATACAGGAAGCCATTAAGCTGGTTTACAAGGATAAAGATGTGCTTTATGTGAATATTCACTCCATGCACCGCATCTCCAAATATAAGGGGAAGGATACAGGTCCTCCGAAAATCTATAAACTGGGGACCGGGGCCTGGCAGAAGTTAAAGAGCAATACGAAAAAGAAGGTACAGGACATTGCCAGGGAGTTGATTCTTCTCTATGCGCGCAGAAAAGAGCAAAAGGGCTTTGCCTTCTCTGCTGACACCTATCTTCAGAAGGAGTTGGAATCATCCTTTATCTATGAAGATACACCTGACCAGCTAAAAGCCACTGCCGATGTAAAAGATGGCATGGAAGCCGGCTTCCCCATGGACAGACTGGTCTGCGGGGATGTGGGATTCGGGAAGACAGAAGTGGCCATAAGGGCAGCTTTCAAAGCAGTGACTGACAGCAAGCAGGTGGCCATCCTGGTCCCAACCACAATTCTTGCATTGCAGCACTACAATACATTCAGAGAGAGGCTCAAAGATTTTCCCTGTACAGTCGACTATCTGAGCAGATTCAGAAGCACAGCAGATCAGAAACAGATCATCTCCAAACTGAAGATGGGTGGGATTGATATCATCATTGGCACCCATAAACTGGTGGGAAAGGATATAGTATTCAGAGATCTGGGTTTACTGATTATCGATGAGGAGCAGAAGTTCGGGGTGAGTGTGAAGGAGAAATTAAAACAGATCAAGCTGAATGTGGATACCCTTACTTTAACTGCCACCCCTATTCCCAGGACCCTGCAGTTCTCATTGATGGGATCCCGCGACCTCTCTATTATCAATACCCCTCCACCCAACCGTCATCCCATTATCACAGAGCTTCACCCCTTCAATGAGGAGATCATTAAAGAGGCCTTAGAATACGAGGTGAGCCGGGGTGGACAGGTTTTCCTGATCCATAACCGGGTACAGAATATCATGGAAATCAAAGAGATCGTAAATCGATTGCTCCCCGGGATCAGAGCTGTAGTGGCACACGGTCAGATGGATGGCAGGAAGCTGGAATCGGTTATTCTCGATTTTATGCAAGGCGATTACGATGTGCTCATTGCCACCACCATTGTCGAATCGGGCCTGGACATTCCCAATGCCAATACAATAATTATCAACAACGGTCAGAACTTCGGATTAAGTGATCTGCATCAGCTCAGAGGCAGGGTGGGTCGTTCCAATAAGAAGGCATTCTGCTATATTTTTGCACCCCCGATTACCCTGCTCTCCCAGGAAGCCCGACGGCGGCTCAAAGCGGTAGAGGAGTTCTCGGCCCTGGGAAGCGGTTTTAACATCGCTCTTCAGGATCTGGACATCAGAGGAGCAGGTAACCTGTTGGGAGCCGAACAGAGTGGGTTTATTGCAGATATGGGTTTCGAAACCTACAACAGGATCCTGAATGAAGCCATTACCGAGCTGAAGGAGACGGAGTTTAGCAACCTCTATGACACCAAGCCCTCCCCAGGCTCCGAAGAGACTCAGTTTCTATCTGATTGTCACATCGATACCGATCTCGAACTGTTGTTTCCCGATAGTTATATCTCCAACATCAGTGAAAGGGTCGAATTATACAGAAAACTGGATGCTATTAGGGATGATCAAGGCCTGAAGGAATTCCGGAATATGCTTCTCGACCGGTTTGGTATTCTTCCCATCCCATCAGAAGAATTATTGAAAGTTGTAGAGCTTAGATGGCAGGCCCAACACAGTGGTGTTGAAAAAATAGTGTTGAAAAAGAGCGTCCTGATTACGTATTTTGTAAACAATCCTGCTTCTCCTTTCTATAGCTCCTCGAAGTTTAAAGAGGTGATTGGGAATATTCAGGCTAATCCTGGCCTCTTTCGAATGCGGGAGGATCAGGAGAGACTGAGTCTGAGAAGCGACCAAGTTAATTCTGTACAGGAGGCCTTTGCCATACTGCAGAAATTAAGTAACGGCTAACGCAAATGAACCTAGTTCTTGACCTGGGAAACAGTTTCGGTAAAATTGCAGTATGCGAAGATAAACAAGTTATCGAGTCCGCTACTTATGAGAAAATTTCCAGCCGGGAGATTGCCTATTTTCATACCCGCTACAAAGAGCTGAGGGGAGTTATAATCTCTTCAGTGGTAAACTATTCCAGGGAGATCATCGATTACCTGGGTAATCTCTATAACCTTTGCATTGAACTTGATCCATCGACCTCTATTCCACTTGTAAACCGATATCGCACACCCGATACACTGGGTTATGACCGAATCGCTGCTGCAGTGGGAGCGTATACTATTTACCCTGAAACCAACGTTCTGGTCATAGATGCCGGAACGGCCATCACCTATGACATTGTTACATCTGAAGGCGAATTTATGGGGGGAAACATTTCACCGGGACTGGAGATCAGGTTTAAATCACTGAACAAGTATACCACCCGGTTACCTCATCTGGAGCGCCCCGAAGAAAAACCACCCCTGGTGGGTAGCAGCACAAGGGAAGCCATTCAATCGGGTATCGTAAACGGTTTATTGTTCGAAATTGACGGGTTTATAAAAACAATTAGCCAGGAGTACCCTCAACTACAGGTAGTATTGACTGGCGGAGATGCGAATTACTTTGTTGGAAAGCTAAAAAGTAGCATCTTTGTGGACCTTAATCTGAACCTGATCGGACTTAACAGAATATTGGAACACAATGCAACTGAAGATATATAGATACTTATTTATTACTTTTCTTGTCGCCTTCTCAGTTACCTGTCAACTTCACAGCCAGTTCAGCACCTATTCGCCCTACACCCGCTTTGCGCTTGGCGACCTGGCAAAACCTGGACTGGGTCAGAATCAGGCCATGGGAGGAACAGGACTGGCCATACACAGTGCAAACAGGATCAATCCATTGAATCCTGCTTCATTCGCGGCACTGGACAGCACATCGGTATATTTTGATTTTGGATTCAACAGCTTTCACAATCAGTACAAAACAGAGGTGTCGTCAAATAGTTGGTGGAACATGAACCTGCACCATGTGGCTTTTGCGAGCTCCGTGGGTAAACACATGGGGTTTTCTGCCGGAATCCTTCCCTACAGCAGCATTGGGTATAACATCAAGCAGGAGTTTGATGATTACCTTCACGGAGAGGCGCTGGACACCTATTACAACGGGGATGGAGGAATCATGAATTTTTATGTGGGTACCTCCCTTAAACTGTGGAAACGCATTTCGGTGGGTGTTACCATGAACTATCTGATGGGAAAACTTACCCGGGAACGATCCGTCCTGTTCCCCATGAGTTCGCAATATTCAAGTGTCTCGTCTGTAGAGAATTTTGACCTTAGAAAACCTGTGTTCACACTTGGTCTCCAATACCATGAAGTATTCAGCGACAAATTCTTCCTAACCCTGGGGGGGGTCTATGATTTCAAAGCAAATGCCAACTCTGAGCTTCAGTATACTGTAAATAACCAGATTCTTCCATACGAACCTGCATATATTAATGATTCGACGTTAATCGACCCAAACTATGTGCTGGGAGAGGACACTACATTAAGGAAATTCACCATCCCCCAAAAGATAGGTATGGGATTTGCCGTGGGAATTCCCAATAAACTGACCTTGACGGGTGATTTCTACATGCAGGATTGGACGGGTTCTTCCACAGGTGAAAAGCATTACACTACAAAATCCAACTCAGTGCATCTTGGCACAGAGTATATTCCCGATCACCAGGCCATCAGGGGTTATCATAAACTCATCACCTACCGGCTGGGTGGATATTACACCAACTATTATTTAGTGGTCAATGATTATCAGCTGACAGACTATGGCATAACATTTGGAGTAGGGTTACCGATAAAAACTTTAAAGTCAAGCATTAATCTAGCTTTCACTGCTGGTACCAGAGGTACAACAGACTACAATTTAGTGAAAGAAAATTATGGAATTATTACATTTAATGTAACTTTGCACGATCTTTGGTTCCGAAAACGGAGATTTGATTAAACCATGAAAATTTTGAACGGTATGAAAACGAAAGCCCTCAAATCCATCTTATTGGCGACTTTTTCCCTTTTGTTTGTCCTACCTGCTATTTCACAAAAAGGAATCGAGGACGGATCAAAATATGGGAAGGGAAAGGACAGTATAAACTGTATAAAAAACCTATCTCTCTACAGGGAATTTTTCAAACACAACAACTATAAAGACGCCATTAGCCCATGGCGTGGTGTGTTTAGCGAATGTCCCGCATCAAGTGAAAAAATGTTCGTGGAGGGGATCTCCATGTACAGGGTATTTATAGAATCTGCCGGTAATGCAAATCGTAAAGAGGAATTGATAGATACTATGCTGTTGATCTACGACAGGCGAATGGAATACTTTAAGAGCCGGGCAGGTAGCATCATGGGCCGCAGGGGCATTGATCTGTTGCGTTACCGTAGAGTGGATGGTGAAGGAAGGCTCAATGTAGCGGCACTGGAAGAGGGATATGCAAATCTGAAAGCGAGTATTGAGAAAGAAAAAAGTAAATCCAGGGATGCCGTAATGGTTACCTTTATCAACGCTAGTATCTCACTTAACAAAGCCGGTGTGGTCGATGATAATCAAGCCATTAATGACTATTTTGATGTAACAGCAATCATTGATCCTTTGCTGAAGAAGAGTTCACGTTGGCCCAAAGCGAAAGCAAATATCGACGAACTGATGATTAGCAGCGGGCTCCTGACCTGTGAAGCACTCAACGGATATTTTGAACCGCAATTTGAGGCCAATAAGGAGGATAAAGATTTCCTGAAAGAGGTAATCAGGTTTTATACCGCTTCCGGATGTGACAGGTCTGATCTTTATGTGGCTGCCTCGGAGCAGATGTATGTAATTGATCCCGGACCAGAATCTGCCCATCAGCTGGCTATCCTGTTTATCTCAAAAAGCGACTTTCAGAAAGCTGCAGCCTATTTGCAGATGGCTGTAATCGGGTCGGATCTTGACAATGATACCAGGGCCGATTGGTTCTATGAGCTGGCAGTTGTGAGCAGTGCCAACAAAGACTATTGTGACGCTATTGTATATGCCAGTGAAGCCATAGCCCGCAAAAGCAACCATGGCAAAGCTTATATTACATGGGGAGATGCCATTATTGCATCAAGAGATAACCTGGGTGATGATTTTGAAAAACGTACCGCATTCTGGGTTGCTGCCGATAAATATGCGAAAGCTAAATCTGTAGATCCCTCTGTGGCTTCAGATGCAAACAAAAGGATAAGCGACTACGCATCTCAGTATCCCAACAACGAAGAGGTATTCTTCAGAGATATGAAAGATGGTGACTCTTACCAGGTAAAAGGATGTATCAACGAATACACCACCGTTCGCTCAAGGAAGTAAATGCATAAAAACATTCATTCAAAGGGTACTCCAACAGGGTATCCTTTCGGAGTGGCTTTTTATTATCTTTGCAACCATGTGTCGCTCCATAGGATACTTTACCGGAACATTATTGATGTTGTCCCTCCTCCTTCTGGGGTGTGAAAACGACATTGAGCGCATCAATATGTTGACAGAGCAGTCGGAGATCCCCATCCTGAAGAGTAAAAATATTGAGGTGATCTATAGCGACTCAGCAAAAGTGAAGGTACATATCATTGCCCCAGCTTATCAATCCTTCCCTGATGTAGAGCGTCCCTATGATGAATTTCCTGAAGGGATGGAGGTCTATTTCTACGATGATTCCATGAAAATCGAATCGGAGATCAGGGCTGACTACACCATCTATTATCCACAGGAGAAACTCTGGCATGCCACGGGCAATGTGATTGCAAGACGCCTGGACAACGGAGATGCACTCAATACAGAAGAGCTGTTCTGGGATATGGAGAGTGAGATTATCTATTCGGACTCCTACACCAGGGTACACAACGAAGAGAATATTCTTTATGGGAAAAAAGGATTTAAATCCGATCAGAATTTGTCCAACTGGCAATTGATCGGTTCAAGTGGAACCATAAATGTTCAGGATGAAGAGTAATGTTTCAGGTTTTTTTGAAGTGATCTGGTTTGTCCTGGGAGGTCTTATGCTATTTATGGCGGTTGATGTTACTTTAAACACAGGGGTTGGGGATAGCTGGCATTACTTCCTTTTTTCAATTCTTTCTTTTGCTATGTATTTTTTCAGAAGACGAATGAGAATCTCACGCCGCTAGACTATGAATTATCTCATTCTAATTATTCTCATACTGGTATCTATCCTGTTCTCAGCATTCTTCTCAGGGATAGAGATAGCATTTATATCAGCCAATAAACTGAGAATTGAGATCGATAAGAAACAGAAAAAGATCTTTGCAGGAATAGTAAGCTACTTCAACAAATACCCTTCGCGATTTATAGCAACCATGCTGGTGGGAAATAATATCTCCCTGGTTATCTATGGTATGACTTTTGCCATGCTGCTAAAAGAACCCATCCATAATATGTTAGGTAATAGTTCTGAAGCCCTGGTCCTGTTGATTCAAACCCTGATCTCCACACTTCTTATCCTGCTTACTGCTGAGTTTCTGCCTAAAACCCTGTTCCGACTCAATCCAAATAATTCACTTCGGTTGTTGAGTATTCCGATCATGGTGTTTTATACACTCCTTTATCCCATTACGCTGTTTACGATTGGCATCTCAAATTTTACCATGAAATACCTTCTTCGTGTAAGGCCCGATACCCAATCGGCCGAACCGGTATTCAGCAAAGTGGATCTGGACCATCTGCTTACCACAGTAAAACCCGAACAGCATACATATGGTGAAGAGATCGAAGAGTTAAAGATATTTAAGAATGCCCTGGAATTTTCTGGTCTGAAGGTGAGGGACTGCATGATCCCCCGGACAGAAGTAATTGCATTGGAAATAGAGTCTTACGAGAAGGATTTGTCGCAACGATTTATTGAATCCGGACTCAGCAGGATTCTGATTTATGAAGAAACCATCGATAATGTGATCGGATATGTGAACTCCAAAGATCTCTTCAGGAAGCCCGATATGATCAAATCACATCTAATACCCATTAAGATTGTTCCAGAGACACTGGCAGTAAATAGTTTGCTTACCGGCTTTATCAAAGATGGGAAAAGCATTGCACTTGTGGTGGATGAATTTGGTGGGACATCGGGGCTGATAACCACCGAAGATATTATTGAGGAGATCTTTGGCGAAATTGAAGATGAACACGATACTAGTGATCTTGTGGATGAGAAATTAGAGAACGAAAAGTATCGATTATCGGGCCGTCTTGAGATCGATTACCTGAACGATAAGTACTTTCTGGCGATTCCAGAGTCGGAAGAGTATGATACCCTGGCGGGTTATATCATTTTTCATTACGAAAGTATACCCGCAAAAGACACCTCCGTTGAACTGGATAACTTCCTGATTACCATAACAGATGTGAGCTCAAATCGCATCGAAGAAGTTGAGCTTACTGTGATCCACTCCTGATCAGGTAATTTTCATTCATTCTATTTTTATTAAACCTCTAATTATTACTATATTCGTACGCTCAAATTTTGAGGTATACAAATAGTTAAACAGATATTTATAAATGGCCACATTACAGAATATTAGGAACAAGGCAGGATTTTTGATCGCTATCGTAATTGGACTGGCACTTTTTGCATTCATTCTTGGAGATATGATGGGTTCAGGATCATCCTCCCTCGGAAAGAAATCTGTTGCAGAGATCAATGGCAAAGGGATTGGGGTGACAGATTATATGAATCGTGAAAAAAATCTTCGTGAATTTTACCAGTTAAACGCTGGTGGTCAGTCATTGGATGCGGAGATGGAAAAACAGATTCAGCAGGAGACCTGGAGAAGACTCCTCAGGGAAACCATTATGGAGGACTCCTATGAGAAACTCGGGATCTACGTAAGTGCAGACGAACTGAAGACCATGGTCACCGGTGATCAGACCATGGGATTAAATGGTAATCCGGCTTTAAGCGAGCCACACCCAATTATACGTCAGATGTTCTCCAATCCGGAAACCGGACAACTGAACCGTGCTGTGATGACCAACTATTTCAATGCGCTGGACAATCCCCAGTTTGAGCAGGAAAAAAAGCGCTGGTTGTTTATCGAGAAGGAGATTGTGGATGAGAAAATGAACGAGAAGTATTTCAGCATGGTTAAAAAAGGCATGCAGCCCTCATCACTTGATCTGAAAGATCATATAACAGAGACAGGCAAGAGCACCGATTTCGCCTACATCTCCAAACCATTTTCTGAGGTAACCGATGAGGAGATCACCTTTACCGAATCGGATGTAAAGGCCTATTATAAACTTCACCAGCAGAATTATAAGCAGGATGCCTCAAGAACATTTCAGTATGTGGTTTTTGAAGTGGTCGCCAGTGAACAAGATATTGAAAATGCCAGGTACCATTCATCGCAGACAAAAGTTGAATTTTCCAGGGTGGAAGCTGATGAAATTCCCAGATATGTCAATGGAACTTCCGATGAGCCTTTCGATACCAGATTTTATACCTATGAGGATCTTTCCCAAATCATCAAGGATTCGGTATACAATGCCTCAGAGGAATTCATATTAGGGCCATATGAGGAGAATGATTCCTACAAACTGGCTCGTGCCTACAATGCTCAAATGCGACCCGATTCAGTGAGGGCAAGGCATATTCTGCTCTCGCTGCAGGCATATGGAGGAAACAGGCAGATGATGAACCACCTGGCTGATAGCCTGAAAGGGGTCATTGAAAACGGAGGAAATTTTAACCAGTTAGCACTGGAATATTCGGCAGACGAGGGCAATCGCGCCATTGGGGGTGACCTGGGATGGTTTAAAGAAGGAAATATGGTGACCGCTTTCAATGATGCCTGCTTTGAAAACGGTACAGGAGATGTGGTAACGGCTGAAACACAATTCGGTACCCACGTTATTAAAATTGAGAGCCAGAGTCGTGAAGTACGTAAAATTCAGGTTGCCGCCATTGTGCGGAATATATTTGCCAGCGACGAAACCAACCAGGACTACTATAACCGTGCTGTCAAGTTCAGAGGCAAAGCCACCGACCTGGAAAAGTTCACAGAACAGGCCCGTGAATTTGGTCTGGATCCCAGATTCGCACCCAACATTACCAGAGATCAACAAACCATCCCTGGTCTTGATGATCCAATTCAAATTACCAAATGGGCCTATGGTGCTGATCTAAACAGTGTGAGCAACATATTCAGTCAGAGCGATGACAAATATATCATTGCAGTGCTCACAGAAGCAAGGGAAGAAGGTTATGCCAACCTGGATAATGTTCGCGCAGAGATTACTCTGGCAGTTAAGAAGAAGAAGAAGGCTGAGAAGCTGGTGAGTATATTAAATGAACAGCTTGCAGGTGTAACTGATCTGACCCAGTTTGGTATCAACAACAATCAAAATGTGGGCGAAGCCACCCAGGTAAAGTTTGCCAATACCTACGTTTCAGGCATTGGACTCGAACCCTACATTGTTGGAGCATCCATGTACCTTCCCATGGACCAGGTTTCACAGCCCATGATCGGAGAGAGTGGTGTATTTGTAATATCAGTGACCAATCGTGCCGAGCCAACTACCCCCCAGGAAGATGAGAATGCAGTCAGATCAAGGCTCAGATACAGCATCGAATCCAGGAGTAATTTTGAAGCTTATAATGCACTGCTGGATGCAGCCAATGTTCAGGACAATAGACTGGACATGTTCTACAACTAGCTGCAGGTTATCGTTTTCTCGCTGCACCCAGCTTCGCTGGCTAAGGCTTCGAAACCCGATAACCTTCCGCAGAACAAAAATTTATTAATAGATAGGGCGCCCATGCGGGCGCCCTTCTTTTTTATACAAATCATGTGGGAAAAATCCTTTCGGAATGCCTAAATTAGGTGCCTATAATTTGTTGTGAAGCAACGAATTTAAGCACCGTTTTGGGTATTCCGGAAAGGACTTGTTAATCCACATTGTCATGCAGATAGCTGTTATCTGACCGCAACTTTGGACCGCCCTCCCCGTCACTTCCCTCATCGGTGAGGCGATAGCGTGAAACTTCCTGGTCCTCGGAATGCTTCTTCTGTTCTATGGGAATCTTCTTGCGTACATAAGCGGGAATATTTTCCATCTCCTCAATCTCATCATCTTCCCGGCTACTCAGGTATCCCCGCTCCCTCAACTTCTCATGGGTTTCCCGAAGGTTCTTTACCCTTTCTGCCATTTTCTTCTCCTTATCTTCAGGATCGACCTCCTCGGACTGATCCATCAGTATATACTCTTCTGCATCTTCCTTATTCTTCACACCGAACTCCAATGAAGACTGCGAAGAGATCACATTGGAACCAGATTCTTTAATCCCCTGGTCATGCCCCGTATCACGAAGAGGCACAAAATGTTTCTGCTTCTTGCCCACATAAAGTTCAGGAATGCTATTCATCCTGAATCCGGTGGCAATGATGGTCACACTGATCTGCTCGCCCAGTGCATCGTCTTTGCCCATTCCCCAGATCAAAGTGGTATCACGCGAAGATGCACTTACTACATAGTCGGTGATTTCGGAGATTTCATCCATGGTGATCTCTTCCGATCCTGAGGTTATATTCAACAGTACACTCCTGGCTCCGGCGATGTCGTTATTGTTAAGCAAGGGAGAGGTGAGCGCTTCAGCTATGGCCTCCTGGGCACGGTTCTCTCCTGTAGCGGTGGCCGAACCCATAATAGCCACTCCACTGTTATTCATCACAGTCTGAACATCTGCGAAGTCCACGTTTATATAGCCGTGTACTGTGATAATCTCTGCAATGCCTTTGGCTGCTATGGCCAGTACATCGTCGGCCTTTTCAAATGCGTTGCTCACCTTCAGATTTCCGTAGATCTCCCGAAGCTTTTCATTGTTAATCACCAGCAGGGAGTCCACATGATCCTTCAGCTCATTAATTCCCTCTATGGCCTGGTTAATGCGGTCCGGACCTTCAAAACGGAAAGGAATGGTGACTATGGCAACAGTCAGTATTCCCATCTCCTTGGCAGTACTTGCAATTACCGGAGCCGCACCTGTTCCGGTACCTCCCCCCATACCGGCAGTAATAAAGACCATATTGGTATTGCTGGATAATACGTCTTTGATCCGGTCTATGCTCTCTGTGGCCGCTTCCCTACCAATATCAGCTTTACTTCCTGCACCCCGGCCTTCAGTAAGTCTGTCGCCAAGCTGAAGCTTCACAGAAACAGGGCTGTTATGAAGTGCCTGAGCATCTGTATTGCATACCACAAAGTTCACATCCTTGATGCCTTTCTTATACATGTGGTTCACTGCATTGCTTCCACCTCCTCCAACTCCAATCACTTTGATTAAGGATGACCGCTCTGGCGGCAGATCAAAATTCATTAAATCTTCCATGGTTCCTTATTTTTCTACATTTTCACATCAGTCTCATCAAAAATATCGCTCAGGGTATTCTTCAGGCTCTCCAGAATTTTGCCCTTCCTTAGGCTTTTCTTAACCTTTTTCTCCTCTTCCTGCACAGGTACAAACTGATCCTCTACCTCTACAGCTGACTTGATAACCATCTCCTCCTCTTTTTCTTCATAATACTCGAGCCCTTTTATCAGTAGGCCCACAGAGGTGGAAAACATGGGCTGGTTGATCTCTTGGATGGAATCGGCAGCCATTTTATCGCCCGGAAAACCAATGCGTACATCCATGCCTGTTTTAAATTTCACCAGCTGGTTGAGATGTTTTAACATGGATCCGCCTCCTGTTAATACGATCCCGGCACTGAGCTTATCCATATAACCTGAATTCTCAATTTCAAAGGTTACCGCATCAATAATCTCCTCCATACGGGACTGTATAATATAAGCCAGGCTCCTGAAGCTAATCTCTTTAGGATCTCTTCCTGAAATTCCCGGGATGGTTACGACCTTATCCTCCTGGGCCAGGTCACCAAGCGCCGATCCAAATTGGAGCTTCAGGGACTCGGCCTGCCTTTGGAGTATGGCACAACCCTCCTTAATATCCCTTGTAATCACATTACCTCCAAACGGAATCACTGCTGTATGCCGGATCACGTCGTCATAGTATACTGCCACATCGGTGGTACCTCCCCCAATATCCACCAGTGCAACACCCGCCTCTTTCTCATCTTCGGTAAGTACGGCTGCACTGGAAGCCAGAGGTTCCAGCACCAGTTGTTTTACATCCAGGCCCACCCGGTTAATGCATTTCTCAATGTTCCTGGCCGATGAAATCTGGCCAATCACAATATGAAAATTGGCTTCCAGACGTTTCCCGAATACGCCTATGGGATTTTTCACACCTGTTTCATTATCAACGATGTAGCTCTGGGGGAGTACATGAATGATCTCCTCTCCCACATCCACAGGGATTTTATACATATCGTCGATCAGGTGCTGTACATCCTCCTTTGTAATTTCATCGTCGTAGGTATCTCTGTTAATATACCCCCTGTTCCGTACCGATTTGATGTGTTGTCCTGCGATCCCCACGAATACCTCATTGAAATTAATTCCAGATTGCTCTACTGCTTCGGAGGTTGTGGTCTGGATCGCATTTACGGTCTCCTCGATATTCAGGACGACCCCTCGTTTGACACCCTTGGACGGGGTCTGACTGATTCCCAGGACTTCCAGCTTGCCCAGGTCATTCAACCGTCCTACCAGGCTTACGATTTTGGTCGTGCCGATATCCACCGCAGCTACGATTTTTTCATTTGTTGCCATAGTCTTAACGTTTAGTACATATAACTTGATTTGTATATTTTAAATTGATGGTCCCGTAATTATTCCATCCATACCTGGATAGTCCTTGCTTGTAAAGCAGTTCAAGATTCCTCAGTTTTATCTCCCACTTCTCAAAACCTCCCATCAGAATGTGATGAGCCCCCACCCTGGGAATCAATTCATATTCACCGGCCTTGTTTACATATATCTGAACAATTTGCTCTTTCCATAAGGGGTGTTCAGAGAGATAACTGCAGAAAATGAAAATCTCTCCAAGCTGGACATTCGCTTCCCTGTCTCTTTCCGGGAAAGGAATATTTCCTGATGCAAGCAGGATCAATGGGGTATACTGCTCCGATAGTGGTAACATTTTTCCTTCTGTATCGAGATAGAATCCCCTCTTTCCCTCGGGCATGATCCTCACAAGAGGAACCCTCTGCTCCACATTAACCTCGAGTCTTCCCGATATGTCGGTACTAACCTCGGCATTTCTGATGTAGGAATTTTTCTCCAGAGTGGTTTCCAGCTGCCTGGTGTTTATTTCATCTATTGGATACCCCTGTATCTGAAAATCACCCTCTTCAAGAATGTTTCGTATATCGGCTCGGGTAACAAAACGATGAAGAATAGTATCGGACAGAATCACATCCATGCGATTGCATAGCACCTGGTTCGATTCCGAGGAAACAAATCCAAGTACTACCACAAACCATGCGGCAATACCAATCCAGGTTGCTATTTTAAATATCTTCTTTGTCATATTCTCAAAAACCACTCTTTCAGTGGTGCTACAAACTGATTAATATCTCCGGCACCCATGGTAACCAGCAGTTCCGGGTCCCGCTCCTTAACCACCCGTAACAGCTGCTCCCCTGAGACCAGGACCTTCTCTTTCAAATTGACCTTTTCCAGAAGCATCCCGGCAGTCACCCCGGGGATGGGCTCCTCTCTGGCAGGATAGATCTCCATCAGAATCAGTTCGTCTAACATCTCCAGGCTCCTGGCAAACTCATCCGCGAAATCGCGGGTACGGGTGAACAGGTGGGGTTGAAAAATTCCTGTAAGCCTTTTATGAGGGAACAGTGCTTTCAGTGAATTCAGGAATGCCTTGATCTCCTGTGGATGATGCGCATAATCGTCAATGTAGATGCGGTCACTGCGTTGAACCTGCACATCAAACCTTCGCTCCACTCCGCGGTAGTCTAACAGGGCCTTGACTATGACCTCCGGGGCAATCCCCAGTTGATGTGAGACAGCCACTGCTGCCAGAGAATTTTCCACATTCAGCAAACCCGGAATAGAGAGTTCAATCTCCGGCATGACCGAATGGGGAGTGACCACCGTAAATTTATATCCCAGCCCACAGCGTTGCAGGTTCCTTGCATGAAAATCTGCCTGTGGATCGTCCAGAGAGTATGTGTACTGCTCCACGTGATCGGGAACCAGGGGATTGAGTCCGTATTTATAAATCAGAATGCCTTTTTCGCGAATCTGTGAAATATAGGATTCAAACCCCTTCCTGATGTTCTCCTCCGTGTGGTATATATCCAGGTGATCGGCATCCATGGAAGATACCACAGCTATCTCCGGGAAAAGGGTCAGGAATGAACGGTCGTATTCATCGGCTTCAGCTACAATGACCTTTGATACAGGATCGAGATAGAGATTGCTGGAGGTGTTTTTGCTGATTCCACCAAGAAATGCATTGCATCCAAGGTTTGATCTATGAAGAATATGGGCCAGCATGGTAGAGATGGAAGTTTTCCCATGGGTGCCCGCTACACCGATACCTCTGCCTGTATTGAATACCTCGCCAAGGGCCACTGAACGTTTTATTAGCCTGAATCCTCTTCTGCGGAAGTAGTTGAGCTGTGAATTGTTGTCAGGAACTGCGGGGGTGTAAATGACCAGGGTACGGTCGGGATTCCTGAAAGCAGCCGGGATTAACTCCTCATAGTCATCGAAATGAATGGAAACACCCTCCCTGGTTAGCGCATCGGTCAGAGAGGTAGAGACCCTGTCGTATCCGGATACTTCCTTTCCCTGGCTCACAAAGTAGCGCGCCAGGGCGCTCATTCCAATGCCGCCGGCACCAATAAAATAAACACTATCCAGGTTGGACCAGATCATTGTTGTTCAATAATTTTAATTACCTCGGCCGCGATCCTTTGGGACGCATCCTTGATGCCGAGTTGTTTTATATGTTCAGATAAACTCTTCTGTTCTTCTTCATGATCCATAAGCCGGAGCATCTCATCCACCAGGAGTTCACCTGCCTGGCTGTCGGAAACCATTTTTGCCGCATGGTGTGCTACCAGTGCCTCTGCATTCCGGGTCTGATGATTCTCAGCCACATTGGGTGAGGGTACAAGAATCACAGGCTTACCCACAAGACAGAGTTCAGAAATGGTGATGGCTCCAGCCCTGGATACAATCACGTCGGCAATGCCATAGGCCAGATCCATTCTGGAAATAAACGGGAACACTCGAATTTGTTTTAATCCACTGGATCGCACTTTCTCCTCCACCTCCTGCTGATAGGACTTACCGCATTGCCACAACACCTGTACATTACTCAGGCCCAGCCTGTCCAACCCCTCCATAAAGGAGTGGTTGATGGTCCTCGCTCCCAGGCTCCCTCCTACAACCAGACAGACTTTTTTACCTTCCACCAATCCGAACTCTTTTCGGTCAGCTTTAGGGTTAGCGTGCAATTCAACCATCTCCTGTCGTACCGGATTTCCTGTAAGGACAATCTTTTGAGCGGAAAAATATCGATCCATCTTTTCATAGGCTACACAGATGGTACTTGCAGAACGTGCCAGAAGCCTGTTGGTAACTCCCGCATAAGAGTTCTGTTCCTGGATAAGCAGCGGCACTCCCTTCCGGGCTGCTGCCTTTAGAATGGGTCCACTGGCATAGCCTCCCACTCCCACTGCTACATGAGGATTAAATCGTTTTACAATACTCCGGGAACGCCTCATACTCACCAGGAGCTTATAAAAGAAGCTCAGGTTCTTTAAGGTGAATCTCCTCTGGAAACCTGCTACGGGCAGACCCTCAATGGCATATCCCGCTTCAGGGACCTTCTCCATCTCCAATCGCCCCAATGCACCCACAAACAGGAATTTCATTTCCGGATTCTCCTTTTTCAAGGCATCGGCGATGGCGATGGCAGGGAACACATGTCCTCCTGTACCCCCTCCCCCAATGAGGATCCTGTATGGTTTTTTATTTCCCATTTACTTCAAATTCAACCTTCTGAGTCTCGTTTTGATGATCTTTTTTCCCAGCTCTTGTTTTTCTCTTTTTAGTTTCAACATCTGCTTGCAGAAGTTTCTCAATCTTTGGTTCAGAAGGCTCCCCTGCCTTTGCTTCACCACCTCCGGTCGCCATGACTTCTTCTTTTGTACCCCAGCTTACGGAAAGAATCATCCCGGTGGCCATACTTGTAAAAAATATGGAAGAACCTCCCATACTTACCAGTGGCAGGGTTTGTCCGGTTACCGGTACCAGTCCCACTGCAACAGCCATATTTACAAACGCCTGTAGAACCAACCCCATGGAGAGACCAAAAGCGAGGAAAGCTCCATAAGTACTTTTGCTCCGGCGAACTATTAATCCCGCTCTGAAAAAGAGCCAGAGGTAGAGTGCCACAACAAACACTCCACCAATCAGACTTCCGTATTCTTCAATGATGATGGCATAAATAAAATCTGAATAGGGATGAGGAAGCAGGTTACGCTGTGTGGAGTTACCAGGACCTTTTCCAAACATGCCCCCTTGTACGATGGCCACTTTGGCCTGATCAGCCTGGTAGTTATCCCCCTCACCATCTATATACGCTTCAATGCGGTTCTTCCATGTGGATATCCGACCCTCTTTATTCAGTAAAAGTGCCCCACCAACAAATATAGAAAGGGCAAAAATGCCCGTAAAAACCAACAGAGCCAGATACTTGATTGGAATCCTGCCCACAAACATGAGGCTGAAAGCGGTGGCGAATACAATGACTGCTGTGGAAAAATTTGCGGGTAAAATCAGCACACAGATTCCCACAATGGCCATGGATATTTTTCCAAATACCCCCCTGAAATCCTTGATGTTGTTCTGATTGACCGACAGAATCTTGGCCACATACATGACCAGTGCGATTTTTGCAAAATCGGAAGGTTGTATGGTAAGTCCGGTCCCCGGAATCTGCAGCCACCTGGTGGCCTCATTAATATTGGTTCCGGCCACCAGCGTGAGAATCAGCAGGGGGATGGAAAGATAGAGTGCGAAAACCGATACTTTACTGAAAACCCTGTAAGGAACGAGGTGAATAAAGTAGACAATTAGTACCCCAAGCAGAATAAACTTCAGCTGCCGAAACAGGTAATAGAAAGTATTCCCCGAGCGGTGCTGGTAGGCCAGCGAACCGGTGGAGCTGTAAACCGACAGAAGCGATATGACCAGGAGGGTCAGGATCACTATCCAAATAATTCGGTCTCCTTTTATGTACCTTCTATACTTCACTTTCCACTTTCCACTTTATACTTTATACTTTATACTTT
>Ga0164313_10001565_pt1 | contig 20199 bp, 8 predicted proteins | sample GuaBasSedimGuay4_FD_113735 | JGI IMG/M metagenome (GOLD analysis project Ga0164313, IMG submission 113735) | Subseafloor sediment microbial communities from Guaymas Basin, Gulf of California, Mexico - Guay4, Core 4569-4, 0-3 cm | ecosystem: Environmental > Aquatic > Marine > Hydrothermal vents >... | reverse complement strand
GAAGAAGGTCTGCAACGAGCCTGGGAAAAAGCCACGGAACTCACCCGCAGCCGGTGACCAAAGAGTCTTCACCGAATAGGCGACGTACTCACCGTCGAGCAGCCGCCCGTCGATGAGGCTATCAATCCAGCCAAGGAGGCTGTCAATCACCGCAATGAGGGCGATGAAACCGATGAGCATGGCGCCCACGTTGAGGGCGAGCTTGAGCCCATCGCTGATGCCGTTGGTCGCAGCCTCGATGACATTGCCTCCCGAATCAATATCCGGCATGGCTACGCCGCCGGCGGTGGAGGAGTGCTGGGTTTCCGGATAGATGATCTTCCCGACAACAAGCGCCGCGGGTGCGGACATGACACTGGCCGCGATGAGATGGCCCGCGTCCACACCCAGCGCGATATAGCCGGCGAGCACGCCGCCTGCAATGGTCGCGAACCCACCAACCATGATTGTGAGCAACTCGGATCGCGTCATGTCATCGAGGAAGGGTTTGATGAGCAGCGGGCCCTCGGTCTGGCCGACAAAGATGTTGGCCGAGCATGACAGGGTCTCGGCACCGCTGGTACCGACTGTCCATTTCATGAATCGAGCCAAAGCCTCGATGACCACCTGCATGATGCCGAGGTAGTAGAGGACGCCCATGAATCCACCAAAGAAAATGATGGTCGGCAACACCTTGAAGGCGAACTGAAAACCAAAACCTGGCCAGGCGGAATCATCCCCGACGAAAAAGTATCGCCCATCCGCCAGATTACCGAAAAGGAAGCGTGCGCCGTAATCGGACAGAGCGAGGAAATCCGCCGCCTTCTGGCTGAAGGCGGCAAAAATGGTCTGGCCATGGATTCCGTTGACGATCAGCCATGCGGTCCCGAAGACCACGACGAGAGCCCCGCACACACGCCGGATCGAGTGAGGCACACCGACCTTGCCGCCGATGGCGGCCACGATCAACACAATACCGATGAGCCAGGAAAGCGCCGCGGGCACCATCATGCCGGCAAGCCCGCCGACCGCCGTCGCGCTGATGAGCACGGCAGCCACACCCTTGACGCCGGTGAGCACCTTTTTCTGCTCTTCCTGCATGATGTACACAACCAGGAGGCCGGCGAGCACCACCATGCCGTAGAAACTCCAATTATCTTGCTTGAGGATGATCAGGGCGAAGACGAACTGAAGGCCGAGCCCCCAGATCACCGTCCGCACCGGAACTCGTCGCGGGTGGTATGACATGGCCCACGCCAAGCCGAGCAGAACCACGAGTCCGACGACGCTGAGAAACTGCATGACTCCCCCTTGCGACCAGATCACTCTACACTGTCCTCAATTGAGCGATTCTCTCAGGCGTCTGCACCAAGTCCTTGAGCTCTTTGCAGTTGTGGGCTGCAAGCCGCTCCAAGCTACGATGGTGTCATGTCGGAAGAACCTCCCAAAGAGCCGCTGTCTTCGTTCCTGCCCCTCCGGATCCCGGACCCTGACGACACCGTCGTCGCTGGGACCCGCGGCTTTTCACCTGAAGCGCTTCGCCTTCTTCTTGCGTGCTCGAGGCAGATCACGATGGGGCTGGCGCATGCGCTGTCGAAGCTATGGCGGCTGGGCGACCCCGTTCAGGCCGGCTTTGCCGAGCGCATGTTGGTGCAGGTGGAGCTCGAGAAGGTCCGCGCTGTTTCCGAGATTCAACGGGCTCGTTTGGAGCGCTTCCCGGCTCGTCAGCGTAAGCACTACACACCGGAGGAGCGCTTCCGGATCGTCGTCTTGATGCAGACATACGGTCTCAGCCGTGGCGAAACCGCCGATTTGTTCTTGGTCGACTCTCAGACCATCTCGCGCTGGAAGCGGGAGGCGCTGGCCGAGCCGGAGACCGAATCAATCGGCACGCTGGTCAGGGCGAAACCGCCGCTACGAGGTTACGACGATGTCGTGAAGCGTCTTGTCCAGATGCTCGATGGCTTTGAAATCGGCGGCAGCGCCCGGATCGCGCAGATGCTCGCGCGATCCGGGCTCAAGATCGGGCGAGAAACCGTCCGCCGTTATCGGAAAGCGCCCCGGCTGCCGAAGCCCGCCGGCAGCGGCCCTGCAAAACCCCGCGTCCTCCGCGCCAAGTACGTCAACCACATCTGGACCGCCGATCTCACCGAGATCCGCGGCTTCCTCGGGCTCTTCACCTACAAGCTCGTGGTGGTCCTCGATCTCTTCTCCAGGTTTCCCTTGGCCTTCGGGATCTTCCTGAAAGAGCCCTTAGCGAATCAGGTGCTTGGGGTGCTTGATCGAGCCATGAGGCACCACGGTCGGCCGCGCCACTTCGTCAGCGACCAGGGGTCGCAGTTCACCGCGAAGGTGTTCCGCGAGACGCTTGACTCGCTGTCGATCAAACAGCGTTTCGGAGCGATCGGTCAGTACGGCTCGATCGCCGTGATCGAGCGATTCTGGCGTACATTGAAGGAGCTGCTCGGGATCCGTCTCTGGCCGCCGCTTTCGGCGGCCCACCTCGAAGCCCGCACCGAGCTTGCCCTGGCGTACTACTCGAGCTTGCGTCCGCATCAGGGTCTCGGTGGCGCGACCCCGGCCGAGGTCTACTTCGGCGAGACTCCCGCAGCACATTCCGCCCTGCCGCCACCGCGGAAGACGAAAGGGTCAATCACCGGCGAGGCGCCGCTGCCGCTCGAGGTGGTCTTCCTCGACCCCGAGCGGCGGATGCCGGTGCTGATCCCAAACCGTAAAGCCACCTGACAAGGCTCGATCGACAGCTCCTCGAACATGCCCACCGACGAGCCGGCAGCTCGGGCTGTGCCTCGGCTTTGATCGCAATCTCAACAGTTCCGTCGAAACCGACAGTATCAATCGCTCGAACCGCGATCCTTACTCAGTCTCGACGAATTTTCGCCTCAACTACACCGCCGCAATTCCCATTGGGGCAGTACAGCCACAACGAACCCAAACAAGATCATCGAAACCAAACGCCTGAAACGCGAAATGTACTCAGTCTCAGTGGTTGTCTGCCCGATTTACGCCTACGCAATTCCCTTTGGGGCAGTACAGTGGCACCCATTGTTTGTGTTTTCTGTGGTCTACTCAGGTGAATGCGCCGAAAGACGGGATTTTACAATACTATTCATCCATTCAGGAACCGCTGTTTTTCTCGTGGCACGTTCCGAGAGGAAATATGCCCTCTGTTGGTCGACAACACCCCGCACAGCAGTGCAGGACGCGGAAGTCCCATCAAGAAATGGATTCCATTCGCAAGCAGATTTGAAAGTGTCAAGGACTGCTTTCTGGAAAGCGGCATCCTCATCCATCCGAGATCTGAAGATTGTCGGATCCATGTCCTGAATTCGAGTAACTGCCAGTAACGTCGAGTTCTCGTCATCTGACTGTCGCCGCCTCAACTCAAGCAAGGTCAAAAAAAAGTCGAGTGATAGACCTTGTTTCTCGTGATTGGAAAGGAACTTGAAGTTTTCCTCTATCACCGGCCCCAGCTCATGCATCCCCTCTGCGACAACATACCGAATCGCAGTCGTCCGACGCAGGGTGCTTTCGACCCCGAAATCTCTTGAACCGTTAACGATCGCGTCTCTGTAAATGACCGTCCTCTGAGAAAACGGCAAATGCTCAAGAGCGCACCGGTCAAGCAACCCTTGCCCAGTGTTGGTGTGTTCTAGGGCGTCATACCTAGCTAATATGTCACCGAATTCCTCCACACCGATTTCGTCGGCGTAACTCACCATAAAGCTAAAGGTCTTCAGCCGGAGGAGTCTACTATCGGACAATAGGTGTTCCTCGAGCAGTGACCGTAACAAGACTGACCTTTCATCGGATTTTGGAAGCAGCGCAGCATCTCGGATTTGCCGTTCATATTTGGCTAGAGTAATCCTTGGCTCAGGAGTACTGGCAGACGCCCCGGTTTGGACAAGGAGGGCCGCCACAAGTATCCAACATGACCTGGTTCTTGCGATTCTCATTCGCTTCCTCTTTTCTCGTTTCACTCTGGGATGATACGGAATGTCAGTGGGCTTCCGGCAAAATCGCAGTTGTCCTGGGGTGCCATCAACTGAAGGGCTGTCGCAACCACTGTGCACTCAATGGTACCAACCATTACTTGGCATCGCGCGACTCCTGAATCAAAAATTACACCTGTGGTCATGTACCAGTCTTGCGATCTCCATTCGTCTTGCAGTGGAGATCGCACCAATGCATCGCAAGTACCGCAACCGTCGCTTGGATCGCTGTCGCATACAGCGAATTCCACCGTTATTCCGTCCGCAGGCCACGGCGCGTCGGACCTTATTACTTCAAGTGCCAACGAAGGAGACAACTGAGTTCCTGGGGAACCACTCAATTCTAACGCGGTCAGCGGAGACACTGTCCCAACATGACAGGTAAGGTCGCTCGTTAAACCCAATCGTGACGTGAAGCGCATGGCGTTTCGCTCGAATACTGATACAACAAAGGCGGCTTGGTCTTCACTGCCAATCGCGTCACCGAAATAATGTCCGTCGGGATTGTGCCCACCGGCTGCGACGTTTGGCGAATCGATAAGATCGAGGGGAGCATCACCGATGCTGCCCTCCCAGAAAACTCGATCATCATCGCTATCATAGACATTTGGGTTGATCTCGGGAAGGTGAAGCTGCCAGACATGCCGAGCTTCATGTATCACGATCGTCGCTGGCTCGTCTTCGCCAAGCGTTTCCTTCAAACTGAAGTAGGGCCTTTCTATGTGTTCGCCAGGTTCAAGTCGAAATCTCATGTTGGTTCCCGTAGGGTTGAAAAAGATATTGTCGGGCTGTGACCAATCCACCCAACCCTTGAGTTCTTTGTCGAACGATTCCGTGATGGTAGAAACGGCGCTACAAGCGTCTTCCACTTCCCCCGTACCATCGTCCTCGAACGTGGCTAAGGTGTCCCAGACCATCTTCTCAAGCCAATCGCGAATCTGATTAGGTGAACCATCTCCCGTCCACTGCCCTGACGCACCACCCCTAACCCTACTGTATCCGCGCTCATCGACCCAGTGGGAAATATGATACTGTCCCCCGCTGACCGGACTCAACGGATCTGAGGAGTCAATTGGCACGGGCACTACGGCTGCCCCATCAACCCCGCTATATGGGGGTAGAACTTCGATATCACCACCTGTACCAGGTTCTTTCCGCGTCTTTGCCGAGGAATGTAACGCAACCTTTAGCACACCATCTTCGAGCGAGTAATTGGTCTCATCAATACTACCTGAAAGGTCAAGTAGCGTGGAACCGTGAGTTCCATCGTAAAACCTCCGCGTGTCTACTGTATACCTGTCGTTGGGCAGTTCAATCAAACCTACCTCCGCATCAGTCTTGAAGACACGATCCGGATCATCAGGGTGCATCGCCCTGATCTCGACGCAAACTGTCTCTGCGAAATTGCTTTCTTTGTTACTGATGCTTGTTTGTTGTTCTGCACCTTCGGGAATTCCTGGGGTGTATCCCGACGTACTACAGTCACCGTCATCTGACCTTGTTAAGAACCTCAGTCCAAGTAGCCCTGGAAATACTGTTCCGTTGGGGATAACTATATCGTCAACCGTCGCCTCAATCCTACCTAGGCCGAAACCGATGTTTACCGGGATGCCTCCAGATTTCGTTTCACCGGACTTTCCTCCCTTGGCTGATACGACGAAACCATCGGGTTGTAGCTGGAGTTCGGCATAGTAATCAGAACCACCCGACGCTTGTACCAATGGCACCTGAATACCAGATGCGACAAGTTCTCCATCCTGATCGAATGTGCTCAACAGCGCGGTCGGTGGTAACGACCTCACGACTTGTTCGTAAACCATGAGATAGGCAGGGATCGGTTCGCTGACGATGAATGGATCAACCGGAGAGTATTCCTCATCCAAAAACATCCCACCCCCAACCACAAAATCCTTCCTATAGGTTCCGCGATGAGAGGAATCCTCGCCGACCGTGATGATGACATCCGTTGCGATCTGCCAAGAATCTCCCCGTCGGAACGCTTCCTCATCCGGGTGGGGTTCGGCAATGAGGACATAGTTTCCAGGCTCATCCGGGACTTTTGTCAACCCGACGGCCACCCCGATGGGCATGTCGACAAACGGTGATTGGTTGAGAATGTTGGGATTGAAATAGGTCGGTATTTCTACGGCTTCACCCGTGTAAATCGTATCGCACGTCGCCCTTCTCTCGTTGATACCCACATCGTAGCTCCAAAGGAGCTCCCCGACGCAGATTTCCACGTCATCAACCTTCGGGAAAGACTCGACGACATTCCCATCCCAGTCCATCCGAACGCTCCTTTTCCCAACGTAGAGATTGACAAGAACATTGGAATACTCCGTCGGCACCCCTGGCGGTGGTATCAGGTTCGAATCCGTCGGGACGATCCTCCATGTGATAAAGCTGCCGGTTTCCGGATTGCGCAGGGCCGACCCCGGTGACGCTATGGGCAGAATCGGTTCGTCACCGTACAAACCCCAGGTGAGTCTGACCACTGGAAGGTGGGCGTCGAGGTGGATGGGTTGAGTGTAGGCCCCACCGCAAGCTGATGCAGATGGATGGCTCAGTACGACGTTGTAGTCTTCATCTGGCACCTCGTACTTGTCCCCGGTATTGCAATCAAATGGGTCTGGCAAGCAATACGTGCTCCGCAACAGAACGTGCCATTGCCAGGGCGCCTCACTCTGTACGGCTTCAGCCCAAACGGACGGATCAGATCCGATGTATGGTGGAGAAGCGGTGATCGGGGGGTCATCCGCCGCCAAGTAGTGGAGATTCCCGCAGGCATCCGTGGTGTAGACGTCCGCCACCCATTCCCAGGTACTCGTTTCTCCAGCAGGCAGAGGATGAGCCCCTACGCCGGCGATCTGCGGCGTTTCACCGGCAAAACCGGGAGGCCATGGTCTGATCTCACACGGATCATCCGGCCGCGGAACCGATTCCACGATTGTGCTGGCCCTTTTGGCGATCTCCCGGACGCCGCCATGGCCGTCGTCGATCTCTTTCGCGAACACCACCGACGCTTGAATGATCTCGGTGGGTTGCCAACAGCACGGCAATCCATTGTCGTCTTCGGTGTAGTGCATGCTCGCCCTACTGGAGTTCAGATAGGTGAACCCTCCGGCTCCGGCGTCGAGCTCCAGCGTGCCGCAGGTGTTGACCCCGTCAAAGAGTGCTCCGCCCGTACCCTCACTGAGAACTACCGCAGCAGGTCCTGAGGGGTACAACGGGTAGTCGTCACCGCCCCCGGTTGGACTCACAGTGACCTCGATCTCCAAATCCAGCGTGATGGAGTCGAGAATCGTGTAGCTGTCGTCGTCAAGTCTCTCGATGGGCAGACCATTTTCGAGAATACGGACCGCGACATCGACCACCTCGTCATCTGGATCATTGAGGAGATTGAGGTCGAGCTGCGCGGCATGGAAGACAGGCTCGCCATCGTTCGGACACGCCTCCTGATGGTTGTCACAGTGGTCACCGTCCTTCAACAGGCTACGACCGCTTGCCAGCGCCCGCCGCTGCGCCTCCGCCTTGAGGGTCTGCGCAGTCGTCGGATCGACCAGATTCGTCCCGGTCAACGCGCGGTTGGACATCCTGATCGTTCCGAGCACCGGCCGCTCGGCGCGGGCGCGAGCAATTCGCTCCGCGACTCCAGGCCGTTCAATGGGGCGGCTCTTGAGCAAAGGCGCCAGCTCGGTGCTCGGCTTCCACAGCGGATCGCCGCCCTGGGACGTGGTGACGTTGAGCAGGGCAAAGCCCTCGCGAGAGCTCCGCAGGGTCCTGGTCGTACCGGTACCACAGAACGCACCCGCGCCGCAGTCCATGCCTTGCTCCCAGAAAACGTTGGTGCCGGTCGTCGGGTTTCCGAAGGCGTCGAGGAGAGGTACCTTGAGCTGAGCGTCCTTCCTCGCCGCAGTGGTCAAGAACGTGAGCTCGGGGGTGAATCCGAAGGTGGGTGCGCCGGTACCCGCCTCCGCCGTCACGTTCAAGCTCATGAGGTACTCACCGGTTCCCTTTGAGGTTCGAACGACGATCGTCTGTTCTCCGTCGACCGTGAGCGTCGCGCTCAAGGTGGTACCAGTCGCGTCCAAGGGTAGGGGGTCGGACGCGGCGAATACCACACCGTCCGGCCCGGCCAGGTAGATCTCCGGCGCGGGGGCGTCCGGGTGTTGGGGGGGCAAGTCGAGATTGACTCGTTCAAGGGTTATTGTGACGCCGGTCCCTGCTCCAGCAAGGAATATGAATCCATCTTCGTCGCCGGCCTCACCCCACTCACCTTTCCAGTATTGGCCGGGGAGGATTGGGTGGGCACATTCGGTGCCGATGCCCCCGCATGACACATCTTCGTCGTTGGCGACTACGTGGGGGAACGACGCGTCGCCGGACGTGAGAATGTCAAGCGCATTGACCCACGTGCTGCGTCCGATCATACTATCTTGGCTGTTAACGCTGACAAACCAAGCCTGGCCGATCGCTGTCAACTCAGGGGGTACCGGGTCGATCTTGATGAACCCACCGGGCTGCACGGTTCCTGGGAAGACCAGTGCGTTATCCCAGGGTTGGGCATCATCGAAGAACACGTATGCATCACCTTCAGGGAGGGTCCTGGACCACACACGGAAAGGCTCGACTCCGGTCGCGGTTTCGACGACTTGGCCGGGTGCCACGCCGTCGATGGTCCACTTGACAGCGAACTGGTGCGGCGCGGTGATGGCGTAGTCCCATTCGTGGAACTGTGAGGTGACCGGGTCATAGCACCCGCTCGGCGGGTCTCTGACCTCAGCCCTGATCCAGTATTCCCCGAACGGTATCCCAGCCCCGTTTGGCGTGAACGTATATAGGTCGTTCGACTCGGCCCAGTGGTCGTCGTCCTCACCATCGCCGATGATGAACAGAGGCCAGTCTGGGTCGTCAAAGCCGTACACCAGCCATCTGAAGGCACATCCTCCACTGCAGAAGTTGCCGTTGTTGACTTCAACGTGGAAAGTAACCTCCTCATCGGGAGCGGCCGCGGATGGTGGTGAACCGGACAAAGAGAGATCCGCTGAAAAGTCGTAAGGGCTGTTCAAACATTGGAGATAAGGGGGGTAAACGTCGAGGCCGGCAATCAAGAAATCGAACTCGGAGTGATCGCAGTCGCCGCCGCTGTCCCAAGTGCAATTGCTCATTGTGAACTCGTGCAAATCAGTTATTTGACTAAACCGATACATATCTTCTGCGATGACCAGGCGCCCCTTAATCCGGTGCAACCATTGGTTGTCAGAGTAGGTGTGATGAGGAATCCGATAGTCAAGAACGAGATCCTCTTGGCTGGAAAGGAATAGGGACTCCTCCAAGAACTCTGGATCCTGCCCGGGTTCGTATCGGAAGAACACCCACTTCGCCACCGCACCGTCAGGTGCCCCGAGCCCAGGCGCAACAGAATCGCTGGCGTCGACCGTGATGATCTGCGTTGGCTCAACTACTTGTTCATCGCCACCGAAAATGTTGCGTTCCGCCCAGACGGACGGGCGATCTAGGGTGACGTCTACGAGCCCACTACTGGGTGGGTCGAGGGTGTTTCCCACGAGGTCGGACACCTCTATCTGAAGGTGGTTTACACAGTCTTCTGTGGGACACCCCATCGGCACTTCCGCAACAAACCAACCCCAATCCCCCACGTCTTGATCTGGGCTATGGTCCGATTGATCCGCCATGTAGTACGCTTTGACGGCGCCTGGATAGTCAAGGTTCTCTACTGTCACTTGGTCAAGATTGACGTCTTGCCCTGTGTCGGTGATGCGAAAACGGAATGGCGCCGCCGTGATTGGGTCCTGCGATGTGCTGAAGACAGAACCCGGGTGGAAGCTGAGCTCGGGTTCGTGGGTCGGCAAGGAAACCGAAGTCAGGACAAAGCTAGGAATCAGGTCGTAGTTCGGGTGGGGCGGGCATACAAAACGGGAACGAGTTTCCTCATCGCCCGTCAAGGACGTCCGGTCCTCGGCGAGAATCGAGCGCCCGATGATCCCGGCAACCCACGGATCACACCAGTCACCGTTGAAGATAATCGGCTGCATCGTGTAGTTACCTTCGGGTGGCCAAACGTTGTTGGGGTCGTTACGCCCCCAATACCCGTTCGCGTCGGTTTGGACCTGGGGGCCGTCCCAGAAGATTCGGGCAGCATAGATCGCGTCAACGCCAACCAACGTGATCGTTCCCTCGTCTCTCCCGTCACCATCAGCGCAATCCGGGCTTCTCATCGAGACCGGCCCGATACCTCGAAGGTCATAGTCTTCGTCACTGACATCGGTCCCGAACAGCGTCGGAAGAAGCTGGTCATGACTACCGGGTTCAGGCTCGTCCTGATCGAAAAAGTGATTCCCGTCTTCGTCGTGAACCCCGAACAGCAGCGCCCTCTCCGATTTCACGGTGCCGGCCGTGTTCGAAACGACAAACCGGAAGCCGTTCGCCCCGTAGTGGACCCCGGGGACTTCGATCGTCATCGAGTCGCTGGTGATCGGTTCGTTGAACTTGAGGTATTGTGGATCCCCTGGATGAGGCTCGACACATTTGGGTTCATCGCGGCCGGAAAAATTCCGGTATTGCGGCCAGCGAATCCGGAGCGGGTCTCCGTTTCCTGCAGTTGCCTCGAACGTAGGCTCGTTGACATAGACCTCGAGGTTGTACCCGATGAGGCTTTCGCCCGGCTCAGGTGTGATCTCCACGCTCAGGGTCCCCTCACACTGGAAGAACCGCGTGGCCTCACTCGGGCAATCCCACGTCACCGCTCCGAAATTCGGGATCGGACGCGGTAGCGTCGGCGGGTCGGTGACCACCGGATCCCCGGGCGACGTCAGATTCGTGCCCAGGTAGAGCCACTGGTGACTTGAGCAGCTCCCGCTAGCTCGATAGTGGTACGTCCTGCCCGGTCGCACTGAGCGGTGCGCCCACCCATTGTAACCACTGGGTTGCCAATCCTGGTGAGGATACGCCAGCAGCTGCCAATTTTGGCCGCCGTCTTCGCTGTATTCGATGACCATGTCGTCGTCGGGCCAGCAGCTGGTCCTGGTCCAGGTGAGCAGAACGGCATCCGACGTCACGTAGGACGCAGTGAAGGGGTAGTAATAACGGCCGTTTGCGTTTTCAATCAACGCCTCTGTGTCGTGGCAATTCGACGGGTCGCTGCTGAAAACACATGGACTATCCGAATACAGAAACTCTGGATCTTCAGGCATGGCTTGTGCCCTTGCGATGACCAGTCTGATGCGATAGCCGTCGACCGATGCCTCCGTGGTGAACTGGTCGATCAGGCTCGAGGTGATCGGTTTCGCGAGCGATAGCGAGCCGGACTCGTCTTTGACGATCGCGAGCTTGGCCTCCCAGCCCTGGTCCGGGGGCACCGCCGGGGGCACCGTCGATGCAGTGGCATCTACGTTCAGCTCGTCGCCCTCACCAAACCGGCGGCCCGTCGGTTCACCGATGACGGGATAAGGTGTGTCCTCGTTGTCGTCGATCATCACCGTTGTCTGAGCGGGAGTTCCCAGCACGATGTGATCATCCTCATCCATCATGAGAAGAATGTCGATTGACTCCGAGGGCTCAGGCTCGTCGTCGTCGCGGATCGCGATATCGATGGTTGTATCCTGTGATCCTGGAGCAAAGCTCACTGGTGAGGATGTGCTGTAGTCCGCACCCATTCCCTCTGTTGCGGTCCCGCCCAATACAAACGATATCGAAAGCTCTTCATCGGTCGGTCCTTCACGGAAAACCGAAACAGCGATTGTTCCAACATCTTCACCGACGGGGTCGGGCTGCTCGATCGTGATTCGGATTTCGTCATCCTTGTTCGTCAGATCGTGTGCCGGCCCAACCAAACCGTGGTAGTTCGGATCTCCCTGGGCGGAGCAGCTCGATGTGATGTAGTACGTGGTGTCTCCATCAAACTCGCCGTCATCCCAACCGTTGACGATGAGCGTTTTCGAGATGTCCCATTCCCCAGGAGCGAACTCGAGGAAGTTCGGATTCGGGTCGAATCTACCCTCGGTGAGATCGCTGCTTTGGAAATTGACCCTTACGGTGTCGATCGGCATTGTGTTGAGCTTGACTTCGAACTGTGCCGAGTTGTTGGCGGCATCGGAGTTCTCGTTCGTCTCGGGTGCTGTGGTCGCCTGGATGATCACGCCGGCCTGATCGTTGTCTTCGATGGTCAAGGTCACGTTGAGCGGAGCAACGATTGTGCAGCTCCCGGGTGGTTGAACATCTTCGAGCCTCAACTCAACCGTTTCAGGCCCTTCCGCCAGATCGTCGTCGATGATCGTCAATGTGACGGTTCTTGTACCAGCCTCACCATCCGCCCAGTTGAAACCCATCTCAGCCGGCAAGATGAAATCATCGATGACATCTGCAGTCCCTCCGATCACCGCGAGGTCAACCGAAACCGCTGACGTGCTGGTTCCCGAAAGTGTTACGGAGACCAGCGCGACACCCGACTCCTCCCCACCGCTGAACGTGGTGAAGCTGAACGATACCGTGGGTTCCACGTCGTCGTCGATGTTCGTGAGGGAAACGTCGGTCAGGTCTATGTTGGAGTAGTTCGGATCGCTGCTGGCGGGGGCGTCAAGCACGATGGTGTAGCCCTGATCCCCGTCGATGTCGCTGTCATCCTCGCCGGTTACCACGATGGTCTGCTGGTCTTGCCAGTTCCCCGCGTCGAACGATACATCGGCAACGCTTACCGTTCCCTCGCTCGTGTTGCTGCTCTGGACGCCGATGGTGACAGTGTGGGTCGGCTCCGACGTCAGCACGACAGTGAAGCTGGTGGTGTGATTCAGTGCTGTAGGGTCTTCTGTTGTCGTCGGATTGCCGGGTGGGTTCACCACGACACCGGCAGTGTCGTCGTCGATGTTCGTGACCTCCACGTCATCCACCGGGAAGTCTGAGTAGTTCTGGTCGCTGCTCTGTGCTGCGCCCAGGACGATGGTGAAGGGCTGGTTCCCGTCGTCGACCTGGTCGTCAACACCGGTGATGGTGATGGTCTTGAGGCTGTTGTACTCGCCGGTGGCAAACGTCACAGTGGACGCGTCGACGACACCTTCGTCCTCGTTGTCGCTCGCCACGGGGATGGTCACCGGGCTCGTCGGTGCGGAGATCAGATCGACTGTGAAGGTGCACTGCTGCCCCCCTTCAGTCGTTTCACACGGCTCGTCGGCTGTCACGACAACCCCGGGCTCGGGATCGTCATCCAGGATCGTCAAAACCGCGTCCTGGAACCCCTGGGAATCAGGTTCGCAGCCACTGAGAGACCCGAGGGCGAGGTCGACGGTCTCGTTGCCCTCGTACAGCACGTCGTGGCTGCTCGATATCTGAATCGCTTGCGACCCGGTTTCGCCGGGCTGCCAATAGATGACCGTTGGAGTCAGAACTTCGTAATCTTGTCCTGCGGTGGCCGTGACGTCGGTGAACACTACGTTCACAGATGCGACGGAGCTGCTGAGTCCGGTGAGAGTTACTTCGATGTCGGTTGTGTTGTTCGTCGGGTCCTCGTCGACGGTGTAGGTCGCAGAGGCGAAGGTGACAGTCGGCGCATCGTCATCGTCCAGGATCGTCACTCCAGCAACACCATCCCCAATCACTGTTCCGGGAGGCGCACCAGCGAGTTCAACGGTAAAGGCTTCGTTGCCCTCGAAAATGGAATCGGGGACGATATCGATGGTGATTGTTTTGTCCTCTCCATCGCCCGGTGGCCACGTCAGTTCGTACGAATCTGGAAGGACGTTTTCGTAGTCGGCTGCGTCTGCGGTATCCGGAACGACCGCAAACTCGATGGTGATATCCGTCTCCGGTGGGTCTTCGAGGTGGACATCGAATGTCACGGTGTTCGCGGTACCACCAGAGCCTTCGATGACGGTTGCGGTGGTCGATGTGAACGACACGGTAGGTACCGGAATCACGGAGACGACAGGTCTTTCGAAGAAAACCCGGCTGGCTCTTTCCGGAACTAGGTGGTCGGTCTCCGAGTCGTCGAATCTGTCTTCCTGAACCGATACCGAGCCCCAGGAATCGTAGTAGCAGAGTCGCGCCCATCCGCCATCGCCATCGTTTCGAGATGCGAGGGAGGCGAGTGCAAAGGCAGAGGGCAACGATGGGTCAAAGAGCAGCTCACCCGCGTCACTACAGATGTGATCAACCTCTGAAGGAGACAATCCGGCGTTGAACACCGTCGTGTAGGACGGATCTGGCGTGGGGATTGTCCCGTCACCAGCGTCCAATGCCAGGTACGCCAAATCCTCTGTTTCAGTGATAAACCCAAAGCTGACCTCGCTTCTTTCAAGCGCGAGCTTCACCTCTGTCTCCGACAGGTCGTGCAGAGCGGCTGTCAACCACACCGGGTAGTCGGTATCGAAGTGATTGTTCGTGGTTTGGACCTGGGCGAGGATCGCTGGGGCGGATGCAAAATCTGTTGCGAACTCGGCGGTTTCCCAACCTCCATCCGGCTGGCTCACTTCGGTAGACAAAACCCCTGTTTCAATACGGGTTCCATCGGGCAGGAAGTGGGTTCCTGCCTCGATGGCGATGTACTCGATGGAAAAGGTACACGTAAAAGGGGCGCACAGGGGGAACTTGCTCTTAACGGGAGAGGGATGCACAGCGGGAATCACGGCAACTTCGAAGCCCAAGGTCGAGACGTCAGAGACTCTAACGCTGTGGCCCAGAGACCCAGCGAAAACATTGTATCTATGTGTTGCGAACACCAGTGGCGGATCCAGTCCTTGCTGGAGAGGATCGAAATCCTGCCGGAATGGAACAAACGCGGATTCGTAACCCACACCTTCCACAGATCCTTGTGCCTCGAATCGCCAGCCCTGTGACCCGGCGGATTCGTCATCGTAGATGATCATCGGTACCCTGAATCGATGACCAATGACAGCACGTTCCGCTTGGTCGAGGGTCAACACAAATGACTCTCCGAAATCGAGGTCTCCGTCATCGATCAATTGGATGACGATCGGTTTGGGGGTATCGTCTCCAATCTGCCAGTCAATACTGTCCGCGCGCTCGATGAAATCATCCCCGGCAGTGGCGGTGTCGGATGCGGTTGAAAAATCCACGCTGACCGGTATGGCCGGCGGTTTCGAGATCTCCACGGTCGCGGTCATGGTTCCGACTGCCTCGTTGGCGGCAAAACCCAGTTGCGTGAACTGGACCGTTGGATAGTCATAGTCGTTGACATAGACTAGCGCCGATGATGGCTCGGTGATGGGCGCATTCTCGGGTTTAACCAGATTGAGGAAAAAGCTCTCGACGCCTTCTTCAAGTCCGTCAGCGTTGATGGTGACAGAGATGGTCTGCGGCGTCGTGTCCCCCGGGGGCCAGCTGAGTTGACCGGCAGTGGCTTCGTAGTCGCTGCCTGCCTCGGCGGTATCATCGACGGTGGCAAAGTCCACGGTGACAGTGCTGTTGGTAGCCGCGGAGAGTATGACGGTGGCCGTTACCTGTCCACCGGCCTCGGACACTGTGTAAGTGGAGGTTTCAAAAAAGATCTCCGGCGCCACCTCGACAAGCTCGACGTCGTCGTAGGCGATCCACCCGGACGACTGGACGCTGCGGAGCTGGACACGGACTGAGGCGCAGTTTGGCGGCGTCACGAATCTGCCGGTTATCTGTGCCCATGATTCAGTCAATGCGGTCCCTTGGTCATCGGTGTAAACCGCGAGGCCTTGGATCAGGACATCGCCGTCGTCGTAGAAACCCACCCTCATCTCGACGCCGGCGAACCCGTCATCGGTGTCCAGCTCTCCTCGTGCCCAAGTGGAAAGGTCATACGTCGTGTTGGGCTGGACCGACACCGGATCCGACTCGACATTTCCGTACGCGTGGTTACTGATGCTGAAGGCGTACGAACCGGCACTGGGCTCGCTGGTTCCTAAAGAACCGCGCCAGATAGAGGTTCCGGGCCAAATCGAATTCTCGGTCCACGAAGTACCGTTTTCAAACCCAGGATCGGCGAGAAGATTCGTTGATGAACCTGTTTCGGAGAACCAGACCTCGTCGACCGCTATCCATCCTATGGCGTGCTCGAGCCAACAACTGATCTCTGCTTCCGTTGCTCGATTTGGTGCTGTGATCGTGTCGGATGTTCGTTCCCAGTTCGTGTTGGGTGTTGTTGTGTGATCGATGATGTCATACGTTTGGAGCACGGCCCCGATTGCTCCGTAGAACGTCACTTGTACCTTTGCGCCGAGAAGGCTGTCGTCGGCATCGATCTCGCCACGGAGGTCGAACGCGACGTCATAGTCTTGGTTTCCAGTGACCGGGATGCGTTCGGACGAAAGGCTGCCGTTAGCCTGGTTGGTGATATAGAACGAGTAGTTGCCAGCGTGCGCCTCGCCAATTCCTGTTCCTCCTCGCTCGACTGTGGTGCCGGGCCAGGCCGAGTTGGGTTTCGCGGTCCATCCGGTGCCGTTTTCGAATCCTGGGTCTGGGGCGAGGTTGTCGATTCCTTGTTGGGTGAGGCTTACGTCGTCAAATGCCACCCAGCCTGATGCTTGGTAGAACCAGAGGGTGATCCTGACGGTTTCGGATCCTGTTGGTGGAGTGGCTGTTCCCGTTATCTCGGTCCAATCGAACGGGATCGCGCCGGACTCATTGAAGATGTCTACATTCGATAGAAGGCTGCCCTGGTTGTCGAAGAACCGGAGTCGCACCTTGACTCCTACCCTGCTTTCTTCGACGTCAAGTTCGCCGCGGTACCACACAGACAGGGTGAGTGGCTTTTCCCCTCCCAGCGGGATGCCGTCCGACTTGATGGTCCCGTACGCCTGGTTGCTGAGCGCGTAGGCGCGACTACCGGAGTGGGGCGCACCCGTCCCTCAGGTTCCCCGCCAGATTGAAGTCGCCGGCCAAGTGGGTTGAACCAGCGGCGTCCACCCGGCATCCGACTCGAACCCGGGCTCTGGGATCAGGTTGGCTTCGGTCGTCTTGGCGTCGGCGGTCGTAACCGGCACACCACCATTCGGGTCCGGTACCTCCTCAGAAACCTTGAAGGCGACAAACCCCTCGTCGAGACCTTCTTGGGCGGCGGATGCGCCGGTCAAGAGTAGGGCGCCGGTCAGAGCGCAGGAAAGTGCAACCACCAAACTGCGAGACGTCGAAGCCATCGATTACCTCCTCGGCGATAAAAAGCGAGAAAAGAAGGAGTCTCGTTCGAATACCCTCAACTTGCAGACGATTGAAGGACCGGTCTCGGGGCCAGCATAGCATTGGAGGGGACCCACTCGGCCCGTCGGGGACGCGATTGAAGACATCTCTCCCCCGGTCGGACAACGCCGGCCTGCTTGTGAGCCATAATTTGAGATCTACGGATGATCGTTCCATCTCCAACCTTCATGAATCAAAGGCGAAAACTAGTGGAATAAGCGGACAGGTTTGTGTGGTACCGAAGGTCAGCTTTTGATCCCGTCCAATAGGAACTCTTCACCGTCCCCCTTGTGTGCAGGCCCATCCCCACTAGCACCGACCTTTCGTCATCGGCATGGGCGACCTCATCCAATGCCGTTTCAATACCCCTGCTGGTTGGCATCTACCGTCTGACCTCCAAACCTTCGGAAACCACGGCGGTCGGCGGCCCACTTGGGGTCCATCCCGACAGCGCATACGCAATAGCTCACACTTATAACGAATGAAGACGGTATTCCGGACAGAATTATCTGGAACTAATCCGATTACCTCAGCAGGATTCGTAGCAAGTGGTGAATCGCGCCTCGCAGTAGGAAGGTAGTGAGAACACGGATATGACGATTGACCCTTGCGTATCCAAAACGTCGCGGGCCATCACCTGGACGGCGGTGACGCCCAGGACTGTCGAAAATGTACGATTCCGAGAGTATAATGAGACCACGATCGACCCGCGTGGGATGCACACGGAGAAGCACAGTGTCCATGGATTTTGCCACCGTTCGGTTTTTGAGGATTGTGTTCGCCATCACCGGCGCCCTGATCGGTGCAGCCGCGGGGTACCGCTACGTCGGCGGGTTTCCGATTCTCGGTCCGGTCGGCGGCGCCGTGGTAGGTGCCATCATCGGCTGGAATTCGGTCGACCTGATCAAGGGCCGAGCGCATAAATAGGGAAGATCAAAATAGGACGCCCCCATCGTCCCACCCCTCGGCGAACCGGTCCCCCGGTCAGTCGCTCGGCCTTCGAAGAAGTCGCTTCCGACGCGCTCGACCGCCTTCCCGATGAGTTCGCCGAGCTCATGAGCAATATCGCCGTCCAGGTCGAAGAGTGGCCCGATGAGGAAACACTCCGCGAACTCGGTCTCGACCCCCACCTAGACACTCTCTATGGCCTCTATACGGGAGTTCCTCTGGACGATAGAGGCGGGTGGTACGGCAATGTGCTGCCCGACATCATTTTTCTCTACCGCCAACCGTTGCTCGACGACTGCCATGACCGTGAGGACCTCATCCACCAAATCCAACTCACCCTGTTGCACGAAATCGGTCACCACTTCGGGTTCACGGACGAGGAGATGGACGCCTGGGAGCGGGAGTTCGAAGGACTCGCGGAGGACGGTGAGTCAGTTGAGAGTTGAGAGTTACTAGCGGTCCCTGAACCCGATTCTCTCAATGCCCTTCCCGTGCGGTAGCCAGGCACCTTTTCGCTGCGAAAAGGGATGCCAGGCACCGCCGCTGAGCGTTAGTTTCCGTGCTCTTCGAGGGGATCGATCTCGAGGTACTTCGACAGCCACTTGACGCCCATGTAGAACGGCAGCGTGTCCAACGCAGCGATCACAAACTTGAAGGCATAGCCCGTGAAGATGAAGAGGGCCAACTGGCGGCCGATGGACTGATCGATGTCGATGGGAAGGGCGTGGGCGTAATAGTGGGTGATGAGAATGACGGCGGTCGTGTCCACCAGCTGACTGATCATGGTCGAGCCGTTGTTTCGCACCCACAAGAGGCGACCGCGGGTCAGCCTCTTCCAGAAATGAAAGACGTAAACATCACAGAACTGTGCCGCCATGTACGCGATCATCGAGGCAGTCACTGCGCCGAAGGTGAGCGCCCGCACCTCAAAGAAAACCGGCAGCCGACCGGCGGCATCGCGGATGATCTCTCCGGTTGCGGGATCGAGGGTCTCGAAGCCGGGCAGCACCCCGCCCAGCCACATGACAAAGACCACCCAGATATTGAGTAACAGACCGACGAAGACAACGAAATTCGCGCGTTTCCGGCCGTAGAACTCACTGATGAAATCAGTACATAGAAACGTCAGCGGGTAGGGTAGGACCCCAACCGCAATGGCAAATACGAGCGGCGTCCCGCCGCCGGTCGTCAGCTCGCCGAGTTTGATGAACCGGCTGATGCCGAGGATGTTGAGCATGGCCAGAGTACCGAGAAAGAGCCCGGAGAGGACCAAGAACACACGCTCGCGCCGCGCGTGCAGGACCGACGCCTCGATGGGATGGAGGTCGGTTTCCTTAGATGCCATTTCACAAAGGATAGCGGATCTCGTCGAAGTCCCGTGGGACGATCGCGCTATGTTTTGAGTTGAGAGTTGAGAGTTATGAGTTTCCTTCTCGCTTCGTGTTCCCTGTGATGAAAACTCTTAACTCTGAACTCTCAACTTTGAACTGACTCAGTTCTCCAACGCCTACAGTGTTACCATCCCTCCCACGATCACGCTCGAGCACAGGAGGTCGTTATGCGCAAACACATTGGACTCGTGATTCTCGTCGGGCTCATGGCGGCGTCGGCCGCAGCAATGGACATCTATGTCGACTTCGATCGCTCGGGACGGTTTTCCTGGTACAAGACCTTTGCCTGGGCGGAGACCGAGGAGACCTCGCTCAAGGGGCACAACGATCTCATGCATTCGCGGATCAAGAACGCCATCGAGCACCACCTCTCCCAGGGTCGGTTGAACGAGACCGTCGACGACCCTGATCTGTACGTCACCTACCACGCGGCCTCGCGCACGGCGATGAGTGTCAGTCCCGTCAGCTTCGGCGTCGGCTACGGCAGTGGATGGGCCCGGGATCCCTACTGGGGTGGTGTCGGCGTTTCCACTGCCAGGTCATCCACCTACGAGCAGGGGACCCTGATCATCGATATATGGGAAGCAGAAACCAAAAAACTCGTCTGGCGCGGGGTCGCTGTCGATGTCTTCTTCGACGACCCGAAAAAGGCCGACAAGATGATCAATAAGGCCATCGAAAAGATGATCAAGAAG